>OOIH01000319.1_pt1 | contig 29400 bp, 37 predicted proteins | sample 1691801 | NCBI WGS metagenome assembly OOIH01 (sample SAMEA1061690, study PRJEB22710) | metagenome
GTTGTTCCCGCCGATGATGGTGAGGCCGTTTTGGGCGGGGGTGAGGTGGAGGGCCTTGATGCGCTTGACGTTCTCGGCCTCAAATTGGGTGATTTTGACGGACATGGTGTGTCATCCTTTCTCTTGTGCTCCCGGCGGGGACGTGTTACAATAGGCTTGTCCCTTTGGGATTGGTTTTGGCTTCATCCGCAGGCGCTTTGGTCGGTTGGCTGCGGATGGGGCCTTTTCTTTTGTCTCGCACTGGGGGCAAATGTAGATTTTTCCGTTGGGGTCCAGAACACTGACATTCCAGGTCAGACGGCACTTGCGGCAGATGCGGTAAACCGGGCCGCTCATCTTGCTATCCCCAGGGCAATCAGCACCGCGGTCAAGGCCAGAAAGGCCAGCAGTATGACACAGGCGCTGCCAGTGGTAAGGCCGTCGGGCGTGGGTGCCCCTTCCAGCGGCTGGGTGGGGACGGGGAATGATACCACGTTGTTCTGGATGCGGCGGGGACGCTGGGTCTTCCACTGGTGGACCAGGTTGACATAGAGTTCCTGATCTAGGTCTTGCTTGCGTTTCTCGATGGGGTTCATTTGGGCAACTCCTTTCAAAATAGCGTTAGTTGTCCCCCGACCCCTTCATTCAACGGTAGGGGGTCCGGCTTGGGAACTTGCGCGGATTTTAACGGTGTGGGGGTGACCTCCGGCTCGGGTTGCTCCGGTTCCGGCGGGGATTCCATAATTCCTAAGCGCCCCAACGCCAACCGCATTCGCTCCCATTGGATACGTCCAGCCCACACTTCATCGTAAAGTGCTGGCATAGGCCATACTTCCTGCCCTGACATAGGAGAGATTAGTAGGGGCGATCCCACCGGCCCTGCCACTGGATTCAAAAGAGAATCGCCTACAACCACGTACCCAGCACATCCCAAAAGTGACAGCTGTATGTAGCACATCAGGGCTGCCGTTCGGTCAACGTCCTGGGCCACATAGAGCGCGGTCCGGGGGCCAAGTTTCTGGCGGACCATCGTGTTCCGGGCAGCAATCAGCAACGCTCCCGCACCGCAACACGGGTCATGGATACCAACCCACCCCTTTTTCTCGATGCGGGCCTCCAAGTCTGTGACCGTGATTTCAGCCATCATTTTGCAGACGTTGTAAGGGGTGAAGAATTGCCCTTTCCAGTGGTTGCCGAGATTCAGGCCCATAAATATTTCCCCCAAAAAGTCTTGCTCCGGGTTTGCTTCCAGGGCCCCTATCATCAATGCGAACAGTTCCGGGAATACCTTTTGCTCTGTCTCTTTGTATTGCTTGATGGTCTGAAGGTATTGGCGCTCCCGTGCCTCATGGGTGGAACTATCTTGGTCTAAGGCGTTGGAAATGACGGTCGCGGACATCAGTACAAAGTCGGCCCAGACTTGCCAACTGCTGTGCGTGTTGCATAGCTTGGAGAACAGCTTAGAAAATTCAGTCTGGCTTTCTTTGAGAAAGCGTACTGCGCGTGCCATGGACTACGGCAGCTCCGGGTAAGCCAGCTTACACAGCTGGACAAACTCCGGGAACTCGATTTTTTTACTCATGCGCTATCTCAACTCTTTTCAAAATGATTTGCTTGGATCGGAATTTGTCCTTCCTCCGGTGCCAGGGCCGGAATTTGCTTCGCGGCATAAATTGCGTTGTCCGTCAGCTGCCGCTGCCACACTCCCTGGGAGGGAGCCCAGCGAAAGCCCTGCCGTTTCAGCTCAGAACGAAGCTCCGCGTCCGGCTTGTCCTCGAAGAGGATTTGCAGGCGATTTTCCTCCGTGTTGGCAGCCACTTGACCACCATCAAAGACCCAACCTTCCGGGGCGGGGGCTTCCCGCTTTGCTTCCAACTCTGCGATCCGCGCCTGGATGCGGCGGATGTTGGCGTTGTTGTTGGACAGAGCATAGGGTGGGTAGGGACGGCCAGGATACCAGCCACCGTCCCAACTGCTTTGGATGGCCTGGGCGGCCTCCTCGGACAGGCCCGGACAACCCTCTAACGTCTTGTGTTTGCGATAATAGGCGTTAACAGCTTTCATGTGCTCCTGCTGCTTTTTCAGGGCTTCCAGTTTTCGTTTCAGCTTTTCCACCGCCGACGGATCATCACTGCTGATGCCACCCGTGCCTGTGTGCCGGATTTTATCCAGGATTCCTTGGATGCGCTGGAACTCTTCCATATTGCGGTCGTCAGCAACGTTCTGTTTTTCCTTCTTACGGACGGGGAAGTTGCCGCCGCCAGCAATCAGGATGGAGGGACAACGGGTCATGATGCTGTAATGCTGGTTCAGGTTTTCCGCCAGTTTGCGGGAGTAGACTTCCAGCAGGCGGTCGATCTTCTCGTGGTACATGGGGTCCACGCGTTTCTTCTGTCGCTGGGCAAGTTCGGCGGCCTCGTCTACCATCTGCCGGTATGCGGCGGTGGCGCTGCCTTCTTGGTAGTCCGAAAAACTCATCATTTCCTTGGCACGGCGGGCCAGGGTCTCGTTGATGGGGTAGTAGTTGCTCATCCTGTTTCTCCCTCCATAAAACGGATAAATGCCTCTCGCGGAATCTTCACCCGGTTGCCGATACGACTGATCGGGAAACCCAAAAGCTCCGGCGCCTGCCGGGCTGCGATCCGGATATAATTCGGATCGCAGGAAAGCACCTTGGCCGCCACAGCGGGGGTGATGGTGTCGCAGGACATAGCTTTTACTTCTTGTAAGTTCAAAACAAATTCACCTCTTTCCGAAAGAAGTCGTCGCAGGTGTCATAGGGCATCCGGGTCTTGAGCCGGGGGTGCGTGCAGTGTCCACACTGGACCTTGTCGCCCTTGTCATTGTAGTGCTGATAGTAGTGCTCGCAGTTGACGCACAGCGGGGTCCCTGGGGTCAGCTCGGTTTGGTAGCGCCGCTTGCGCTCTCTTTCCGTCATAGTTCATTTCCTCCTTGCCAGCCTGCAGGAGGTATGTTAGAATATCCTCATACAGGCCGATTGCTTGCTCAATTGGTTCCGCTAGTCCCGTCAGGTGATTGCCTCTCACCTGGCGGGGCGCTTTTTGTTGCGCTGGTTTGTCTCTCCGTTTTTTGAGGAGTATGAAATCATCAACGATCAGAGAATCCTAACGCACCGTTCATGTCCAGCTCACATGGGCACTGCATCTGATGGACGCAGTTGTAATGACCTGAATGATCTTGGGGTTCCATGCGGGTTTGCTCAAGATCAAGGAAAGAAATAACCTTCTCCATCATGCTGTCTGTTACCTCGCAGGGAGGCGTGTAACAGTACAGCCGCAGACAGCATTTTTCGCAATCCGCATTTTCGCGAGAACAGTGATCTTTGATGGCACGGTAAAAATCGACTTGCTCCATTCCATCACCCCCCTTTCACACGCGATCCTGCTCCGCCCTGGAAAAGAGGAACTCCTTGTCCATGTCCTGAAAGAAAGCGGCATGGATTGCGTTTGCCTCAGAGAGTGTAAAATCTGTCTTGCCAGACAATTTGGAATAAAGGGTGCGGGAGGAAATCCCAATCTCTTTTGCAACAGAAGTCTGCGTTAGTCTTCTTTTTGCCATCTCACCGATAAGTTCTGGATACATAGCGACCAATTCGCTCACCTCCTTCCACCGTCTGCGGTGGTTTATGTTGTAATGTTACCACCTTTAGCGGTGGATGTCAAGAGTTATTCCACCGTCAAAGGAAAAATTCTGCTTGATTTATTCCCTGTAATATGATATAGTCACAGTAGAATAGGAGGGTCGATATGTGGTTGGATAATTTGAAAATCATGAAAGATCAAAGTGGGATGACTACGAAAGAGATCTCCCGAAAATCAGGAATCCCGGAGCCGACCCTTGAAAAACTTTTTGCTGGTGTGACCAAAGACCCCAAATTGGCAACGATGCAGCAGCTTGTTCATTTCTTTGGATACACTCTTGATGACCTGGATGATAAACCCAATGAAACCCCCAAAAATCTTAAAAACGAGATTGACCTAATGGAACTATCTGAAAAGGTTAAAAATCAAATAAAAAAATACCGCTCCCTTGACGATTACGGTCAGGAAGCGGTAGATAGTGTCCTAGATGTGGAGTATCGGCGCTGCGAGAAAAAAAGGGAGGCGGATAAACAAGAAAAAATCCTTGCAGTCAAGAAACAGAAGGATCAGATGGAATCGGCAGGAGAAATAGCACCCAAAATGGTGGAAAAGCTGATCTATGTATATCCTGCCGCAGCAGGAAATCCACTTTATGCTGAAAGCGACTTTGAGCGGCTAGAATTCCCAGAGGATTCCATTCCATATGGAGCGGATTTCGGGATCAGGATATCTGGTAAGTCCATGGAACCAACCATTAAGGATGGGGCCATTGTATGGGTTCATAAGGTGTTAGACCTAGAAGATGGGGCTGTCGGGGTATTCATGTTAAACGATTCCGCAGTGTGTAAGCGTTTTTATCGGGATAAGTGGAGAAACGTTCGCCTGGAATCGGACAATCCGGAGTTTGGTCCTGTAGAGGTTGGGGAGTTTGATACCTTTAGAATTGTTGGGAAAGTCGTGGGAAGCGTGTGACCCAACTGTAGGTAAAAGAAAGAAGGAACCATATGAAAAGAAAAGTACTGTTCTTGATCCTTGGTAGCCTCTTGGCCCTATCTTTATGTGCTTGTGGAAGCAGTGGAGAGGATGCAAATGGAGGCAAGAATGATGTAGACCCTGAGGTTATGGAAACTTTATGCAGCCAGGTCAAAGAGGTTTTGGAGGATAATTTCAAAGACCATTATGATATCTCATACGATGAGAATATGCTTATCGTTAAGGTATGGATAGACGGCATGGCGGCAGAAGCTCTCCAAATGAAGGAAAATGGAGGCGCCGAAAACGAAGGATGGGTCGATTTAACTGCATCCATGAAAACATTTGCTGAATCGATTTGTCAGCTTATAGAAAACTCGAATGGCGGTCGCATCCACCTGAATTTAAGCCTGATGAACGACACAAATTTAGAAAATACATTGCTTACATTTTTGGATACCGAGGTGTTCGATGACGCTTTGAAATGATATAGGTAATCTCCAACCGCCTGGGGCGGTAAAAATAAAGAGAAAGAGGGATAATTATGAAAAAGAGAGTGTTAGCCTTGATTCTTGGAGGCCTGGTAACGCTGTCCTTATGTGCTTGCAGTGACACCGGGACAGATGCACCACAGGAAGAAAATGCCTCCAAGCAGGAGCAAAAGCAGAACGAAAAGTCAGAGTTTGGCGTGGGTGAGACCTGGACCGTAGATGGTCAATGGACAATGACGGTGACAAGCGTGGAGGAAACACAAGACAGAAACCAATTTTCCGATAAAACACCTGGTGCTGTCTATATCGTAAATTATACATATACAAATGTCGGATATGAGGATGAAGATGGATTCATGGATGGTTTGTATATTGATATGGAAGATACCATTGTAGATTCTGCTGGGACGATGGGATATAGCTATCCTGGTGATATTACAAACTACGCACGGGAAACCCCTGTTGGTGCAACGTGCAATGCACAAGCTTGCATTGGGGTTGATAATCCTGGTGACCTTAAAATCACTGTCACGAAATATGACGGGAACGGTGATAAACAGTCTGCAACGTTCAATCTAAGTGTTCCCATGTAAATCCGTAGAAACATAGAAGCGAGGTGAATCCTCCTGAAAGTTTAGAAAATTGTTTCTGGCATCCTTTCCATTGTTCTTTCTATCTTTGTCTTTTTCCAGTCCGCCATTGCTTTGGTCATTATTTTCTTGCTGGCGGCTATTACTGGATTCCTTCTTGCTGGGAGCTATGGTGATTTGATCATCTGGTCTATCTGGTGCCTAATCTGCATGTTTGTAGCCCTCTTTTCCATCGCTTTGCGGCAGGTGGATAGAGGCTCTTACAAGCCAGAAAAACCAGCCCCTGTTGCACCCCGTCAGCCTGCCCCCACTATGTCAGAGCCCTTAAAGAAAGCTGTCCTGGAAAAGAACCCAAAAAGGCAAGAAGCCATGGTTGATAGCATGAGCGAAGAAGAAGCCAAAACCTCTTTGAAATACATATTGCGGATCATTACAAAGAAGAGAAAATAAAAAAATAACCCGCCCCCGGCGTTACCAGCACCGGAGGCGGGATATAAAGGGCAGTAAGTTTGCACGACCCACTGCCCTTTTATTATAAGCATAATAGGAGGTAAACGCAATATGAAATGCCGAAAATGCCGTGGGGAAATCCCAGATGGGAGCAAGTTCTGTCCCGCCTGCGGCGTCAAGCAGGACGTGAACCGAAAGCCCAAAGGCCGTGGGAACGGGCAGGGCAGCGTCTATCAGCGCCCTAACAAGAAGTGGGTTGCGGTGAAGACCATCGGCTATGAGGTAACACCTGATGGGGCCCTTCGGCGAATTACACGCTCCAAGTCCGGCTTCAAAACAAAGAAGGAGGCCCTTGACTACCTGCCCAAAATTGGAGACGCGCCGAAGGAAAAGGCCATCACCTTCCAAAAGCTATACGACAGCTGGGAGCCTACCCACCGAGCCGGGAAGTCCACGATGAACTGCTACCACGCCGCTATGAACTACTACCGCCCGATCTGGCACCAGAAACTAGACAGTATCGACATTGACGATCTCCAGGAATGCCTGGACGAATGCCCAAAGGGGAAGCGGACCCGTGAGAACATGAAGGCGCTGTGTACGCTGCTATACAAATACGCCATCCCCCGGCACCTGGCCGCCCTGAATATGGGGCAGTACCTCATCGTGGGCAGCGGGGAGCATGGGACGAAAGAAGCCCTGCCAATGGACGCCGTGAAGGCACTAGAGCAAAAAGTCGGGACTGTCCCCGGGGCCGACTACGTGCTCTGCCAGTGCTATCTTGGATTCCGTCCGTCAGAGTTCCTGGCCCTGGACGCAGCGGATTATGACCCAAAGGAACGCGCCTTCGTCGGTGGGGCCAAAACGGATGCCGGACGGAATCGCGTAGTGACGGTTTCCCCCAAGATTCAGCCCATCGTTCAGCGGCTCACTGAGAGCAAAACGTCCGGCCCTGTGTTTTGCAGGCCAGACGGCCGGCCGCTCCCCATCGAAAAGTACCGCGCTATCTTTTACGACGTGCTGGACCGCTGCGGCGTCGACAACCCTGTGGAGGAGATCAACGGCGTCAAGCGCAGACGCTACACACCTCACAGCTGCCGTCATACCTTCGCCACCATGATGAAGCGGGTAGCCGCCGCCGACAAGGACAAGTTGGAGCTCATCGGACATACCAGCACAGAAATGCTCCGGCATTATCAGGATGTATCTTTGGAAGACCTGCGCCGGATCACAGACCTTTTATAGGGCGGGATAATGTTAGTAATACGTTAGTAATAGGGGAAATTTACAGAATTTCCCCACTGGAATTTTGTGCACAAAATGTAGCAAAAAGACCTGATTTCTTGTAGAAATCAGGTCTTTTTGGTCCGAGTGACTGGATTCGAACCAGCGGCCTCTTGAGCCCCATTCATAATAAACCCGTTGTGGCACAAGGGCTTTTCTCATTTTTACTGCAATACGTTAGTAGTAAGGTAATTGGATTTCACTCTGTTTTTGTGGTATCGGAAACCGATATTTTGTATCAAAATCATGCGCATATACTCATTTTTCGATATACTGTATCGAAAAGGAGCTTGGCTATGGTTAGAATTTTACTGTCGGCCCGACTTGGCGAACGACGGCTGACACAAGCGGACCTGGCCCGCATGACGGGCATCCGTAAAAACACAATCAGCGAGTTATACAACGAGATCGCAACCCGGGTCAGCCTGGACCACTTGGACCTGATTTGCGAGGCTTTGGACTGCGATCTCACAGATCTGTTGGTGCTCCAGCCAAATAAGGAGCGGCGGACGAATACTCGCACAGGAGCGTCCCTCTCCGATAAGGGGAAACAAATAACCAGATAAGCCACGGCCCGGACGCGCATAAAGCGTCCGGGCTTTTTGTCCGTTGCCGTGGTTGCCGTTTCTCGCGCGCGTATATGTACGCGCATTAAGCGCGTCATGCACGTGATTTTCTCTTTAATCTCTTTAATTGAAGGTTCTATAGGGAAATAACGGCAACCACGGCAACGGGCAGGCCGGACCCTTTGGGGGTTAAGGTTTTCCACGGCAACCAGATTATTTACAGGAATCGTCCTCTACATACTCCATAATATCGCCGGGTTGGCACGATAAGGCCCGGCAAAGGCTGGCAAGGGAATCCGTCGTTACGTTGTCCAGTAAAAAAGGAAAATGCCCCCGATATCGGAAATCCGATACCGGGGGCACTTCTCGTCCTTACAACAGACCCTTCCGTCCCAAGACGGCCGCCAGCTCATCCCGGCGGACATACCGCTCCGGGGCGGTGCCGTCCAGGACACCAGCCTCAGTGGCCCGCTGCCAGTGGCCCTCCGCCTGCGACCACTCCGGTTCTGCCAGAGTAGCCGCATGGGCGCTGGCCTTTTCCAGGAGCTGGTAGGCCTGCTCATCGCTCATCTTGGAAATCATCTCATCAATGGTCATGTCTAATTCATCCTTTCCTTCACGAAGTCTGCGGTTGACCTCCGCTGCGATTTCTCCGTATTTCCCAAATAGGTAGTTACCTGGGCAGGATTTCCCCTTATCTGTCGTATACCGGTGGGGAACCATGTTACACACATCCCACTTTCCTGTGTAAGCGGGGCAATTTTCTTTCCCCTCTACCCACAATAACTTCTTGATCCCATTGCGCTGGCAAATATCCACACACAGTTCGATCAAGGCCGTGTAAGCTTTTGCCGTACATTCATAGGGTTCCCGGTATGCCTGGATGCTGGACACCTCAATGGTCACCACCCAATGATCTACGACGTGAGAGCAGCACCAGGCACGGGCTTTCTCTCGAACATACTGTCCGATTCTTCCGTCTGGGCCAATACCATAGTGGGAGCTTGTCCGGGTGTCCTGGAACACCTGCCCGCACCCCTCCACACTGCCGGGTCCAGCCATGGTGTGGATACTGATTCCCATGATCTTTCCCTGTCTTGGGACAGTGCAATGTGGTGAGAGTTTGGTATAACTCACCAGTTTGCTGTCACTCATTGGCCTGCTCCTTTCCTGTTTCATTTCGTGCCATTTTGAAACACGTTATTCGTGTTCCTTCTCTTCGTTGTTCGCTTTGGCGTTCAAAACGTCAATGGCCTTGGTAATGGCCGCTGGGATGGGCACCCCCATCAGCCCCGCATTTTCCACAATGGAAATGGTCTCATTGGCCACGAAAGCGATCACCACCGCGTCCCGGATCACCGTGGTCCCCAGCATCAAATCCAGCCGGTGGGCGATGATGACGATCAGCAAAGTCATTCCCTTGCGGCACAGGCCCTTCCAGCCTGCCCGGCTCTCTAAGGCCCCGGTCTCGCTCTTGGCGCTGCGGTGGAAGATCCCCGCCACCATGAGGCCCGTCACGTAGTCGATGCCCATGAAGATGAGCAGGGTCGCAATGGCAGCATCCCAGCCGCCGAAGAGAGCGGCCACAGCGCCGCCTACTACCCCAACGCTTGTCAAGATTCCAGTTTTCATATGTACCATCCTTTCCATTTTTTATCCTACCGGCGTTCCGCCGTAAAGATAGCTCCGATATCGATCCTCCGCCTGAGAGAGGTTGGGCAGTGTCCCGTCAAGCATGGCGTCCAGGGCCGGATAGGCCTCCGGCACCCGGCCTCCGTCGCACAAGAGCCATTCCGTGGCAGGCTCCGGGTGCTGCCGTGCGGTCATCAGGTCTCCGACCTTGGGCCCACCGCCTGCCTGTTGAATCGCGGCGTCCAGCTCCACAATGGCCGCGTCAGCTTTCTGCCCGACCTCCTGGCTCATGGCCAACAGCCGGGCCACCGCCTGGTCGATGCCAGAATACAGGAACTGGTAGGCATACAGCGCCGGGCCAGCCACCGTGCAGTAGGGCAGCACCCGTCCGCACAGGGCTGCGTCATCCCGGCTGTCCGTTACGTCCGCCATGGACAGGGACGTAGCCCCACGGCGCACCCGGAGAAGGTAGAGCACAATACAGCCGTCCTTGCCAACAGTGTCCGGGTCTACCCCGGACAGCACAAGCAAGGCCGTCTTGCGCCCGTCCTGATCCACTTGGACGGCCAGGGCGTCCACCCGGTCCTCTCGATTGCTTGCGGGCGGGATTGTCAAGGGAAGGAGATCGTCATTGTGCAGATACCGTCCCGCTGCCAGGGCGTAGCCAGAGGCCAGGGTGGCGGTGAAACCGTTGAGGGTCAGGGCAAAACGTCCACCTTGGGGGGTGATGCCGTCGCCGGTTAGGGCATGGAACACATCTGAAAACACGGCGGAGCTGTCGGTGGGTTGGAGGGCGAAACCATAAGATAAACTCATATTCCCCCCTCCTTAATTCGCTCTTGTGTTAAGCGTAATTGTTCCAGAAACATAGTCCTGCGTGTTGAAGCTCTCTGTTGCAACAGTCCCAACACTGACGTTGTTAGAATCTGTCAGTCTCACCGCAGTCGACCCATTGATGTTTAATTCATAATTCCTGGTGGAACCAGTCCACCACTTTTTTTCAAGTCTGAGGCCAACAGAGAATTTCCCATTTTCCGAAACCTGCCTTGTATATGTCCCTGGGATGAGCTTCTCCCCGTTGAATAAGATGCTTACATACTCGCTATTGCTATTGATGATTTCAAGCTTTGCCGGTACAGTCGGCCCAATATCCTCTTCCGCCCCTTTCGCCTTGATGTAAGCCGGAACCCCATCCGAGGCAATCACCGGTAGCCACGCGCCGTCGTTGGCGTAGTCAAAGAGGGTATTCAGCACCATCTTCCCGACCTTTACCCGGTTTGTGGTATCCTGGCCCACCAGGTATAAGGCGTTCGCTGCTGGGTCGCTGAGAATTTGTCCAAACTGGGTCAGGGTCCCCATCACCGACGTGGTGTCCAGGTAGCCAACATCCTCAGGCTCAAAGCCCCGGAAGAAAAGCAGGCCCGTCCCCACAAAAATCAAATAGATGTCCTTGTCAAAGAGGTAACAGCCAGGGTCGAAGAAAATTCGCGCCGCAGAGGGTAAAGATACCTTGTGGGTGCAATAAGTAAACAACCCTTCTGTCAGACGAGCCACTGCGAAGCCCGTTTTTTCGATGTCATACACCACCGCAGGGGTCCCCGCGATGGCCAGGGGCAAGGATGCTGTTCTTGCATTGCCGTGATTGAATCCAGTATTTTTACTTGAAGATAAAGAGCTGAAGCGTTCAGTAGAAAATATGGTAGATAGGAGAGAATAAACAGCATATCTATAATCAAGACCACTGTAATTGTAGAGGTTCGCATCAACCGCTACCGCTTCCTTTTGATTATTGGGGCTGAATCCAAATCGCTGTTCTTCTCTATAATAAGTAGTATTTGAATTATACCCTGTATAATTAAATGCGCCATAGTATGTCTTTGCAGGACTGTCTTTTCCCGTCCAGAAAAGATAGCCGCCTTGCATCGATGATGTACCGCTATAAGAACTCTTATCATTACAGGAACAACACATACAAACGTAAGTTTCTACACCATCCTCAATTTTTGAAATAACATACGGAATATATCGGCTATGAAAAGACGGTGAACGTGAAAATGTCGTGTTCCCGGAATCCACCTTGTCAATCACGATTGACCGAATCGCCAATTCCAAGCTAAGGCTTTCCTCACTGCCGGTGAACTCCGCGTCAAAAATCAAAAACTTATCATTCAGCCCTAGCAGATTTTCACCGTCTTCAGTAAGGCTTCCATCCCCAATCACCTGCGCCAAGAAAAGCCGCGCGCCTGTCCCTGTGATATGGGGGACGATAGAGAGAATCAAAGGTCGGGCAGGGGACGGTACAACCAGATTATTGAAAGAAATTTCTTCGCTGGAAATCGGGATGGACACCAGTGCAGCCCCCGCCGGGTCAATCCCATACAGGGTACGTGCGGTAAAGGAGTACACCCACAGCTTCCCGCCATAAGCCACCATATTGGTGATGTCACTTCCAATCTCCCCGTCAGAAATCACCTGGAACTTATCCCCGGAGGGTGTAAGCTTCCCCAGCGCGGCCACCAGCTCAGGATACTCCGCCTCACTGACAAAGGAACCGTCACATTTCAGCCACTCATCGTCCACATCCTGGGACGCACTGAACTTGATAGACCCGATGGGCGGCGGGGAGATACGGTCCGCCACCGCCTGGACCTCGGCGATCTTGGCGTCCAGCCGCGCCGCCTGGGCGTTGATGTCCGCCTCGGCCTGGGCCAGCTTGTCTTTCACCTCGTTATCGATGAAATTGATTGCGTCCTCCACCTTGCCGCTCAAATCCCCGGCAGTTTCAATGACGCCGCAGATATCGGTGTTGTAGCGGGTGTCCTCCACAGTGCCTGCCGCAGGGTTCACCAGGGCCAGCACCAGGGAATCGGGGTAGGACTGGGCCATACTCCGGGCTTCCAACTGGATCATCCTTGCCCCAAGGTTCAGGTGGGCCAACACCGCCAGGGTGCTGCTGCCGGAGAGTGGGACAGTGTAGTCCCCGTCATTTTTCAGCCAATAGCCCTGGATGAAGAGATAACCAGGGCTGACCACCGCCGCCCCCTCTTCCAGGCGCACCTTGAAGCTGTCCGGGTTCTCATGGACGCACACGCCGGAGCCGATAATGTTGGCGAAGTATCCGGTAAAGTCGTCCGGTCCATATTCCCGGTCGTACTTTGTTGCGCCGTCCTCGTTTTCGCCAACCGCTTCGGCGTCAAAGAAGCCGTCGTAAATTGCCATATCATTTCCCTGCCTTTCGTTTCAGGATGTCGTATAGGGTAGGCGGCCCGAAGCCCAGGGTCAGGGTCAACGTCTCCCCCTGGCCGCTCACCGTCCGCTCTGCCCCCTGGACCACCGCATCCACCGTGACCCCCAAGTGCTGGTCGGTGACGGTGATGGTGTCTCCAAGGAAAAAGTCCTGTCCGTAGCTGTATGTGGGGTCATAGGTTCTCACCTCGGCGGAAAAGCTGCGCACCAGTTGGTGTTCCGCCAGCTTTTCCTTCCCTCGGGCGGTGAGCACGGCGGTGTATTCTTCCTCCGTAAGCGGTTTGTCCGGGTCTCTGTCCGATAGCAGGTCCCGGGCGTCGCTGTACAGTTCCCGGCGCTGGAAGCCGGTGGGGGTGGTTGCAGACATAAAAAATCGCCTCCGTTCGTCGTTGACAAAACGGGGGCGCACAAGTATAATAGACGCAGAAGGGCGCTGTTACGACGGTCAGCTCTTACAGTTTAGCAAAAAATTGTGCTGACTGCTCGTGCCACCGGGCAGTCAGCAAGCTTTTGCAGTCGTAAGTATAAGCCCAATCGCCAAGCACAGCAAAACGCGAAGTGCCGCGAGGATATACTTCTTCCACATCAAGCATCACCTCCCCCTTGTCAGCATTCGCTCGGGGTGCAAATGGTGAGCTGACCGCCATTGTAACAGCGCCGTTTCTGTCCCCGCTGGCTGCGGGGCAAGGGTATTATATCGAAAAACGCTGTGTTTTGTCAATTCCTGCCGCTCCACCTGGGGCGGTTTTCTGTTATACTGCGGGGCCTGCGGTGAAGGTGCCGGTTCCGGCGTTGCCATAAAATTCCCCATTCACCAAATCATATAGACCAACTGTGCCAGATGGATTGATACAAGGGACAAAATCTAATTTTATATCACCATTGTAGTAAAATTGTGCGGAGTAAAGTTTTCCGGCAATAGAATAAGATGCGCTACTTGCGGAACCAAAAATTGATATCGAAGTCGCTATAATCGCAGTTGATTTTGTTGTGGTATATTTCTCATTTCCAATAGAAAGTGTACCCTTTGTGAAATCCCAATCCACAACTATCCTCTTATTTGTAATATCTATTGTTTTTGTCACAATATTACTTTTAGCATACCTGTACTTAATTGTCGTTGTCCCTGCTCGGTGTAAGTAGAAATATGTATTATAACCGGAATTCATAGGGGCAGACACAATGCTTTCAGTATTACCAGAAAATCCATCTGGCTCAATGTCAATAACTACTCTTCTGTTTTGGAAGTGCGCCACTTGGCTTGTTTTTACCGAACATTTATTGTCAGACTTGATATACTCTAATTCAGTATATCCTTCTGGCAACCTAGATACCTTCTTTACTGCAAACACCGCCACCAGCGCCCGATCCCCACTCACCTGGAACGTATAAGTAGCGTCTGTGCTAACCTGCTTCCCATTCTCCTGCCAAGCGGTAAATTGGTATCCCTCATTGGGCGTGGCAGTCACTGTGACGGAACTGCCTTCCTGATACTGCCCCCCGCCGGTGACAGTGCCCCAATCTTCCTGGTCGGCGCCAACGCTGACGGAGATGGTGTAGGTGGGGATGATAGCTGCAAACACGGCGGTCAGGCTGCGGTCGGCGCTGGCTTGGAAAGTGTAAATGGCCTGGGTGCTGACGATTTCCGTGCCCTCCCGCCAGCCGGAGAACACATAGCCCTCTGCCGGGGTGGCGGTGATGGTAACGCTGTCCTCCTCGCTGACTGTCCCCCCGCCGGAGGCCACACCGCCCCCCTCCGGGTCCACCGCCAGGGTGATGATATAGGTCTTGCCCGGCTCCGGGGGTATGGGCGGCTGGGGCTCCGGCTCCACGGCGGTTTCCACCGTCACCATCACCCGCTGTCCGCCCTCGCCCTCCCCGGCCACCAGGGAGACGTTGCGGTACTTGGAACTGTCGTAGGAATACTCCGATTCCATTACGTCGTCCAGCTCCGTGGAGTAAAACACCGGCTCGTTGGCGTTCTGGTTCACACTCCGGTCGGCCCCTGGCCGGGTCCAGAACTCCATGCAGGGGACAGCGGCGTTGAAGCGCACCCCAAAGGCCACCTGATAGGTCTCCCCCAACTGTTCCAGGGCTTCCAGGAGGGTGCCGCCGGTCTTTTGCACCCGGATACTCTGCCCCCCAACGGGGGCCGCCAGAGACACCAGCCCCGGTAGTTTTCGGGCCTTCACGTCCCCTCGGGTGGGGGCGATAGCGCTATCCTCCACAAGCTTGTGCATGATGGCCGCTGGGGTCCCGCTCAGGTCATATTGCCCCCAGAGGATACGCCGGTCCAGCAGGCCCGTCAGATCCCGTCCCTTTACGGTGATGTAAGGCCCCTCTGCCCCCGCCTGCCGCTCCACGTGCTCAATGATACCCGCCGTGTCCCCGGCGATCCACAAGATATTCTCCGGCACCAGCAGGGCCCGGGATTCCTCCGCGATGATGGATTCCAGGGAAAACGACCCGGCGGAAAAGGCTTTCTCCGCCCAAATCACTGAGCGCTGGATTTCCAGGACCCCCACCAACTCAAGGGCCGGGGTATAGACTTCTAGTTTCAGCTCCATCTATTCCACCTCTAAGTAGAGCGGGGTATAGTACAAGGTCACATCCATGTTGGGCCGCTGGTCCAGGTCGGCGCAGTCCAGGGCAATCAGGTTTTCCCCCGGCTGCAACTGTATCCAGGAGGTGCGGTAGTCCCGGTACTTGATAAGGTTTTGCTGCCCGCCGTCCGCCGTGTAGAGGGTGATGTGCTTGTTGCCGGGGATGGTACAGACTTCAAGCTGTTCCCCTCGAACGAACGTTCTGTTCACCCCGATAAACTTCCCCGTGGTCAGGTTATGTACCTTGGGGTTTGTTACCCCCCCAGAGAAGCGCAGGCGGACGATGACCCCGGTGGAAAAGCCGCCCCGATTGTTGACGGTGGTGTTATAGGCTTTGCCCTGCACCGCGAACACCAGGGGTGTCCCACGGCCCCAGTCGGTGGGGAAGTGGAAGCGCTTGCCCGTGGAATCGAAGGAGACAGCGGTATCCTCCTGGTCGGTGAAAAGGGGATAAGGGCAGGTGCCCTGGATGAGAAAGCGCCGGACCATCTCATTGTTCTTCTTGTACTCCGGGCTATACACCACAGAGGTGTCCGGGCGGAATTGTATCTTCTTGCCCTTGTATTCCAGAGCATAGTCCTCCACTGGGGAGATAAAGGCGTTGAGATAGTCGCAGCGGCTTTGCAGGTCCCCGGTGCCGCTGTCCATCACCCAACCAGTGATAGACAGCGGGCGGGTCCCCACGGTGGTGGAGACGATGCTTTCCCCCACCTGGTTGTAATAGCTATAGGTTTGGTGCTGGCCCTCCACCTGGCCCCAGTCCACAGGGCCCAGCCAGTAGGACCAGTACTCGCCCTTTTTCAAAAAGAGCGTGCCCCGGCCCGTCAGAGAGGTGATCTTGATCTCATCTATCATGCAAAAACCTCCTTACACATAGCCCAGGGCCATACGCTGTGTGGTTTTCTTCCACTCCCGGGCGGCCTGGATGGCGTCTACAGCCACGGGGGAGTTGATGGTCACATAGGTGTTGCCGCCGCCGGTGGTGCCGGTCTGGCCCATCCCCTGGGGCTGTCCAGATGCCGAAAAGGCCAGGTTCGCGGGGGCAAAGTCCATGCTGTCCTTCATTCGGTTCACAATGGAATCCACATCCCGGAACAGTGCCGTGGAACCAGCGTCCAGGCCCTGTCCGCCGCCCTCCATAACGTATTGGAACACCTGCTTGGCCCACTTGGAGGGGGAGTGCTCGTCGAAGCCGTCTTTTCCGGTGAACCAGCCTTTGATCTTGTCCACCACGCCCCGGACCTTTCCTTTCAGCCATTCCACCTTGTCGGCGATGCCGTTCCAAAGCCCGGTGAGCATGTCCCGGCCAATGCCCTTGAAGTGGGCCAAAGCACCAGAAAAGGCTCCCTTGATATCAGACCATTTGCCCTCAAAAAATCCTTTCACATTGCCAAAAGCGGACTTTGTATTTTCCCAAGCGTTGGAGAATTTTTCTTTGAAGAACGCGGGGGCTTCGGAGAATCGAGAAGAGATGTTTTCCCAGACCCCGGCAAAGAACTCCTTAGAGCTCTCCCAGGCGTTTTTCACCTTATCCCAAGCCCCAGTTCCCTTTTCCTTTACGGTCTCCCAAGCGTCGGCGGCGCGGTCTTTTACATTGCTCCAAACATCCGCAAGGAAGGCCTTGGCAGCAGTCCAGTTTTCTTTCACGTTGGCCCAAGCCTCTGCCCCTTTGGTCTTGACATTTTCCCATGCGGAGGCAGCGGAGGTTTTGACGTTCTCCCAAACGCCAGCGAAAAACTCCTTGGTTTCGCCCCATTTGGTTTTCACCGTGTCCCAAGCTGCGGCGGCTTTGCTTTTTATGTTCTCCCAGGCGTCAGCGGCCTTGGTCTTGATTCCGTCCCAGAGCCCGGAGAAAAATTCCCCTGCCGCGCCCCAGGCGTTCTTGATGGCCTCCCAGGCGTCGGAGAAAAATCCGCCCAGGACTTCCGCCACAGTGGAAAACACATTCTTGATGCCCTCCCACACGCCTTGGAAAAACTCCACAATGGCCCCGAACGCATTTTTGATGGCTTCCGCCGCGCCCTTAAAGAAGCCAACAATGGCATCCCATATCGCTTTCACGGCATTTCGGAAATCCTCATTGGTATTCCAAAAATAAATCAGCGCCGCTACAGCCGCAGCGATAGCAGCGACCAGCAGGGCAATGGGGTTTGCCGCTAGAATGGCAAAAAGCCCTTTGGCGGCGGTGCCCACTTTCCCAATGACGCCAATTATGTTGGTCATCGCTTTCCCAATGCTTCCAACGGTGGTGATTACTTTCCCCAGAACCACAATGACAGGTGCCACCACGGCGGTTATACCGGATATTTTGAGGATAAGGTTTTGCGTGCTCTCGTCCAGGCTGCGGAATTTCGCGATCCCGTCGCTGATGAAATTCATAAGTTGGGTGAACACAGGGAGCAGGTTTTCCAAGATGGTCCGCTTTACGCCGTCAAAAGCGTACTGCATATCCTGCAAGCTGTCCTGGAAAGCGGCGGCATCTTTGACCGCAGTGTCCGACATCACCCCGCCGAGATCGTGGACCTTCTGGCGCATGGCTTCCGTGTCCTCGGCGGAGGTATTCAGCAGGGGGCCCAGCTCCATAGCCGAACGGCCCAGTAAATCCATAGCCAGCGCTGAGCGCTCCGAGCCCTCCGGCATTTCTTGTAGTCGGGAAATTACTGCTGCCAACGCTTCCTCTGGGGTCATTTGGTCAATTTCCATAAAGGAAAATCCTAGGGCGTCTAAGGCTGGAATTGCTTTGTATGCCTCGCTATAAAGTGATTCATACTCCTTGTTGTACTCATCTAGCGTAATCTTCCCGGATTCAAACTGTTCCTCTAGGGCTTGTGCTTTCGACGAAACATCGCTAGAAGCTGTTTTTGCATCCGCGAAAACGTTGTTAAGCGTTCGCATCCCAGACTGAAACGCAGACACTGATGTGCCACTATGTTGGAGAATAAAATCCCACTCTTGATAAGCTTGGGCGGAGATGCCGATTTTTTGCGAGTTTTTGTCGATGGCGTCGCCATACTCCGCCGTGTCTTTTGCGCCCTTGACCAGTCCCGCCGATAGTCCAGCCACCGCCACACCGCCAACCTTTGCCGCCGTAGCCAAGCCGGACTTGATCTTCTCGCCAGTGGTCTGGGTCTTCCCGCTGGCCTCATCCAGGCTTGTGGTATACTCGTTGGTATCCAAGGATATCTTTGCCGCCAGAGCGAACACATCCATGGCTCACTTCACCTCCTCCAACCCCGCTTTGATGTGGGCGATAATCTCCTCCGCCGTACGCTCGTCCTCCGGCGGAGGGTCGAGGATGTCCCGGAACCGAAGATCGAAGCATCTATTATGGGCAAAGCCCCAAAGGCTGTCGGTAACATAGAAGCGGTACGCCTTTTCCTCCTGTTCCCGCGCAAAGCGTGCAAGGCAGTAATTTATAAAACTTGTAGCGTTCCTCGGGCCTCGGTATTCTCCGATGCAGAGCCAGAGGAGGCCGGGGTCTGGCCCTGCAATCCGAAAAGCATGAGAAGCTCAGGGTCGGAGACCATATTGAACACATCTCGCAGCACCGTAGCCGCGCTGCAATGGTAGTCCGCCGGGTCCTTATCATCCAGAATGGCCAACATGGACATGATCTCTTTTGGGTTGTTTTGAAGCATCGCGGAGGCAAACTCCAAAACGCCCTTATTCCTCGCCTTGGCGTTCTCCTTGTTGGAAGCAATCGCACCAATCGGCCCCATCAGCTTTGCCACAACCAAAATGCCCTTTTCGTCTATAAACTCAGAAAGCCGCATTTTACGCCACCTCGCCTTCCACAGGCCCAGAGCTATAAAATTCCATAGGCATGGTATCCTGGTTCTTGATGGACACATGGCCAGTCAGTTCCATGGAAACCTGCCCTTTTCCATTTTTTGTGGTTTGCAGGGAGAAGCCACCGGTGGACAGGGCGTTGATTAGCCGAATAGCTACCATACCGCCGTCGGCCCGGTCGCCCACCCACCAGATGTCGGAGAAATCCGTCAGCTTCACATTGCGCCGGGGGGTAATCTTGCCGGTAGTGGGGTCAATGTCCGCCGCGCCCAAGGCAAGGCGGATGGATTCCGCAGAAGTCCCCAGGGATGTAAAGCCAAATTTGCACTCCCAGCCGTCCAGGTGCTTGAACTCCATCAAGTTGGTGGGCGCGTTGTCTACGTCCTCAGCAAAATCGCTGTAAGTAGGTACGCAGGAGGGGTTGATGCCTCCGGTGGTGGCGCAGATGATGTCCTCATCCTTGGGCGCCGCTCCCGTCTCCGGATCGAAGGTTTTCAACAACACACCAGCGTCCAGCTGCAAGCCCTCAAAGGTATCCTGGGGAATGACTGTAAATTTTCCCATGCTGCACTTCCTTTCCTAGTTTTCTGTCAGATATTCCGCCGTTACGTTGATGTAGCGGCGCTTGATGTTGGGGGATGTCTCATCGCTCAGAGATTGGCACCAGGGTGTGCCGCGCTTGAGCCAGATATAGCCGCCGTCGCAGGGTAGGAGCTTCCCGCCCTGTCCAATCGCCTCAGATAGCTCCCGGGCCTTGGCGTTGGGTGGTCCCTCCTGTGTAGTGAAATACCAAAGATTGACGGTCAGCCCAACTTCACCGCCATCCCAGGCGGAGGTGATAACCTCATAGGTCAGGTAGGGGAAAACCACATCGTTTGGGACGGCGGTGGAGGGGTAGGCCGCGATGCCGAAGCCGCTGAAAAACTGCTTGAGGACCGCTTCTTTCGTCATGTCGGAAGCCTCGTCTCAATAACATCCGCCTTCATGACCTGAATCCCAGCGGGACCAGGGGCTGATACAGGCTTGGATTGGACCAGATAGACCGCCGTCTCATCGTCCACCCGACGCAGATAGGTCCCCAGCTTCACCGGCGTGCCAACAGGGAAGAGGGCATTCTGAATGACCTCTATTTTCTGGGCCTGGGCAATCATCTTTTGCGTCTGGGTGGGATCATCCAGGGACATTTCCACGGTGGCTCCCGGCGTCCAGCCGGTCACCCAGCCGCCCTCCGGGTCATCCACGGTGGTCTCGTTCATGATGGTGTACTTTTCGTAGAAAGAATCCAAAAGGCTCATCAAATCTCCCTCAGCTTTCTGTATGGATTCAGCCGCGCCCGGAACGCCGACTGCCAGCCGCCGGAACCGGTGCTGTCGCCCGCGCCGCTGGCTTTGCTGTAGCTGTAGCCGCCGAAGCTCTCGCTGGTGTAGGGGCTGTCCACGGTGTCCTTGTACTTCTCCTGCCATGCGGCGATCTCTCCCGCCAGGGATACCACCGCCTTGGGCACCGCCAGGGCCCAGACAGCCCCCTGGAAGCTCTCATCCTGCAAGTCCGCCATCTCCGGGCCGTACTGGTGCAGGCCATCGTTGAACACGCTGCCCACGATGCGGAAATACTGCCCAGGGCGGAGGAAGGGCAGCGCGATGTGCCCGTCCTGGATGGTGTAGGTCCCGGGGATGATCTCCCGCTGAAACCAGTTGTGGATTTCTTTTAGGACTTGCTCAAGCATCACGCCGCCCCCTTCCTTATCTGCTGGCGCTCTTGACGGGTGCAGACTGGACAGAGGCAGCGGAAGCACCGCCAATGGTGCCCACGACCACGCCGTCCAGACGTTCGGCGAAGAGTTCCATGCCGTTGACCACCGTGTCAGAGGCGGTCATGTTGTTATAATCCGGCTCCTCGTGGATGCCGATATACCCGGTGGCGTCGCTGGTGAAGTTGAACGCCTCGCCCAAATCCGCCCCGTTGACAGGGATATAGTAGAGCACAAGGTTGTCCTGGGCGGTAGCGTAGACCTTCCCCTTGGGCACAGAGCTATTGAAGAATACTCGCCCCAGGCCAAGGAAGTTTTCCACATAGGTCATGCCAAAGGCAGTCTGGGTGGTGATGTTGGCCGTAGAGAGGTAGTCTGCCACGTCCAGGGGGTTGAGGAAATACACCGCCTGGATAGTATCGTCCTCAAACAACACTTCCAGCTGGCCCCAGCACTGGGCAAGCGCCGACTGGAAGCTGTCCCCGGTGGCCGCTCCGGTTCCGGTGGCCAGGAAGTCGAAAAAGTCCTTGCGGATACCCTTCTGCACGTCCAGGAGCATCCGGTCGGTGGTCATGGTGACCGCCTGATCATAGCCCCGGTCCACGATGGCCTCGGCGCTGGTGGCCTTGCGCCACTTTTTGAGGGTGATCTCCTTGTAGTTGACCGCATCGGTCTTGTACTTGCTCAGGGGGATGGTCTCACCCTCGGGGACATTGCCGTCCTCTAGGGTCCCGGTGGCCTTATAGGTCTTGAGGACAGCCCCGGCCTGCTTGGGGATCTTCCGGGTCACGCCCAGGGCTTCCACCAGTTTCTTGATGTTCTCGCTGAACAGCTCGACAAACTCTATTTCACGTACCCGCGCCAAGTCCTCTCGCTTGATCAGATTGGTTTCTGCTGCCATAACTGCTTAGTCTCCTTTCTGGAATAACGCCATATTGGTAGCAATCGCGGCCCGGCGCTCCTGCCGGTCTTTGATTGCCATAATGTCGTTCTTGTTGGTGTAGCTGCTGCCAGCCCCGGCAGGCGGGGTGGCGGTCTTGGCCCCTTCGGTTTTGGTCTGGCTGACCAGTCCGGCGTAATCTCCGGCCACCAAAGCGTCCAGAGCCTTCGCGTCCTTGATCTTTCCATCCTCGCCCAACTCAAGGGCCTCAATCTCCGCCCCGCTGCCGCGCATGGCGATATCCAGGGCCTTGCCGGTGATGTTCTTGCTCTCAAAGTACGCCCGGGCGGCAGCTTCCTTCGCCGCTTTGGCCTCTTTGGCAGTGATCCCGGCCTTATAGTCGTCAAATTCCTTCTTGACCTTGTCGTGCTTGTCCTTCCAGCCGTCATCCTTCGCGGTGGTCAGGGCCTCCCGCGCCTCGTCCAGCTCCTTTTGGACAACGGGGAGCTTTTCGGCGTCTGCCTTATAGGTGGCAAGCTGCTCTTTCAAGCCGTCCACCGTGTCGGTATGTGCCTCGATAATCTGGTCTGCCTTGTCGCCCTCGATATCCAGGGCTTTGAGCATCTTTCGTGTCAGTGCCATGTGTTCGTTCTCCTTTTCTTTGGCCCCGGTTCCTTGGGGGCGAACGTTGTATAAAAACCGCCTGTGCGGGTTTTACCAAAAAAGCGTGGACATTCACTCCATCTCTGGAATGAATGTCCACGCTTGGACGTTCTGCCGGAACGCTTACCGGCAGCAAACGGTATGCGGTTTCTTAGTCCTCTAATGTCTTTTGCAGCTTATCCTCCATCTTTTTGAGCAGTTCCTTCACCTTTTCGGCGTCTTGCTCAGCCATGGCATCCTGGATATCCTGCAGGATGAAGCGGATAAATGCCTTGAATTGCGCGTCAGTTTGTCCCATATCGACCGCTCCTTTCGGTTTTTATGAGAATATTTTATCATGGGACGCTTTCTGCGTCAAGGTTCTGGGGAACGTGATCTCCTCCCGTCGAATCCGTATCATCTTTACCCCGTCCTTGACGGGGATCAGCTCCACACGGTCACCTTTGGCAAGGATAGATTCAGCAGCCTTTATGATCTTCTCATCCACGCCGCAACGCCTCCTCGATGATGCTGTGATATTGCTGTGCATGGTCTGCCACAGCTGGTTTCAAATACGGCTGTGCCCGCTGGCCGTGGGTCAGGTGCCAGTTCCCGAAAGCGTCCTCATAGACCCAGGGCGTCTGCCGTCCTCCGGGGTAGTATTTGCCGGTTCCAAGCTCCACACAAGGGGCATATTCTACCGCGCTGCCGATGTATGCGGCGGGTTCTTCCGCGTCTACTTGGTGGGTGATGCTGTTGCGCAGGTTGCCCGTGTTCACCGGGCACATCTGCTTTGCATACCCCTCCGCCGTCAGGCCGCACACTTCCAGCGCCCGGACAGCAGCGGCTTTCAGCTCTTCCTTCACCTGGCCGCTGTTGTCGATGATTTCAATGTGCATGGAATCTGCCATGTCAATTCTCCGCGTTTTGATTGTAAATTTGATCGTAAATCCTCTGTAGCTTTATTCCAATTTCGTCCGGCTCGTCGTTATGGTCGAGGATATTATCCACGATAGCATCATCGATCACCAAAAGCAGCTCTCCTAAATCATCGTTCTCGAGAGCACTGCGAATGTCAACAGATTGCTCAAGCAAATATTTTTTCTGTTCTTCAGTGATGTTAATCATGATTTCCTCCCCCTGCTATACGGATTTACCTGTATCAAGCTCCCGGTTTCTGGGTTGATAGAAAGCTCTATGTCCTCATAGATAAAACGCTGACTTATTTTTCCGTTCGGCGATACCCTTGTGGGAAGTATTTTTGCATCCTTTGATGTAAGCGCTTCCAGAACCCTGTCTACATCAACGCCGGATCGTCTCTGTTCAACAGAACCGATAACCCTTGCAATAAAATGGTTCGACTTCCCAGTTATCGTTATTCCGTTTGATGTCGTAAGCCCAACTAGCTTGTCATCAATTTCTTTGCTGGTTTCCTGATACAGCGTGAAGTCTGTCAAAGTGGTGAGTTCTCCAGTTTGAATTGCTCTCTCGTACGCCTTAAACAACTCCCATTTATTATCATTATACTTTAAGTTCTGGAATTCTGTAAATGATTTTGGTGCATTTTCCCCAAGAATATTCTTGTATTCTTCATACTGCTTCCGGTCCTTTGTCTCCCGCTCCGCTTCCTTTCGGGCATATCGTTCCGCAGCAAGCGCTCCCTCTCCCCTTTTTGTGTTCTCCCACTGGGCATAGGTCATGTTTGGCAGCAGGCCGTACCGGTCCCGCCGAAGAGAGTTGGACATATCCACCCCCTTGACCTTAGCGATCATAGTACAGCGGCAGTTGTAGATATTCCAGCCGCTGCCAGACGGGTCCCCCGGGAACATCAGCGCCTCCCCGCCCACGATGAACGGTTCATCTTTTGGCACGGTCTGTCCATCGGCTACCGCATGGTCATGGCGGCTACGGTCATCCAGCGTGGCAAGCCACTGTTTTTCCAGCTGGATGCCCATCGCCTCAGCCTGCTGGTAACTGTCCAGCCGTCCGGCGTTCTGGGCCCCTGTGACGGCGGTTCGAGCCGCTCGGATTGCGCTGGTTCGGTTCATATTTGGGATATTGTCCTGTAATCGATCCGCGATATGCTTGATGCTCTCCCCCTGCAAAATTCCGCTGGTAACTTGTGCGGTAATCTGCCGCTTTCCCCAGACCAGGTCAATGCCGCGTTTTACCGCCCGTTTAGGCGGATAGTAGGGCATAAGGTCTGGTTGCTCCACGATGAGGCGGCGGACGGTCTGCTCATCCCATAGGTCAAAGCCCACGTTCGCACCCAGCTGTTGCTCGATGGTGTAGGCGGCATAGTTGCGGTTCAGACTGTAAATACCGGGCGTTTGGTCATTGATGTAGGCCGCCGCAACCTCGTTTGCCTTGGTCATCCGCTCCGCGATGCGGTCTCGCAGGGCCTCGAAGCGCTTCCCCCGGCCAATCTGGGCAAGCCGCCACTGGGTGTACTGTTGCTTGGTGATCTCCCCGTCCTGCAAGCGCCGGAGCTGTTCGGCGTCCCGCTCCTTGAAGCGGGTGAAGTAGGCGTCGATTTTCTCTTGCAGCTCCGCAGCAGCTTTCCTGTACTCGGCGGCGATGCGATTTTCCAGGGCGGCCAGCTCCTGGTCGGTGCGGCGGTGGGCGGGGTCTGTCTTACGCCGCATCACCGTTCATATCCTCGCTCCCATCCTCCGGCGGTTGGTTGGGCTCGTCACTGAATCGGTCTAAATTCTCTGCGGCAAGCTGTTTTAGAATATCTTCCACCATGTCAGCGTCGCCCAGGATGGCCAGAAGCTTCTGGGTAAGGTATTCTTGCGTTACATAGGGCGCAGCCATCAGAACGGATTGGATTTCCTCTTGCCGGTTTATGATCTGATTGCGGGTGTAGGTCGGATCATCATCCACCCCCGCCAACACCAGGATCCCATGGATAAACTCCGTGACCTGGTTCTCAAACTTATCTGTTTTCAAGTCCAGTGGCACATAGCTTGCCTTGATGGCGGTTGCCGTCTGGTTCCCAGCCTGAACCGCCGAAGCGTCAAAGGCCTGGAAGTCCTGGTATAGCTTTTTCTCCAACATATCAATGGTGGCTTCCGTCCCGTTGAAGGGGGCCTCGATGGAGTGAGGCTCCGCCGAAGCTCCCTCTCCGCCGTCCACGTGGACCACATGGGTCATTTTGATGCGCTGAAGAAATGCCGCATCGTCCAGGTCGTCCATAGCGTCGCAGTTTACAAGAGCCCAATAGAGAAGGTTCCCCTCATCCACATTGTTGACCATGTTGGAACAGGCCAGGTCCAGGGCATCCACGGTGTTCCGCTTCCCCCGCAGCTCCGATTTGCAGGCACGGTTATTCTTCAGCGGGACGATGGGGAACGTGGGATAATTCTCACCCTGGTATATCTTCGTACTGTCCAGGTCAGTGCCGGTAATGCGGAGCTTATAGGTCCGCTTCTCCTGTAGGATGGCCATGTCTTTTCCCTTGTCCTGCTTGTACTCTGTAAAACCGTCCATCTCGTACAGAGTGCAGCGCAGGGGCTTGTCCGGGCTGACTTGCCACCAACGGATACCAGCTGCGAGAGCGCCGTTCTCCTCGTCATAGAGGGGAACGAACTCGGTGATCTCGAACACCTCCACATGGTCCAGATTCCAAAAGCCGAAGGACACCCCGCCGATGAGGGCATATTCCGCCGCTTGGCTGACCCGCTGGTCGATATCACGGCCCAGCTTCTTCTTGTTGCTCTCCTCCTGAAATGTCACGCCGTTCCCCAAAAGATAACTGACTTCCTGATTGACCACGAAACCGAAAAACGGACTGGCAATCTTGTGGTTGGCGGTGTACATATCCTGATGGGCGCGGCCCTGCATATCGTAGAGCAGTTTTTCATAATGGTTGATGGTTGGATTCTCTCCGTCATAGTAGAGCCGCGCGTCCACGGCGGTTTTGTAGATGGCGCTGTTTTTGTGGTCGGCAATTGCTCCACGGATGAACGCAATCCGAGCGGCCTCATCCTTGCCACACTCCTGCAAATCCTGATAGGTTTTCACGGCCTCACCGCCTTTCTGTCACTTCCCGCGACGCTTCCAAATGGCCTCCGTGGCATAGCGCACGGCGTCGATGTGATGGTTGTCCCGGTCAGGGTATCCGCTGATGATTTCCCCGTCCCGGGTTCGTTCGTATTCATACTCTGTGAATTCCTCATATGTGTCCGGGCATCGCGCTGGGTCGATAACGATCTTCACCAGGGATTGCAGCCACTTCATGGAGTAGTCCACGCTGCCTGGGCCTTTCAGGGCGCCGTAGCAGTGGAGGCCATAGTTTTGATAGTCTGCAACGCTCTTGGGCTCCGCGCTGTCGGCGGTAATACGGTCAGCCCGGGTAAGTCCACGCTCTAGGAGCAAGTCCGCCGTTTCCCGGTTGCCCTTTTTGTGGGCGGTCAACTCGTCGAAGATGTACAGGGTCCTCCTGGCAGCGTCGTAGTGCATCCGGTTGAAGGCCCAGGGGTCTGGGTAGTAGCCCCAGTCCACGCCGTTTAAGATGCGGTCGAAGGTGTTAATTTGCTCCTCTGTGATGGTTTCTGCCGCCACGTTCTCAAAAACCATGCCGCCGTTCCCGTTGGGGATGCCAAGGTATTCATGCTCATAGGCGGTGGGATTGATCTCTTTGAGATACTCCGCTTCTTCCAGAAAGGGCTTCCCCAGCCATTGAGCCGGGACCGCTCTATAATCGGAGTGTGTAACCAAACGGTTTTCCTTGGGTTGGTCACAGTATTTGTTGACCCAGTTGTTTTTCGCCTTGGGCGGGTTGAAGGATTTGAAGATGTACGCCTCGTCGCCGCCGCGAACCACGGATTGCTGTATGTTCCGGCATTCCTCGTCCCCAGCGAATTGGTCTAACTCTTCAAACCACAGGATGCCGATATGCCCAAACGTCGGCTTGATGGATTTCAGCTTGATGGGGTCATCCGCGCCCCGAAAGTAGATTTTCTGTCCGGTTGGCTTATAGGTGATTTCCAAGGGAGATTTCGTCCCGCTGAACTCCTCGCTGAGCCCCAGCTCTTCTATCGCCCACTGGATTTGCGCGTATACGGAATCCCGCAGGGTGTTCCCGATCTTCCTCACGCATAGCGCGTGCATCTGTGGATTGTTCTTGAGCAAGCCCACGATTTCCAGAGAGATGAAAGAGGATTTCGTCGAGCCGCGTCCGCCCTTTTCCACATATTCCAAATGCTCACGGTCCAGCACGTCCAGATGGACCGGGAAGAACGGCGGCGCGATGAGGCGGGCCGGGAGCTCGAAGGGGCCAGTGTCTGCCGGTTTTTCTTCCTGGTCGCCTAGAAGGTCAATGACCACCTTCGCCGCTTGCGCGTCGCCTCGGGTCGCTTGCTCGGCAAGCCCGATGATCATCGCCATCTGGTTGTCGATATCCTCCGGGGCAACGCCCTGGCGGGCTATTTTATTCCACCGCCGGCGGTCGGCTGGTGGAAGCGATAGGTAATAGTCGGCGCACTCTTTCAAGGAGCGTTTGCGGCGGCGGGAGACGCCGGATGCTTTCCCGCCAGCCCTTCCTTTTTCTCGTGCTTCACTCGTGCTTCTGATTTTGTAAGGTTCCAGGTTCTTTTCATTCGGCATACCACCACCTCTCTCATCTGTATTATTATGGTACGGCCTGCCGGAGCTGCCCCGGCGTATCTGCTGGCCCGACCTGACCGGGCTGCATCCCTTTGGCAGCAGCGTATACGGTGCCCCAGCGCTAGGGCACCTTTGCCCGTCTTTCCGGGCTGCCACAAGAAGAATCGTTTCATACCAGAGAAAGGGAAGGCTTCACCTGCCTTTCTCTTTTTAATTTTGCGATGGCCTCGCATTGTCCGGCATCCCGGAGTTGCACCGGGTCTACTCTTTGCCGGGTAGGGGGCTAGGGTTATGTGGCGGTTTACCCAAGCCCCCAAATTGGAGGACAGATTGGATATGCAGGGCTGGTGGTTTTGCCCCGCAAGTATATTTTACCATCCATTATGTGTAATGTACAGCAAAAATCCCTCTGTTTTATGGTCAATATGACGAATTTTTTATTCCCCCTTACGTCACATGCTTTAATAGGTCTATTAGATCATAAAACTTTTTCGGGTTTAGCCCTGTTTTCTTTTTGATTTTATCCATATGATAACAAAATGTATTCCTATGAATAAAAACCTTGTTCGCCGCATCCGTAATATTCATGTCACAATCTGCAAGCGATCGTATAATCTCCCGCTCTTTTTCGCTTAAATACATTGTCATTCCCCCGTACTTCCCCAGCCTCCCCGGCTTTCTTTCTCCATAGATTCCACTGGGATAAACTTGATAGGCGGATGCTGCTGGAATATCTGGAACTGGCAAATACGCGTACCCTTTGGAATCATAACTTCCCGCGTAGCGTAGGCTGGGAATTTCCAAATGTCCTCATTTCCGCAGTAGGCGTGTTCATATATACCGATACTGTTTGCCTGAAGCACGCCCCACCGCTCAAAGGTAGAGCTGCGCGGGGCCATGATGGCGTAGTATCCGTTAGGCACCTCCATCGTCACGCCAAGAGAGATCCGCTGATATTCCCCGGCCTGTAAGTACACATCCTCAGCGGTAGCCAGGTCGTACCACTCCCCGTGGCGCTCCGGCATCGGCTGGCCGTTTTGCTTGATTTTCACGCGGAGGCTACAGATGTCATCTGTGGTATCAAATTTCATGTTATCCTCCTTCTAAAAATGCGGAGAAAACCCGTGGCTTTTTAGCCACTTTTTTGACCGCATTTTCTGCTCTTCTGTTGCAGCATTGAGAACCAAAATTGCTTTATGGACAGCCGCCCAGAATACACGTTCGCTTGAAGGTTGGAATCCGATGTTGTACTTTTTTTGAAACGTCTGTATTTTCTCTTTGTCCAGCGAAAGAAGCGCCTCATCCCGGTCACTG
>OOIH01000263.1_pt1 | contig 29341 bp, 37 predicted proteins | sample 1691801 | NCBI WGS metagenome assembly OOIH01 (sample SAMEA1061690, study PRJEB22710) | metagenome
TGGATGCCCGGCGGCAAGCCGGGCGGAATGGAGCGGACTTTGCGAGGACGGTTTCCCCCCGGACCCCCTTCAATCGGGCAAGGGGAGAGCCCCTTGCATCCCCCGGCAAAGCAAGAGGGCTGAAACAAAATAGGGCCCCGCAAGGCGGAGGGAGCGGATATGGAGTTTCTTCCGATGAGGAGTGGATGCTGGACGATAGGACAGCAAAACGGAAAGGAGTTTGCGAGGAAAGATGAAACTATTACAGGCGATTGGGCAGGCTGATGAGCTGCGGCCCAACGACATTCCCCAGGCGCAAAAGGCGCAATGGCTCTTTGCCCTGGAAGGGGAATTTGCCGAAATGATGGACGTCCCGGCGCCGGAAAACTGCTTTCCGGAGGACAGACAGCTGCTGCTGCCGTATCCCTACGACGAGGCATATGAGCTGTATTTGGCAGCCATGATTGACAATGCCAACCAGGAGACGGCCCTATATGCCAACGACATGGCGGTGGCAAACAGTGCGGTTGACAGGGCGAAGGCCTACTATATCCGCCAGAACCGGCCCAAACGGCACGGAGATTGGAGGCTGCCCTGATGCTGCCGAAACTTCCCTATACAAGAAAAAAGGTGCGCCAGCAAAGCTCCCCATTTCTGGGGCTGAACCTGAGCGAAAACACCAGGCCCGGCCAGCTGCGCGACAGCTTGGGCCTATCGTCCCGGCAGTATCCCAACCTGACCCAGCGGCAGGGGCGCAAGCCCATTACAGACTACTCACAGCCGGAGGACCTATTCAGCTGGGACGGGAAACTGGTGGTGGTGGACGACGGCATTTTATACTATGACGGCCAGCCGGTGGACAACGTATCACCGGGAGAAAAGCAGTTTTGTGTGGTGGGCTCCAAGCTGTGCGTCTTTCCAGACAAGCGGTATCTGGACCTCACCAACGGCCGCTTTGGGCGGCTGGACGCCAAGGTGACGACCAAGCAAGTGGCGGGCAGCGCCATCTTCACCGCAGACTCGCTGAAGTTGGCACTGTATCCGGCACTGCAAAGAAATGAAAAGCTAAACGGATATGGCGGCAACGCTTTAGTGAGCAACTTCTATATGTACGTCTACGGCAAGGACAAGGATGCCGTCAGCGCCTGCTATATAGACGGCGCCTGGAACATGGAGGAGCTGGAAAAGCTGGAGCAGCTGGGCGCCATATTGGGAAACGGACCTGGAGATACAACGGTAGACCTGTTCTCGTCCTACAGGGACTACATCGTGATACCGTCGAGAAGCAACAACAGCTTTGGATATGTGACCAGCAATTCCAAGAATACGCCGCCAGACAGGAGCCAGTACAACCAGGAGGGGTATTATTTTGTCCTAACGAGTGTGGAAGGACGCAACGAAGGAGACAGTGCATACGTCGGGGAGACCTCCAGTGTATGGTTTCGCTTTGACGTCTACAAGGCAGGCACGGAAGGGCCGGCATTGTCGGAGGTGTTCAAGGCAGGCGACGTGCTGACAGTGTCAGGGTCACTGTATGGTTTTTGCGATGTGGACCGCCGGGTTGTGACAGGCCTTGACGACGAGACGAACACCTTGCGATTTGTGACAGACATTTTCACGGCGCCGGAATATGTCTGCCAGGTGAAAAATCCACCGGCGGCCCAAAGCGACGGAAATTACCAGATTGCAGTTGGCGAGAGTTATTACAACTTTCGTCCCAGTCAGCCCTTACAGATAGGCTATGTGGCCTATTTGAAGACAGGGGCCAGAGATACGGTCTATATCTGGGACTCGGAGACAAAACAGACGGTAGAAAGCTACAAAATTACGCATACAGAGAATTATGCGTCACTTTATAGTCACCTGAACATGACCAGCTACGCCCAGGCAGACCATGCCGTTACCATCTGTCGAGACTTTCCGGATTTGGACTATGTATGCGAGTCTGGTAACCGGTTGTGGGGCGTCAGCAACCGGCAGGACAACGAGGTCTACGACGCGCAGGCGGGGGAATATAAACACTACACCTCCCGGTGCATCTACGCAAGCGCCTTGGGAGACCCGGCCAACTTTTACAACTTTTCCGGCCGGGACACAGACAGCTATCAGGTGGCGGTGGCAAGTGAAGGGGATTTTACCGGCATTTGCAGCTACGGCGGTGTGATTTGCTGGAAAGAAAACAGCCTGCACAAAATTATGGGCAGCTATCCCAGTGAATACTACATGGTTTCCCAACAGGTACCGGGGGTGCAAAAAGCAAGCAGCCGGAGCCTTGTGAACATCAATGACGTGCTGTACTACAAGGGTGTGACGGGCGTATATGCCTTTGGCGGCAACACGCCGAGCTGCATTTCCCAGGACCTGGGGACAAAGCCCATGAAAAAGGCCGTCGGCGGCAGCGACGGCAGGCGGTATTACCTGGATGCGCAGGACGAAAAAGGCAAGAATTTGCTTTTGGTCTACGATTTACAGACGGGGCTGTGGATGAAGGAGGATGAAATCCCGGTGCAGGCCTTTTCCAATGTGGACGGAAGCCTTTACATGCTGACGGAAGGCACCATTTACAAGCTGGCAGAGGAAGCCGGCGAGCACATTGGCTGGATGGCAGAATTTGTGCCGTTTATTCAGTCGGATTTGATGAAACAGGGCTACACAAAGCTCCTTCTGCGGCTGGACATGGAAGCGGGAAGTCATTTCCAGATTGAAGTGAAGCAGGACGGCGGGCTTTGGAGGCAGGTTTGGACCCAGCGGGCGACCCAGAAAAAGAGCCTGACCATTCCCCTGCGGCTGGGAAGAGCAGACCGGTTCTTTCTGCGCATCAGCGGCTTTGGGCCGGTGACCCTTCGGACCATGGCCCAGGAGTTTTCGGCGGGAAGCGAGGTATAACATGGCAAGCTATTTGGAAAAGGCGCCGCCGGTCATGACCGGCGAGACAAAGCGGGATTTACAAGCCATTGCAGAATATCTGGCATACTGCAAGGAGCAGACCAATTTTATTTTGTCGCAGCTCTACAGACGGCAGCTGGCGCAGGAAAGGAGTTTAGAGAAAAACGATGGCAATACAGATTTATGACGACAAGGTACAGACAGACCGGGCAAGTTTGGGCGGCTCTGTCTACGACCAGAAGTATTTTACAGACGACGAGCTGCGCGAGGCAGCCAAAATTCGGACCGCAGCGCAAAACGGGGAAACCGACTGGGCCAGCGCCAACGCCAGTGTAAACCAGATGCGCGCAGGCCATGGCTACACTGGCGGCAAGGACGGCAGCCAGTTTCTGCCTACCGGCCCCAAAAGCGGCTTTCAATACAAGGCGGCGCCCCAGTGGGAAGACCCGTATGACGATGACATCCAAGCCTTAGCGCAGAAGTATCTGAATCGGGAGGCTTTTTCCTACGACCCGGAGCAGGATGCAACCTACCAGCAGTACAAAGACAGCTACACCCGCCAGGGCAAGCAGGCCATGGAGGACACCTTGGCCCAGGTCAGCGCCAGAACGGGCGGGCTTGCCAGCTCCTACGCCAACACGGCCAGCCAGCAGACCTATGACGGCTATATGGCGGCGCTGGCAGACAAAATCCCGGAATTAAAGCAGCTGGCCTACCAGATGTACATGGACGAGGGCAACAAGATGCTCCAGGATGTGGAGCTGATGCGGGGCCTGCGCAGTGACAAACGCGGTGAGTTCCAGGATGAGCTTGACCAGTACAACACGGACAGAACATACAATGCAAACCAGTATTGGACCGGCAAGGAGTTTGACTACAACCAGGAGCAGGACCAGAAGAACAGAGAGGACCAGAAGCAGGCTGATGCTCGGGACCGGGCTCTATCTTATTTACAGGCAGGCGGCAAAGCGGCGCAGCTACCGAAGGAGCTTGTGGAAGCGTCTGGCCTGTCTCAGGCGGAGCTGAACCAATATGAGACGGCCTTTGCCATGGGGAAAACCGGGACAGGCGGCGGCTACGGAGGCGGGAATACGTCCAGCGGCCCGGCTGGGTCAGATGACGGCCCCGGCGAGATGGAAGAGCTTCTGAACAGTATGTATGACAGTGATGACCCGGAGGCGTATATGCGCCAGCACTACAAAGAGTTTGGATTCAGCCGGGACGATTTTGAATTCATTATGAACAACTACGGAGATTTTAAGCAGTTTATGCTCGCCCCCCAGTGGAGCGACTACTCCAGAGAGCTTTTGCTCCACGCCCACAATGGGGGCCTGAATACGGACGTTATAGATAAGTCCATTCAGACGGCACTCAAGGAAAAGAAAATCACCAAGAGAGAGGCAAACGCGCTGTACCGCGCACTGACAATGTAAAGGGGCAATCAGATGGATACAGGTTTGGAAAAGGCCCGCAGCAGGTTTTTGCAGCAAGGGCAAGGCGGCGCAAAGACAGGGCAGGTGCAAACGGCGCAGACAAACAGACAGGGCGGTCTGCATTCTGCCCGTGCTGCTAACGGCCTGGCATCGGCCCGGGAACAATTTTTACAAAATGGATTCGGCCCGTCGCTTTCACATAACCGCAATCAAAGGGACCAGATGCTGGCGGAATACCGCCGAGAGGTTCCCACCATTGACCCAGAAGACTCGATTGTAAGGGCTAAGGAGGCAAAGGGCTTCTCGGCCTATGACGCGGTGCGCTTTGGCGCCAACATGGCACAGGAGGCGGCACGGTCGATAGAAGGTGGGAAAACCACCAGTCCGACGAAGGCTTTTAGAGCGCAGTTAGCTCCGGCCGATGCACAGATTGCCGCAATGACTTATTCCATGCCGACGCTGGCTCCTACACAGTTGGAGTCGACGCTGATGGACTTGGCTGATGAGACTCCTTTAGAAAAAGACTTGCGCATTTTGAAGGACAAGACTCTGCAGAGGGAAAACAGAAAAAAAGAGAGGGACCAGCCAAGCGAAACGGTAGAAGAGTGGGAAGGCCGTCAAGCAATATATCAGCAGGCCTTGCAGGACGAGCAGCAACAGGCACAGCGCATGGAGGAGGACCGAACGGCTTTGAGCCAAAAAGCGCTGGAAACTGGAGAATTTTCGGATTTTGCCACAGCGGCGCAAACCTATCTTATCACAGCCCAAACAATTAGCGGCAGTCTCAGCAAACAAGATTTAGACCAAATCGACCAACTGCAAAAGGCGCTTCAAACGAAAATCAAGACAGGCACCAAAGAAGAGGCGGCTACGGCGCAGAAATATTTTCAGATGTTGGACAAGGCGTATCGTGGTGGAAAAGGCGCCAATATTGCAGACACTGCGCTTTATACCATGGGGCAGGTGGCGCTGGGTGCGGAATCTACTGTAAACAGTATTGGCGCAGGATTGGAAGTTGGAGCTACCAACATGGGAACAAAAGGTCAGACGGCAAATGAGCTGCCAATATTAGACCAATGGCTGGCAGAAAATCCCATAGGCAGAAAAATGCTGCAAGACTACGAGTTGTCTAGAAAAGGCAGGCGGGACATCGCAAATTGGATTTCGGCGCAGACAGGTGTATCGGTGGCGTCTGTGGACGCTTATCTGGCGGCGACAAAAAACCAGCGTCAGCAGCAGGCGTTTGCTGAATCCTTTGGCTCCGGTGTAAGCCAGGAGTATCAGAATACAGCAGGAAAGTGGGCTTACACCATTGGGCAGCAGTTGCCGGGTATTGCCTTTTCTGCTGGCTCGGCAGCTGCGGAAGCGGGAGGCCTTTTGGGGAATCTGCTCTCTGGCGAGGGCCTGAAAAAAGCGGCGGCGTCTGCCTTGAAAGGCAATCTGGGTACATATCTCATCGGTGCATCGTCGGCAGGAAATAAACTGTCACAGAACATCCTGGAAGGAAACGGCTCGGCAGCCAGCTATGTCAACGCCCTGGGCACCGGTTTTATGGAGTATTTTACAGAAGGGCTATTTGGCTTTTCTGATATGCCCAGCTACAAAGCGCTCTTTGAAGGGGTCAGTGCAGATGTAAGCCAATCGATTGCAAAAGGAATTTTTAACTACCTTGCTTCTGGCGTCGAAGAAGGTCTAGAAGAAGTCATCAACGTGCCATTAGAGGGCATTGTGGACAAGCTGACGACACAGCGGGACAAACCATTAACCGGAAGCGGTGGTATTTTCGACTGGGGCCAGATGATGCAGGGCGGTATGGATGGCGCCATCGTCGGTATGCTCATGGGTGGCGTATCGGCAGCAGCGGGTATTTACACCACAGCACAGCAGAGCAGAGACCTTTCTTCCGGTTTGCGTGAAATGCAGCAGTTGGCGCAGAAGTTGCCGGAGGACCTGCGGCCAATGGTAGGCCCGGCACAACAGGTGACGCAAGAAATTCTGGACGATTACACAGCCCAGGTACTCAAGGGGTGGGAGGTATACAGTCAAAGACTACAGCAGGAGCAGGCGGCTGGCGTAAATACGGGTATTGTATTCCCTAGTGGTACAGATACAGAAAACGCCGCCTCTACAACAGAGACGGCGGGCAGTGTTCAGCCATATCAGAAGCAAGAGCGCCATGGAACAATTTTAGATACCATGCGAAAGACCCTTCCATCTTTGGAAGGAATGGAGCCAGTCAAAAGATTGACGGGCAGTGAGTTTCAGCGTTCCAAAACAGACACCAGGCCCTTGCGACAAAAAGTGGTAGAGTTTTTCAACAGCATTGGAAACAAAGTTACGAGAAAAGACCTGGGCGAAATCGAGCTAAATACCGCCGGTGCGCGGGACAGTCTGGCCCATGGATATGGGAAGCTGAAAGCGGCGACATTTGCGGCCCTGCCGGAAGTACTGGAACAAGGACAGCTGATTGCACACAATGGGCCGTATGCAGGGCATGGCTATGATTCCTATATTATTTCGGCTCCTGTACAAGTGGGTGATGAGACGGTTTATGTCGGTGCGCTCGTCATAAAGGACCGCACACAGCGATACAAGCTGCATGAGGTCCTGACGACAAACGAAAGCGGCGCATCGCTATTCCAATCGGAGACCACCAGCCAGGGCGCTGGTGGGCCGCTCCGCAGCGATACACCGCTAGGGAAGCCGGAAGGCTCCCTTACAAATAGTATGCTCCAAGGAGATGAAAATGTCAACACAGAAGCCGATTTAGTGCCAGCAGTGGGCCAAACCGCTAACCAGCAGACGGCAGGAACCCCACAACACACTCAGCAGTCTCCTGGAGGCCCACAGATGCCCGTTTATTCTCCTGGACAGGAAAACATACGGCAAAATCAAAACGGGCCGCAAAATGCCGCCAACGACGCCATAAAAACGCTGGGAGAGAACGGGCAGAAGATGTACCAGTCTGTCCGGGAGACAGAGGTTGGGCGGCAGTATGACGATGAGACGCTTTTCGGCGGCTTTGCACAGGCCTACCAGGCGGGGCTGACGGGCCAAAGCCTTTCGGACGTGAAAGGCGGGTATGCGGCCAAGCTGACAGAGGGCCTGCGCCAGGTGGCATATGCAGCGGGCCAGCAGGATGCGGCTATTGCACAGACGGAGAAAAACAACTACACTACCACTAAGAATCGGAAGGGGACAGATAAAAATGCCACTGAAAAAGTTTATTTACGCGACGGCGGCCAACGGGCTGGAGGTACGGATTCCGGCGGACAAGTATCCCCAGTGGAAAAAGGAGCAGGACAAGATTCGAGCCGGACAGTCCAAGGCAGACCGGCAGATGGTGGAGCAGCTTCGCTCACTTATGGAGAAAAAGTAAGCCCATCGAGCCTGGGAATTGGAGGCGGCTCTACAAAAACGAGCATTCGCCTGGTGACAGGCGGTGAAACTGAATTCACCAAAGTGGCAAAGGCACTGGCCCAAAAGAGAGGGCTGCGGCTGACGCTCTTTGTAGGCGATAATCTGCAAATCCGGCAGAAGGATGGAAGCTGGGCCAGTGCGCGAGGCTATATCAGCGGAGACCGTGTTTTCATTCGTGCAGACCATCCCCGGTACACGACGGACCAGCTCATGCGCCACGAGGCCGGCCATGACATGATTGCAAAGGGTGAGGTAGATATAGATGCGGTGCGGAAACGTATCGCGGAGCACTATGACTCGGAGATGGCGGCGCAGCTCTATATGGAAGCCTACAATGGTACTGGCATGGGGCCAGAGGAAATCTGGAAAGAGATTATCTGCGACAGTTTAGGCGATATGAACATTTTCTCTGACACGGCAGTCCAGGAGCTGTCCCAGGAGCTACTGACAAAGACGAAAGAAGCAGCGGAGAATACCAGGAGTAAGGGCGGTGACACCAGAGGGCCGCCTTTGGAAACTGGCAGCCAGATGAGTCGAGAGCTAGGCCCTATAGAATCAGGATTTACGCAAGATAAATATTTTGCCCGGCAGATGGACCGATGGACAGAACTGGCTGACGGCAGCCGGGTCAAGGTTGGCATGGTGCGGGAGGGCAGCGCAATAAACCGAGTGGGATTGCCTGCATCGGGTATGTACTTTGATGTGGGCAAGATTAAAACGGCCCTGAAAGCCCACGGCGACCATTTGACACCAGAAATTCTGAAAGGGATTCCAGACCTGCTGAACGACCCAATCGTAATTACAGAGTACAGAGGGCCAAATGGTACAATCAAAAACACGGTGAACGTGTATGGCAATTTGTTCTATAATGGAACCCCAGTTGTTGTGGGAGCTGTGATGCACCTTGACAGAACTGGACGTAATATCATCAGCAATATTCGGACCATCCACGTGAGAAGTGATTTTGCAAAGCAAATCACGGACGGAAGTGTGCTATATCTCAATGAAAACAAAAAAATGACCCGCAAATGGTTCCAAGTCTGCGGCAACCTAAATGTGCCGTTAGAGGGAACCCAATTTGGGGTCATCCGTAGTATAGCATTTGACAGTGAGAAAGTCAATGGAAGTTTCAGTCAGGAGCTGGAGAGTGTGGAGCGGCTGCGGGAGCTGGATACCAACAGGCTGACGGATTATGATTCCATGATAGACAGACCGGATATGCACCTGACTGAGATTGACGACAGTGTGGCGTATACGGCGGACAGCAAAACGCGCAAGGCTATTGTGCAAAAGGCAATCGAAAACGCCACGGAGATTGGGTCAACCAATGCCAGCGGCGGGGTGTCGGTGTATGTTGAGGATATTGGCAGGGATGTGGTGCTATCTGGGAACGCATTAAAGCATGGCCTTGACCGAAGACTACAGCAAAATGCAGCCGTTACGCTGCAAGCAGGAGAGCTGCTGCAAAATGCCATACTCATAAATGAACTGACACCAAAACAGGAGAATGCAGCAGAAAGTTACGTGTTATTAAGTGCGGCAAGGGGAAATAAGGGCATTTATATTGTAGAGTTTGTTGTAAACCAATATGACAATGTGATTATGTCAATGGATTTACTCTACTCCCTGAACGCAAAAAAAGAACCGGCTGTGCTCAATGCACCCAGTCCCACGGGAAATCCGCTAACTGTTACCGGTTCTTCCGCGAAGCCGGCTGCATTGCTGCCAGCGATTACGGAGAACTCCGCTACGCTTACCGGCCCCACTATGGAACCGGCTGTGCTCAATGCACCCGGGCTCACGGGAAATCCGCTGCTCGTTACCGGTTCCACCATTAGTATAGCACAGCTGTTGGATTTGGCAAGTAGGAATTTTCCGGATATTCTGCCGGAAAGTGTGCTGCGGCATTACGGCTACGACAGCAGACCGGATGGCAGATTGGGGGAGTCGGCGCTTTACAGCCAAGAGCTGGAGAGTGTGGAGCGGCTGCGGGAGGAGACAAAGCGGCTGGAGCAGCAGGCCCGCAGGGAGGGCTGGAGCAACGAGCGGCTTATCCAGGAGCGCAGAAACGCCGTGGACCGGGTATACGAGGGCCTTCTGGAGCGGTTTGGCGCCATGGAGGCGGGCGAAAGCCCCTACCGGCAGGTCCAGGTGCCTAAGCGGACGAGCCGGGCGGAAGCGGTGTCTCAGACAGTCCGGACGATTCTGGAGGCCAGGGCCACGCCGGAGGAAGCCATCCCCGACATCCAGGAACTGGTGGCCAAGGGGACCTTTTCCTATGAAGCTGTCACAGACCAGGCGGCCATTGAAAAGGCCACAAGAACCATTACGGAGAAAAACTGGGCCAAGGCATACCACGACTGGAAGTCGGCCATGAAAGCAGGCCAGGTGAGCAAGGACTTGACGGCCCTGGGCTGGGCGCTGTACAACAACGCGGCAAACAGCGGCAACCTGGAGGTGGCGATGGACGTTCTTCAAGACATGGTGGCCCACCAGAGGAATGCCGCCCAGGCTTTACAGGCGACGCGGATTCTGAAAAGCCTGTCACCGGAGGGGCAGCTGTACGGTGTGGTGCAGAGTGTGGAAGGGCTTCAGAAGGAGCTAAACGAGCGCTACGGCGACAAGAAAAGTCCGAAGCTGAAAATCAACGAGGAGCTGGGAAAGAAGCTACTGGAGGCCAAGGACCAGGCGGCCAGGGACCGGGTATTGCAGGATATTTACCGGGACATTGGCAGGCAGATGCCGTCGCGATTTATGGACAAGTGGAACGCATGGCGGTATCTGTCCATGCTGGGCAATCCCAGGACCCATGTGCGCAACATCTTGGGCAACGCAGGCTTTGCGCCGGTGGTGGCAGTGAAAAACATGACGGCCACGGCCATTGAAAAAGCAGTCGGCGCCGTCTCCGGCGGCAGGCTGGCAAGGAGCAAAGCGTTTGTGGGCCTAGGGGCAAAGGGAAGAGGCCTTTTGGCGGCGGCATGGGCCGACTATGCCAATGTGGAAGAGGCGGCCCTGGGCAGCGGCAAGTACACAGATTTTCAAAACGCAAACAAGTACATTGAAGAGGGCCGGGTGATTTTCCAGCCGGGAAAAATCACAAAGCACATCCCGGGTGCAAAGTTGGCGGGGAAGGCCCTGGAGACGGCCAGAAAGGCCAACAGTCGGGCACTGGATGTAGAAGACGTCTGGTTTTCCAAGCCCCACTACGCCTATGCAATGGCCCAATTCTGCGCGGCCCACAAGATTACGGAGGCAGAAATCCGCAGGGGTAACGCCCAGGTGCTGGCGGCGGCCCGGAATTATGCCATCCGGGAGGCCCAGAAGGCCACCTACCGGGACACCAACGCTTTGAGTCAGACGATGAGCGGTCTGGGCCGGGACATGATGCGCAGTAAAAATCTGGTGAGCAAGGGCCTGGGCATTGTGACAGAGGGCATTTTGCCGTTTCGCAAGACGCCGGCCAACATTTTAGCCCGGGGGCTGGAGTACAGCCCGCTGGGGCTTGTCAAGAGCTTGAGCTACGACCTTTATCAGGTGGGCAAGGGGAAGCTGACGGGCGCCCAGTGCATTGACAACGTATCGGCGGGTTTGACGGGCACGGGACTATTGGCGCTGGGAGTCTATCTGGCAGCCCAGGGACTTATCCGGGGCACCGGGTCCGGCGATGACAAGGAAAAGGAGCTGGCAAGGCTCCAGGGCCACCAGGACTATGCCCTAGAGCTGCCGGGCGGCCGGAGCATCACGTTGGACTGGCTGGCGCCGGAGGCACTGCCGCTTTTCGTAGGCGTCAATCTGTGGGAGCAGGCCCAGACGATGGGCGATACAGTGACATTTTCTCAGGTGCTGGACGCAGTGGGAAATGTGGCAGAGCCGATGCTGGAGATGAGCTGTCTACAGAGCTTAAACGACGCGCTGGATGTGGGAAGACAGGTCAATTCGGAAGGGCTGGGCGTGCTGCCGTCGGTTTTGGTCGGGGCGGCTACCAGTTATCTGACCCAGGGGCTTCCAACATTTTTAGGGCAGTTGGAGCGGACTCTGGAGACTGAGCGGAAGACGACCTACACGGAGAAAAACGGATTTTTGACCAGCGATATGCAGTACACCCTGGGGAAAATCAGCGGAAAAATTCCGCTCTGGGAGTATCAGCAGATTCCCTACATCGACGCCTGGGGGCGCCATGAGAGCAGCGGGACGGTTTCTCAGCGGGCGGTCAACAATTTCCTCAATCCGGCCTACACGTCGCAGATTGAAGAAAGCCCGGTGGAAAAAGAGCTGCTGCGGCTGTACCAGGCGACGGGAGAGGGCAGCGTGCTGCCGAGCCGAATGGGGAAGTCTATCAGCCTTGCGGGTACTACTTTGTATCTGTCCTCCGATGAGTATGTGCTATATGCGACAGAGGCGGGGCAACAAGCGCAAAAGGAGCTTATCAGCCTTACGCAGAGCGAAGCATACAGGGAAATGAGCGACGAAGAGAAAGTAAAGGCGGTTGGGGATGTATTTGAAAACGCACGGAAGCAGGCGGCGGTCTTGACAGTGGAGAAGATGGTCCTGCGAAACGATGTGAGCTGGGGGGAAAAGGCGGAAGCTGCCCACGAAGCGTGCGGCATCGACCCGGCAGACTATATGCTGGCACAGGCAAGGGCAAGTACTGCACATTCCCTGAAAGATGCGAATGGAAAGACCATCGACAACAGCGAGGGCCTGATGAAAATGCTGGAGGTCTACAGCGTAAAGGGACTGACGGATGCGCAGAGGCAGTATTTATTTACAGACCTGGGAGTTGGCAAAACGGTCATTGGCTACAACAGGGCCGCCGTGGAGGAGGCCTTGCGGAAGATGAAACAGGCAGGGTGACAAAAAGAGGGCCGGGGAACATCCCCGGCCCTTGCTGCTTTTTATTTTGGGGTTACTGATTACAGCGTTCTACTTTGACCGGGAGCATGCCTCAAAAAAGAAGCTAAAACATTATGAGCAGTACAAAATGGCAAATTGAAATTCCAATATTTCCCAAATTTTGGTTGACAAATTTCGAAACCCCGGTTATACTGATAATAGCTCATCTGCCATGTGTAGAAGGAGTTCCTAAAGACGTCTTGCGCTGCAAGGCGTTTTTTGCGTTTTAGAACAGAAAAGAATAAGTTGTTAAAGAGGGCCAGGGGAACATCCCCGGCCCTCTTTATAGCTCATTTTCTTATTCTTGGAAGAGAAAGATACCGGCGCAGATGATGCCTGCAATCGATTGCAGAAATTCTTGCCAGGTGAAGTTGTGCATCAAGAAAATTGCAGCAATGTTCACAAGCCAAAAAAGTGCAATTACGGCGGAAATGGGCCTTACTGAACGGCTGATTTTTTCTGCAATCCAAACCGCAGCAAAGCAGGCTGCACTAGGCGGCAATACGATGAGCGCCCATGCTGCATCAGATGGATAGAATAGAATACTCCTGAGAAATGGAATGGAACCCAGAAAGCGGAGTGCGATTGTTACAATGCCAAAGGATACGACAAAGGTGGCGGCGCCGCATAAAAGTGCGGCAAGGTGAGACAATACCCGTTTTATGCTGCCTGCTGTGTGAACTCGAATACGATTAGATTGTGTGTCCATATTATACTCCCTTGATTATATTTTACTTTTTAATCATCTTTTTTATAAATCTAACATATTCTTTATGGTATCGTCAACTAGTAATATAAAAAAGATGATTAACTAGAGGTGAGAGGGCCGTTGAGACTGTATACCATGGATGGGAAATGCAATTTATCTGGGGCGCGTATCCGACAAGCACGGATAAAAGCAAAAATGTCTCAAGAGCAACTTGCCGCCAAATTACAACTGACCGGTTTACAGATGGGGCAGATGGCCGTCAGCAGAATAGAGACCGGCAAGAGAGTGGTTCCGGATTTTGAGTTGCCGCTGATTGCAGATGTTTTAGGCGTGACGATAAATTGGCTACTGGGACTGGAGTAAAAGCTGTAGGAAATCCTACAGCTTTTTGTGCCTCTATATGGGGACGAGACATAAGCCCTAGTTTTGGGTTTTTGTGAGCAGCTGCACAATTCTGTGGAAGGCGGCGTCCACTTCCTCCTGCTCCTGCGGCGGCAGCTTCAGGTAAGACTCCAGCTGCCGGAAGAGGGACAGAGTAGGGGCTAGAGGCTCATCGGTAGGGGAGAGTAGGGCCACCGGTGAAAGGTCCAGCTTGTCCGCAATGACCTGGACGGTATCCATGCGGGAATTGCTGTGACCGGATTCCACCTCCTGCAAAGTGGAGCGGGCGATGCACAATTCTTCGGAAAATCCGTCTAGTGTCTTGCCGGCTGCAAGGCGGATGGCTCTCAAATTCTTTCCCAAATCCTGCTGTAATTTGCTTCTCATAACAATAATGTTCCTTTCCATGATTTGATTTTTTGAAAAAAGTCTATATTGAATGATTTGCAAAATTATATATTCTATATGCATGGACCATATGATTTTGCATCACAGGCGCCATTCAATATTGACATTCTTTTCGTTTATGATAACCCGACGGATGAGGCTTGACAGCAGCAGGCGTTTTTGTGCGGTATCGCCGGTATCATATCCGGCCTGATAGTCTTTTAGTGCCGACAGAAACAGAATTTTAGCCGGTACTTCGTCGGGCTGTTCTACTTTTTCCGCAAGGGCTTTCTTTTCTGCCGAGAGACTGCGCACTCTGTCTGCGATTTCTTCCATTGGTATCTGACTGATTTGGTACAAGTCTATCAGCTTAGCTATCTGGTTGTCAATCGCCAAAATTCGATTTTTCAATTTTTCTTTATCAATTTTAACCGGTTTTTCTGCCTCCGCCTGCGCCAGGACGCCATCCAGCAGCCGGGAGTTGGTACTGAGTACATCCACTTGACGGCAGACTAACGCATCCAAATCCTCAATCAGCCAGTTTTCATTCTTACAGGTGGGGTCCACAATGAATTTTTGACTGGATTTAGCCCGTGAATAGCATTTATAGTACCCATGATTTGCGGCATACCGTGCGCCGCACTTGCCGCAGTACACCAGGCCGGACAGCAGGTATCCGGCGCGAAATGGGGTCTTTTGCGAGCTGGTTTTCCCGTTCTCTCGCTGGGTGCTGTACAGCAGCCGGTTTGCTGCGGTGTACACCGACGGCTCGACAATCGGGGTATGATTTCCGTCATAATCCTGTCCAAGGAAATGCACTTTTCCGGTATACAGGTTATTTTTCAGGACATTACGCACCTTGGCAGCCGTCCATTTTGTGGTATACCGGGCTGACAGCTCTTTTTCGATGGCGTTGATGGATTTGCCGCTGAGAAAGAGCCGATAGACCTCCTGCACCTGCATGGCCTCGTACGCATTGACAACCAGCTTCCCGTCCACATAGTCATACCCCGTGGGTGCATTGCCGCCGCCATGGAAATATCCGGCCTTGCCACGGCCAATCCGGCCCATGGTAAAGCGCTCTGTAATCTGGTCCTTTTCCAGCTGTGCAAAGACGGAGAGAATGCCAATCATGGCCCGGCCGAATGGGGTAGAGGTATCAAAGTTTTCATTGATGGAAACAAAGTCGCAGCCGTTGGCAAGCAAATGGTCCTCTATCAAAGTCAGGGTATCTTTTTGGGACCGGGAGAGTCTATCCAGTTTATAGACAATCACGGCGTCAACGGTATTTTTCTGAATATCAGACAGCATCTTTTGCAGGGCCGGCCGATTCAGGTTCCCGCCGGAAAAGCCGCCGTCCACATAAATGTCGGCCAGGACCCAGCCTCTGGCGGCGCAGTAGGCTTTTAGGCGGGCCGTCTGCTCCTCGATGGAATAGTTTTCCAGCTGGTTATAGGTGGAAACCCGGACATAGCCATAGAGAAATTGGATTTCTTTTGCCATTTTGTCTTCGCTCCTAAAAAATGATACTTGACACACGTGTTAATACGTGCTACCCTGAAAGCAGAAAGAGAGATGAGGCCGGTGAAATACAGCGAGCTGGAACGGGAGCTTGTGAAAGCGGGCTGCCTGGTTACGAGGGAGGGCGCCAATCACAGCTTGTGGTATAGCGAAAAAACAGGAAAGACATTTCCAGTGAGCCGGCATAAAACGCAAGAGGTGCCAATCGGAACCCTAAAGTCCATCAAACGAGATGCAGGGCTTGTATAAGCCGCGCGAAACTGTATGAGAAAGGAGATTTGAATATGGCGAAATATGTCTACCCGGCGGTTTTTACACCGGAACGCGATGGCAGCTTTACGGTAAACTTTCCGGATTTTGAGAGCTGCTATACATCGGCAGAGAGTTTGGCAGACGCAATTGTAATGGCAGAGGATGTTTTGTGTCTTGTGCTCTACGATATGGAGGAGGCGGGCAAAGAGATTCCAAAGGCGTCGGACTTAAAAATGGTGCAGGCCGACGGAAATGAATTTGTGACGCTGATTCGATGCGACACCATAGAGTACAGAAAGTTTTTCAACAATAAAGCAGTCAAGAAGACGCTGACCATTCCGGCCTGGCTTAACACCATGGCGGAAAAGAAAGGCTTAAATTTTTCTATGGTGCTGCAGCAGGCGCTGCAGCAGGAATTAAACCTATAAGACTGTAGTATGGTCCCGGACTTTGGTCCGGGGCTTTTTTCTACAATTCAGTAATACTCGATTGCCAGGTTGCCGTTTGCGTAATAGCAGACGGCTTTTTTCACAAAGTCCTCGGTGACGCCGAAATACTCCGCCAGCTCCCAGGGGGCTTTCAAGCCGCGCTCCACGGCCGTATCCAGCTCGTCCTTCGGAATGAGCTTTTGGATGGCCCATTTGTCGGCACGGTTTTCGTGCTTTTGCTGAACATCAAATGGTGAAAATTGATTATAAAAGCTCCGTGTTTCACAATGCCCCAATTCGTGAAACAGTGCAGTTAATTCCTCGCCTGGTTCCAGCGCAGAAAAATTGATTGCAATGGCGCAGGTTGCACCGGCGACGACAGAAAACGATTTTAGTGGGGATTTGTAATTCTTCACTAAATACCCCTTTTCATCAGCAAGCAGTAATCCATCTAATGCTGTCATCAAATCACTTCCCAGATTGTTTTTCTTCCAATTCTTTCAAAGATTGCTGAAGAAAGGCCTGAATTGCGCCGAGTTCTTCAGGACTGTAATCATTGCGTTTTCCGTATGCAGCAAAGCGGAGGTCGGTTGCTCCATAAACTTTTAACTGAATGTCTTCTTTTGCAAATAGTGGCAGTCTATTGCTCTTGAGCTCGTTTAAGTCAAGTTCAAAAAAGTCTGCAATATGACGGTACTCTTCGTCACTGGGAGCGGCTGAACCGAATGTCCAATTTCGGACTGTTTCCTGGTCGGTACCAGCTATGTCAGCCAAAACGTCGACGGGGACATGGTATAGGCTCATTAAAAAAGAGATAGGTTTATCAGCCCAAACTGTTTGCCCAGAGCGTTCAATCACCACAGGCGTATAGTCATCTTCTAGCAAAAAGTCGATAGGTACATTGAAAAATTCAGCCAGTTTTTTTGTGGTTTCATAGTCCGGCTCCCGTTTGCCTGCTTCCCAATTTCCGACGGTAGACTGTGCAACGCCAAATGCATTGGCAAAGGATTGCTGCGATTTGAATCCGGCTGCTTCCCGAAGCATCTTCAATTTGTTTTGGAACATATCAATCACTCCTTGCAATTAAACTAAACCATATATTGTTGATAATTGCAATGAGTGATTGAAAAAATGAAAAAATAATTTCATTTAGTATTGACAAACACGAAATGAAATTATAAAATAAACACAGAACGAAATTAAACGGAGGGGGAAACGGTGTGCGCGCGTGGTTATCTGACATTCGCTGCAAAAACAAAATGAGTCAACAAGAGGTTGCAGATGCGGCCAAGATTAGCCAAAGCTACTATGCCGGAATTGAAACAGGCATTCGCGGAAAACCACTTGGCGTTCCGGTGGCCAAGGCCATTGCGGCGGTTCTTGGATTCGACTGGACCAGGTTCTATGAGGAGGAAAATTAAGTGAGAGACTGGCTTATTACCCTGCGCAAACAAAAGGGCTTCCGGCAAAAGTATGTTGCACAGACAGTGGGAATTTCTCAACCATCCTACTGCACCATTGAAAAGGGAAAGACGCGGCCAACGGTAGAGACAGCCAAGGCGATTGCGACGGTTCTTGGATTCGACTGGACCAGGTTCTATGAGGAGGGTTCGGTGTAAGGCTATGATAACACATTGAGTGTCCGTTAAATGGGACTTTTAGGGAGGTCTAAAATGACTTGGACAGAAACCCGCGAGATTTTAACATGGCTTTTAGTGGGAGGAACAATTATTTTATGCGGTTTAACATTTCTTTCCAGCTGGCATGACAGATAGGGAGTCTAATTGGTGTTTTAATCTTGCCGCGACTGGTGCCAAGTATCAGGATGCAATCACTTGGAATAGCGTTGTTCCATTCTTTGCTCCAAGTTGTGGCCTGCACAAACAACGATAGTAACACATCAGATGTCCGATAAATGGGACTCTACCACTGGAAGAGTAGAATTTTTTCAAGGAAAAATGGAGAGGTTCAAAATCAAAAGGTGCAAAAGTGTTTGAACATTTGCATCCCACCTTTCGGTCCATGGCTGGACCTCTCCATTTTACCACAACCTGAAAAAAGAAAAGGAGCGGAGTGCAGATGACAAGTGGGAATTGGGACGCCTATCGAAAAGCAGAGACAGCGTTGAAAAAATGTCCGGATATGCTTACGAGAATCCGCGAATGTATCACAGTAAACAGACTTATGTATGAGCGCTCGTTGGAGCAAAAACAGGAGCTGGCCCAAATGCAGGACGACCTCTTTGTGGCAGAATTTGCATTTCGGTTATTGTTACGTTTTTGCAGTATCGAGGCTGAGTACCAAATCGAGCAAAAGAAAGATGAAGATTTGGAAAGGATTATGGGCATGGCTAAATACATAGAACGGACGAAAAAGAAAGGAGGCCGTGTATGAGCGAAATGGAAGTGCTGAGGGAGCTATATGAAGAGACCATGGACCGGGTATTTGCGTGCAGCGCCAACTATCGGATGACCATCGCCAGAAAAGGGATGGAAAAAGAGCACAGCAAGTACTGCCAGCGGGCGGAGGTGCTGGAAAACATGATGGAGACTGTTGGCCGTTTACAGCAGGGCAGATGACATTGGTCAAGCTGCCAAAGGCATACAGTATAGCGAGGTGATAGAAATGAAAGAAGGCGTTACAGTTACCAACATTATGGCAGACGGCTCTATCTGTGAGGACCTTACGACCTATCAATTTAAGGAGCCGATTCCAGAGGATGTGCTGCGGCTGTTTGCCGACTTCATGAGGCAAGGGCGGAAAATCCGGCAGCAGCGGGAAAAAGAACAAAAAGAAAGGTGTGAGGCATCTTGAAAGCCACATTACAGTATCCCATTGATTTGGAAAAGGCCAGGGCGCTTCTGGAGACGCTATTTGGCCGGAAACCGGAGGTTGTGGCCCAGAACATGGCATTTTTGGAAACGGTGAATTACAGCTACGAAATGGGCCGCCAAGGCATCGGGGAGTATCCAATTACCAAGCAGTCACTGCAGCAGGTCGGGCGGCTTATGGGCAAGACGCTGCCGGCGTCCCAGCTCCAGGACGAGCTGCTGGCCCTTTGCAATGAAGCCTACAAACAGGGGTTGAAAGATGCAAGGAGGCAGTGACGTGGAGCAAAAAATGGGACAGGCCCTGAAACTGGAGCGACGGCGGGTGCAGCTTTTGCAGCAGAGCAATTTCCTGCTGGGACTTGTAGCCATTGTTCAACTGATTCTATTGGTAGTGGCCTGGAATGGTTAGGCGGTGAGTGCATGGCAAGTATGTACCTCAAACTCTTTGTGGACTGTCTTGAGAAGTACGAGGGACTCAATGATACCGAGTTCGGACGATTGGTGAGAGCTGGCCTTCGCTACAAGGCGACGGGAGAACAAGCCGATAACATGGGGAGGGAGTCATTGGTGTGGCCCAGTATGAGGCTGGACATAGACAGAGATAACGAGCAATACAAAAAAACCGTTGCATCTCGCTCGGAAGCCGGTAAAAAGGGCGCCATAGAACGATGGCAAAACGATGGCAAAAATAGCAAATGCCATTTGCCATATGGCAAAAATGGCAAAGACAAAGACAAAGAAGAAGACAAAGACAAAGAAAAAGAAAAAGAGAGTATAGAGAAAAAGACGGGCGGGCCGTCTTTTCCCACCCGCCACAAGTATGGCCAATATGGCAATGTGCTTTTGTCAGACATGGAGCTGGACAAGCTGAAAAATGAGTTTTCAGACTGGCAGGCGCGCGTGGAGAGACTGTCTGAGTACGTAGCCAGCACCGGAAAGCACTACAAGAGCCATTTGGCGACCATACGGGCCTGGGCCAGAAAAGACGCCGAGGCTTCTGCGGCGGCAAAACCCATCCAGAAGGTGCAGCGCCACGACGACACCTTGACCCAGTTTGAAAAAGACGCGGTGCAGCGGCTGCTGGCGCGGCAGAGCGAGGAAGGAGGACAAGCACAATGAGACCGGCGACGGACCTGCGGCCCTGGAGGCAGCGGGAGGATTGCCAAACGCGGCGGGAAAAAGAAAAGCTGCCCATTGGTATGCAAGACCAATAGGCAGCAAAAGCAAATTACAACAAGGCCATTATAGCCGAAGGAGATGGGAATTGTCAAGATGGTTGGATGGGAAACAGAACCGGGCCGGAAAGAAATCGGCATTTGCGCCGCCTGCGGTGAGCCGATATACGAGGGAGATGTCATCCGCCGGGATGGGCGGCACCTGCTCCACTGCGACAAAAGCTGTCTGGAGGACTGGATGCACACCAACTGGCCGGTGGAAGAGCTTTTTGACGCCGTGGGCATCACAGAGGAGTTTGCCTATGAAGGGATTTGAACGAGGCGTACAGTCCTACGCGGTGGCCACGGTAAAGCTCGCATTTCCAGACCGCAACGTATGCTGCGGTCTGTGCCCCATGCTGGAGACGTACGCCAGAAAGCAGTGCCGCCGGACCGGCGAATACATCGTAGACGACAGACTGGTGGGCCTGTGGTGCCCGCTGGAAATTTTGGAGGAGGAAAAAACAAATGTCACTGAAAGCATCAAGTAGAGGCGGCAGCGCCATTGCCCCCATCGAAGCGGGAACCCATCCGGCCATCTGCTACGGCCTTGTAGACCTGGGAATGCAGTACAGCGAAAAATACAAGAACAGCTCCCAGAAGGTACTACTCATGTGGGAGCTTCCCAATGAGAAGATTGAAATTGATGGCGAGCAAAAAAGCAGAGTCATCAGCCAGACCTACACCTGCTCGCTCAACGAAAAGGCCGTACTGCGCAAAGACCTGGCCTCCTGGAGAGGGCGGGACTTTACAGACGATGAGCTGGCGGAGTTTGACCTGCGCAGTGTGGTGGGCGTGCCGTGCCTTTTGAGCATCATCCACAGAGAGTCAGGTGGTTCCACCTACGCCAACGTGGGAGGCGTTATGAAAATGCCAAAGGGGATGCCGGCTCTGGTACAGACCATGGAGACTGTCATCTTCGACTTGGACGACAGCCCCCTGGAGGACATAGAGAAGCTGCCCCAGTGGGTCCGGGACAAGATCAAGGCCAGTCAAACCTACAAAGAGCGCATTGCCGGCAGCGGCCATCTGCTTGGAGACCCGGAGCCGGGGGAGGACGAATTTCCCACCATGCTGGAAGACGATCCAGAGATACCGTTCTAGGAGGCAAACCAGATGGGAAAAGCAAGCAGAGAAAAGGGCAAGCGGGGAGAACGGGAGTGGGCGAAATTCTGCCGGGAGCAGGGGTATGCCTGCTCCCGGACGGCCCAATACAGGGGCAACACCGGCGCAGCCGGCGATGTAGAGGGGCTGCCGGGCATCCACATGGAGGTCAAAAGGACCGAGGCCCTGCGGCCGTGGGACTACATGGTGCAGGCGGCCCACGATGCCCACGAGGCCGGACGAGGGGAGCTACCGATCGTGGCGTGGAAGAAAAACGACTATCCTTGGATGGTGCTGATGCGGGCGGAGGACTGGTTTCGGCTATATAGAGGGGAGCTAACATGAGATTTTTGCTGGCGATAGTCCTTGTTTTTAGCAGCTTCCTGGCAATAATACCGGTGGAAACTCAGCAGGAAGAACCGGCAGAGGCGGCGCTTTTCCCTCTGGACAGGATGAATGCGCGAGAGGAAGCTGGTCCCCAGCCACTGCAATACGAGTGTATCTCTGACGAGGCCGGGACATCGGAAGAGACGGCAGGCTTGCTATCGGGGGAGATGGTGGGCTTGCAGGAAGCAGCGGAAAGTAAGCAGGAGCAGGTCCACACAGTGCAAGACAGCGCCGGGACTGCCGGCCAAAATTGGACCTGTGAAGAGGACTTATTGGCGCGGATTATCGCCTGCGAAATGGGCTGCAACTGGATACCGGACGAGCAGCAACTATACGTTGGCTCTGTGGTCCTGAATCGGGTGGCGTCGGATTTATTCCCGGACACGCTGCAAGCGGTCATCTATCAGCCAGGCCAGTATGCGCCGGCCATCTCCGGATGGCTGGAGACAGTCCAGCCGGATGAAAGAACGAGAGAAAATGCCAGATGGCTATTAGAAAACGGAAGTGTTCTGCCGGAGAATGTTTTGTACCAGTCAACGGTTGTGCAGGGAGAGGTCTACGCCAGTTATTATGATGAGACGCTGGGAACGACCACCTACTACTGCTTTGGAGGATAACATATGACCCAGTGTGAAGCGATAGCGGTCCATGGAATGTGCTGCGACTGCGCCAAAGGCGGGCCGATTCTCGATTTTAGCGAGAATGACGACTGCCCGCATAAAGAAGACGATGGGAGCTGCTGGCAGTCTTTTCTGGACGGAGGCGAGCAATAAAATTGGAGAAGCTAAAGCAAAAGGCCTGCGTCCAATGTGGCACCATCTTTACATATGAGAGGGAGAGAAAGACCCTGTGCGGCGAATGCAGCCGTCGGCGGCAGGCGGAGCTGGCTAAAATCAGGCGAAAGAGAATACAAGAAGAGATGCCAATGCGCCGGTGTCCCATCTGCGGTGGGCCTATTGCGGGGAAGAGGCGGCGGTATTGCGACCACTGCAGCAGTTTAGATGGGCAGCAGAGGCAGCAGCTCAAAAAGAGAAAGCCGGGGAGAAAGGACGGGCCGGCAGGGCTAGGGCTAGAGGAGATCGTGGCGCTGACGAAGCAGTACCGGCCGCCTTACGGCACTTATGGAAAGCTGAAAAGCTACATCTACATGACGGGAAAGCTGCCGCCGGAGGAGTATAGGAAATGACGGTTGTATTTGTCAAGCATACCAATGGGGCGCAAGCCTTTTTATTTGAAGCGCCGGCGGGGATCAGTCTAAAAGAAGGAGAAGAGGTCGTCGTGCAGACCAAGAGCGCCGAGACCATCGGAAGATGTGTCTGCGACAGCTTTGAGCTGGGTGGGAAGGCACTGCAGGCCGTGGCAAAGGTAACGGGCGCAAAGATGCCGCTAAAGCCTGTAGTTGGCAGAATCTGTGTGGAGAGATTTGAGGCAAATGCAGATGGGTCAAAGACTGATTGACGCAGATAAGCTGCGAGAAAGCCTGCTTGCCAAAGGTTTTTATCCGGCCATAGTGGCAAGGGAGATCGAGCGTTTGCTGGCCGCGGCCAATGACCGGGAAGGGGGCACTGATGCACTGCGAGCTAGAGAAAAGCAACATGGATAGTTTGGCCAGCAGGCTCCGGCAGTTGAGAGAAACCCACACAAGACCGATTAAGTCCATGGCCATCACATCGGAGCTGATCGGTTTAGAGAAAAGCACTCTGGCAAAGTTTGAACGCGGTGAGCGGCTACCACGGGCAGACACGCTGCGCATGATTGCCGACTATTACGAAGTCAGTGTAGATTACATACTGGGAAGAACAGACAAAAAAAGATAGAGGCTACGGCGACAGTTGTCGCTGTGGCCTCTATTTTTTCGCTTATGATGGTTTTATAAATATGCAGAGTAGACTTCGTGTGGACGCAGGGAGGGAGTATGTGACAGAAAAACTGCAACCGGCTAAACGGGATGAAACCGGAGCCAATCGAGATGCAAAGGGGAGATTTGGCAAAGGCAACAATGCAAATCCCCGTGGGCGGGCGCCGCTTCCTCCGGAGTTTAAGGAGTATGCCAAGCAGGCACCGGCCAGGCTCAGAGCCATCTGTGAAGATGAAAAGACACCGGTCAAGGTCAAAGCGGATATTGAGCGGTGGTTTGCGGAGATGTGGTATGGGAAAAGCCCACAGGCATTGGACATTGACGGAAGTGTGGAGACTTCAGGAACCCAGGTGGTGAAGTTTGAAGGGGTACTCGATGAGTGGAGCCAATGAACCTTTAATCTTCCGTCATCTGCGTGAAGAGGTGCCGAATCCCAAACAGATTGCCTTTTTTAACGCCAGGGCCAAACACATCGGCTATGGCGGGGCGCGGGGCGGCGGAAAGAGCTGGGCTGGGCGGCGCAAGGCGGTGATGCTGTGCATGCGCTACGATGGCCTTTGTGGGCTTCTTCTGCGCCGGACCATGCCGGAGCTGCGAAACAACCACATCATCCCGCTTCGAAAAGAGCTGTATGGGTATGCCAAATACAACCAAGACGAGAGGGCATTCCTTTTCCCAAACGGCAGCAGGCTGTGCCTTGGCTACTGCGACAACGATGGAGACCTGCTGCAATACCAGGGCCAGGAGTTTGATTTTATCATTTTTGAAGAGGCAACCCAGTTCCCAGAGGAGTGGATTACCTTCATCTGCACGTCGCTGCGCACCACCCGCACGGATTTTAAGCCCAGGGTCTACTACACCATGAATCCCGGCGGCGTAGGCCATGAGTACATCAAGAGAATCTTTATTGACCGCAACTTTAAGGACACGGAAAACCCAGACGACTATGTGTTCATCCAGGCAGGCGTCTACGACAACAAGGTCCTCATGGAGGCAAATCCCGAGTATGTGGACATGCTGAAGGCTCTGCCGGAGCATAAGCGCAAGGCCCACCTGGACGGCTGCTGGGATGTATACGAGGGACAGGTCTTTGAAGAGTTTCGAAACGACCCCAGTCACTATGACGACAGACTGTGGACCCATGTGATTGCGCCCTTTGACCCACCCAGACAGTGGCCCATCTGGCGCAGCTTTGACTTCGGCTACTCCAAGCCCTTTTCCTGCGGCTGGTGGGCGGTAGACTACGACGGCAGGCTCTACAGAATTTTAGAGCTTTACGGCTGCGTGGCCCAGGAGGCAGACGTGGGACTCAAGTGGTCGCCGGATGAGATATTTGCCCAGATAAAAAGGACGGAAACGGAGCACCCATGGCTGGCAGGAAGGCACATTCAGGGCGTGGCGGACCCGGCTATCTGGGACGCAAGTCACGGCATTTCCATTGCCGAGACGGCAGAAAGCCACGGCGTCTACTTCGAGAAAGGGGACCACAAGCGGCTGCCGGGCTGGATGCAGGTCCACTACCGGCTGCAGTTTGACCCCGACGGCGTGCCGATGATGTATATTTTTTCGTGCTGCAAGGCGTTTATCCGGACCATTCCGCTACTGATGTACGACGAAAACAGGCCCGAGGACATTGACACCAGGCAGGAGGACCATGTGGCCGACGAGGTGCGCTACCTCTGCATGGCCAATCCCATGAAGCCGGTCAAGGTGGCGTCCCGCAAGCCGGAAGTCTATAACCCGCTGGAAGCAGACGACAAGACGGAAGTAGATAGGTATGCATTTTACAGGAAGTATTAAAAGGAGAAAACATGAGACCAGTAGACGGCAAGTATCCAAATGGGCTTGATTTGACGCCCAACCGGGCAGGAAAGACGCCAAGAGACTATTTGGCCCTAGCGGCCCAGAGGCTGGGCATTGGCGCAAAAGACGCGCCGGGGCAGATAGACCAGAGAAGCGACCGCAGCGCTGATAGCGCAGCCGGTGCGGCGCCGGGGGCGACAGAGCCGACTGGTGCTGCGCTGGGGGCGGCGCAGCCAGACGGCCCAGAAAGCGGAGCTGAGCCTGCCATTGATAAAAAAGACATTGAAAAGGCCATTGCCACCCTGAAAAAGTACAAGGACGGCAAGCGCAATTTAGAGAGCCGGATTGTAGAGGAGGAGCGATGGTGGCGTCTGCGCCACTGGGACGTTATCCGCGGCAGCGCCAGCGCCCAGATGCAGGGAAAAGAGGCTCGGCCGGAACCCACCTCTGCGTGGCTTTTTAACTCCCTTGCCAACAAGCACGCCGACATTATGGATAACTACCCGGAGCCCAACGTCTTGCCAAGAGAGCAGCAAGACGAGGCTGATGCTGCCACCTTATCGGCCATCTTGCCGGTAATATTTGAAAGAAACGAATACGAAAAGACATACTCCCAAAGCGCGTGGTACAAGCTGAAGCACGGCGTAGTCGCCAAAGGTGTGTTTTGGAACAAAGACTTAGAAGACGGCATGGGGGATGTGGACGTCCGGTTCATTGATATGCTGAATATCTTTTGGGAGCCGGGCATTACAGACTTACAGGCCAGCCGCAATCTCTTTGTGGTGGACCTGCAGGACAACGACCTTTTGCAGCAGCAGTACCCGCAGCTGAGGGGCAAAACCGGCGGGCAGCTGATTGATGTGAAGCAGTATGTCTATGACGACACGGTGGATGTAACAGACAAGACCGTGGTGGTGGACTGGTACTACAAAAAGTGTACGCCGGAAGGTAAGACCGTGCTGCACTACTGTAAATTTGCCGCCGGGGAAATTCTCTATGCAAGCGAGAATGAGCCGGAATACCGGGAGCGAGGCTTTTACGACCACGGCAAATATCCGGTCAGTTTTGATGTTCTGTTTCCGGAAGAAGGCACCCCCGTAGGCTTTGGCTATATTGCGATTATGAAGTCGCCCCAGCTGTATATCGACAAAATGAGCCAGGTGATTTTGGAAAACTCCATGATGAGTGCCAAGGTGCGCTATCTGGTGAAAAAGAGCACGGGCATCAACAGGCAGCAGTTTCTGGACTGGTCGGACCCGCTGGTGGAGTACGAGGGAGACCTGGGGAACATTCAGCCGCTTCAGGTGCAGCAGGTGGGCGGCAATGTGCTAAACGTGCTGCAAATGAAAATTGACGAGCTGAAGGAGACCTCCTCCAACCGGGACGTGAGCCAGGGGTCCGCCTCCGGCGGCGTCACGGCGGCGGCGGCCATTGCGGCCCTGCAGGAAGCAGGCAGCAAAACCAGCCGGGACATGATTGGCGCCTCCTACCGCTGTTACACCCAGGAGTGCTATTTGGCGATTGAGCTCATTCGGCAGTTTTACGACGAGCACAGGACCTTCCGCATCACGGGCCCCACAGGGGAAAATCAGTACATTCAATTCTCCAACGCGTCCATTGGGCCCCAGCCCTTGCCGCCGGCCTATGCCGGGCAGGAGCTTGAGCCGGGGTATATCGAGGCCAGCCGCAAACCGGTATTTGATATTGTGATAAAGCCGCAAAAGCGCTCGCCCTACTCCAAGATGGCCCAAAATGAGCTGGCAAAAGAGCTGTACCAAATGGGCTTTTTCAATCCCCAGCTGGCCCAGCAGACCATGATGGCCTTGGAGCTGATGGACTTTGACGGACTGCAGAAGGTCAAAGACCAGGTGCAGAAGGGGCAGACGCTGCAAAATGAGATGGCGAGAATGCAAAAGCAAATGATGGAAATGGCGGCAGTTATCCATGCTGCAACAGGACAAGACGTGATGGGCGGCGGAGCAGAAGCTCAGACGGCGGATACAATCGCCGAACGCAAGCCCGGCCAGAGCGGGTTGGGAAAGGCCCAAAAAGATGCAATGACCAGCACCATGACCGCCTATGGCGAAAAACTGGCGAAAAATGCTACGCCAAAGATGAATGATTGAGATTCGATATGAAAGAAGCTGCGCCGGGTGTGAGCTTACGCTTACGGGACACGCCGGGTTTCATGAAATAGGAAAAGACATTGTGTGCGCCGGCGTCTCTGCGATTACCTATGCACTACTGGGCTATCTGGAGCAGCTGGAGCAGGCACAAGCCATCCCTGTAATCAAGCCGACTGTCTCCAAAGGGTACGTCCATGTGTGCTGTAAAAAAACGGATTCGGCGCTTGCAGCGTTTGAGATGGCGGTAACTGGCTATGGGCAGATTGCAGCTAACTATCCGGACTGTGTAGAACTTACAATAGTCCAGTGAAGCGATACAAGAGGGTCCTGCAAAATGATAGAGTGTGGGACCGTACCGGCAGACCGGTACAGATGGGAACCCCGGCAAGCCGTATGGTCCGTTATGGACTTTGCGAAACTACCGGGGCCCACGAAACGGCAGTTTCGTGGGCAGAGGAAGAGCAGCGAAACGGTCGAGACCTGCCGCTTGCGGCGGGGCGAGGGATGTGGAGCTTGCTCTGACGAGACCTGGGGGAAAGGCCCTGTATGACCTGGGGGAAAGGCCCTGAAGAAAGGAGCATGGACACATGCACAACAAAAATCTGCTTGCAATCGACCTGCAGCTGTTTGCAGACGGCGCGGCCACCGGCGCAGACGGCGCTACAGCCGGCGCAGGCGCGGCACAGGCGATGGAAAGCAAAGCACCAGAGGCCGGGAATAAACGGTCAAAATCGGGCGAATTATCCAATGTGGTATACGGCAAGCAGGAGGACGCTCCCCAGCCCGATACCACGAGCTCCGATGCCGGGAGCATTGGCGAGGAAAACGCCAAAGAGTCAGGCGTGACTACTACGTCTGACACCTTGGAAGCCAAGCGGAAAGCGTTTGAAGAACTCATTGAAGGTGAGTACAAGGACCAATATACAGAGAAATTCAACGCCTATTTTAACCGCCGCTTCAAGCAGGCGAAGACCATGGAGAATAGCCTGAACGCACAAAAGCCAATCATGGACCTGCTACTGCAGCGATACAAGATTACAGACGGCGATTTGGGCAAGCTCCAGGCGGCAATCGAGGATGACAGCCAGTATTGGCAGGAGGCCGCAGAAGAAGCGGGAATGACGGTGGAGCAGTACAAAGCCCTGCAGAAGCTCCAGCGGGAGAACGAGGAGCTCAGACGCATCCGCCAGCGAGAAGAGGGCCAGCAGCGCATGAACCAGCAGCTGGACCAGTGGTATCGTCAGGCGGATGATGTGAAGGCACTGTACCCGTCGTTTGACTTCAAAAAAGAGTCGGAAAACCGGGACTTTTTGGGGCTGCTGCGCTCGGGACTTCCGGTGCAGAAAGCCTATGAGCTTATCCACATGGAGGAAATCAAAGAGCAAGCTGCACGGGCAGCTGCACAGACAGCAGGCCAGCAGATGGAGGCCCGGATAAAGGCCAAGGCATCCCGCCCGACTGAAAATGGCACATCCTCCCAGAGCGCCGCCGTAATTAAAAGTGACGTTTCGCATCTGACCCGGGCCGACCGGGCCGAGATTGCAAGGCGCGTAGGACGAGGGGAACAGATTAGGTTCTGATTTTCCCAATGAGGCTCCCGGAAGGCGGCAGCCTTGTGAGGACGAGGTTAGCCCTTTTCTCTTTGCGCGTGCAAAGAGAAAAGCCCTTGGGTAAAAGAGAAAGACGCCATAAGGGCCCCCGGCAAGGGCTTGACCCTTGACGGGGAGAG
>OOIH01000443.1_pt1 | contig 28955 bp, 36 predicted proteins | sample 1691801 | NCBI WGS metagenome assembly OOIH01 (sample SAMEA1061690, study PRJEB22710) | metagenome
GAGATTGACAAGTACGCGATCCAAACAACTCAATCAAACTTTCCAAACACAATACAGTTAGGAGATGCGTTCCAAGTGAGAGAATGGAGCGATATTATGTCAATAACGATAGGCGCAAAGATATAATAATTACACCACAAGACAAACTGGCGCAAGAAACATTGGCATACATAGACCGTCTTAAAGAAGCCTGCAATGAAGCAATCAGAAGTTTCACACGAATGGAAACGCTGTATAAACTCAAATGCGATGAACTCAAAACAGTAAAGGCAAAAACCGTGAGAGAGTTTGCGGAGAAGTTGAAAGCATTGCCACAATTTGAAGAAATGTTTCCCGACGAACAAGTCTTTATTAGTGATATGAAATCGTCAATCGACGAACTCGTCAAGGAGGTATGCGGGGAATGAATATTTACTTAGGAAATTTATCAATAGAGCAAATTGAAAGGGAGTATCAAGTTCAGTTTTCGGAAGAAGATAAGACTTGGCTAAAAGAGCATAGGCAAGCAAATGTAAGCATAGTGTTGGGCGCTGATAAATGGCATTGTTTCGATTTTCCGAGAATTATTGCAGTGGGAAGCGCGGATTTTAGGCAAGAGATATTTGATAGGCTTAAAAATTACGCATTCAAAGGTCAAATTGGAATTGGAGTTATGGAGGACAAGCAATGAATAAAGCAGTAATGATTTCAATGCAGCCAAAATGGTGCGAATTAATCGCAAGCGGTAAAAAGACGATAGAGGTTCGCAAAACGCGCCCGCAAATCGAAACACCGTTTAAGTGCTATATCTACGAAACGAAAGGGCTGTGCGATACGCCGACGTTTGTAGACGAGGACGGGCATATAAGCTATCGAGGTCGAGGGGCTGTTATCGGCGAGTTTGTGTGTGATAAAGTTGAGAATATTATGGTCGATATCGACGAAAATGACCATGTAGATTATCTGGTAACAAATGACTTTCTTTCAAATACTTGTCTTTCGTTTAATGAGATTTGTAGATATTTAAGAAATGGCGATGGCTACGGTTGGCATATATCCGAACTCAAAATCTACGACAAGCCGAAAGAGTTATGGGAGTACAGTTATCCTTGTACGGGGAAAAAGTGTAGTAAATGCCAATATGAAGTTAGGGACGAACTCCCGTTTGGTACAGTTGGCGTTTGTTGTGGGAGGTATCACATTACCCGTCCGCCGCAGAGTTGGATGTATGTGGGTGAGGTGTGATATGGAGTGTCGTCTTATAGAGTAGTTCGATACGATATCATATGCGATAAAGCTAAAGACGGCAAAGTGCTGTGCGATAACTGTTTTTATGAATATAAAGGAGATAATAGATGATTGAGGATAATGCGAAAAAACAAATTAAGATAGCCTTTAGAATGTATCCTATATGGAAGGAAGAAATAAAGATATCATTAGACGAGGTAGGGGATAAGTCGTTAGGCATGAATGCTCCTAACGCGGTCAGATCGGGACGGACCAAGCCGCGAGCTACAAAGAAGACATTTGATGTAGAACTTATTGAGTTAATGGAGAAGGACAAGTATAAGTGGGTAAAGATAGTGAGCGAGCTTATAGAATTTTATAAGGATAGCGACAAGGGAAAGCTACTGGAATTGAAATATATGTCGCAATATATGTCTGTAACCGTCATGTCTATGATGCTACATATATCGAGAGCGCAATTATTTAACTGGGATAGCGATATTATCAATAAAGCGTACAGACTTGCCGTATCCGAGGAACTATTGCCTGCATAAGTTATGAAATTGCGCAAAAAGTCTTAGACTTAAAATCTAAGACTAAAAGTCTAAGACTTTTGAACCGATTTTTCGTGTTAAAATAGTATTATCAAAAGTTGTCCGGAAGCATTTCGGGCGTTTGTCCACCTCCTTAAAAAGGCACTTGTCTATGACAGGTGTCTTTTTCTCTGTTTAGAAAACAAACGGTATAAAGATGTTGGACGGGTGGGGAAAAGCAATCTATTACGAGCAAAGAATGGGGTAGAAAGTGGCAAGACCTAGGATTGAAATAGATAAGAAACAGTTTGAGAATTTATGCGAGCTGCAGTGCACTCTTGATGAGATAGCGATGTTTTTTAATTGTTCGTCCGATACGATAGAGCGCTGGTGCATGCGGGAGTATAAGTCGAGTTTTGCGGATATTTTCTTTATAAAAAGAGGAGCGGGCAAAATATCGTTAAGGCGTGCGCAATTCGAGCTTGCCAAAAAGAACCCGACAATGGCTATATGGCTGGGTAAGCAATATCTCGGACAGAAAGACATAATGCAAGTTGATCAAAACTTAAATGCCGATGCAAAGATTGCTCAAGTTATCGGATGTATGAGCGACGAGGAGTTGATACGAATTGCAAGACAAGAATGTTGCGAATCGTCCGATTGCGGAGAAGATTAAGCTAAAGCTATCTCAAAGCGCTGCCGTAGAGCTTGCTCGTCGACATTACAAATACTATTGCGAATTAGTGCATAACGGGCACTGGAAAGCATATGCTCCGCACCTGGCTCTATGCGAGAAGATGGAGCAAATAATTGCAGGTCAATGCAAGCGGCTTATAATCGAAATGCCGCCCAGACACGGCAAAAGCAATACTGTTAGCGAGACTTTTCCAAGTTATTATATCGGCAAATTTCCCGACCGTAAAGTCATTATCACATCAAAGGATGAAGGACTTGCGATGCGATTCGGTCGTTTGAATTTAATAAAGGTTAAGGAGTATGGCAGCCGGCTGTGGGGCATAGAGCCGAGTAAGGCTCAGGCAAGCAAGACATTATGGGGAATCGAGCAGAGACTGGGGACAGTATTATCCGCTCCGATAATGGGCGGCATAACGGGCAACGGTGCGCATCTTATGATAATCGACGACCCTGTAAAAAACAGAGAACAAGCAGATAGTATTACTCAACGTGAAAAGTTATGGTCGGAGTGGCAGGATACTCTATCCACCCGATTGGAAAAAGACGCTGCGGTAATTGTGATAATGACGCGTTGGCATGAAGATGACCTTGCAGGCAGACTGATAGCTCAAGGCGGATGGGAAGTGCTTAGATTGCCTGCGTTAGCCGAAAACGGCGATATGCTTGGCAGGGAGCCTGACGAACCGCTATGTCCCGAACTCGGCTTTGACAGACAGTGGGCGGAGAATAAACGCAAGGAAGTAGGCAGTAGGACATGGAATGCTTTATATCAACAGCGCCCGACCGGTGCCGAGGGCGGTATATTCAAACGCGAATGGTTTAAGCGTTACGACAGATTGCCAGATGCTATCGATGAATGGACTCAGTCGTGGGACTTAACTTTCAAGGATAGCAAGACATCCGACTATGTCGTGGGCGGTGTATGGGCGCGCTGCGGAGCCAATCACTATCTTGTATGCATGATAAGAGAGAGGTTGGACTTTGTTAATACGATTAAAGCGATACGCAGGCTTACGGACTCATATCCGCAAGCGACGCTCAAATTGATAGAGGAGAAGGCAAACGGTGCGGCGGTAATTTCGGCGCTTAGGAACAGTATCGGCGGAATAGTTCCCATTGTTCCGAAGGAGAGCAAAGAAGCTCGGGCGAGTGCAGTTACTCCGCTGTTTGAGAGCGGCAACGTATATTTGCCGTTAGGAGAGTTGGGGGATACGGTAATCGAAGAGCTGTCGGGATTTCCTACCGCGGCACATGACGATATAGTAGATATGACCAGTCAATATTTAAGCAGACACATACGAAATAAACGAGCCAGTCGAATAGGCACGGTGAATTGGCTGTAGCGGAGGCTATTTAAGTGATTAAGCAGTATTTGGAAGCAGGAGATGGAATAACTCCTGCAATGGTTGCCAAGGCAATAGCTGAGTATCAGAGTGTATACCAAGACAATATCGTAAGACTGGAGAAGGCGTACGCTTATAACAAGACTAAGGCGGGCGCTTTTACTTCTCGAGATAAAGATATTTTATACAGCGCACTCGGCTTGACATGTAGGATGGAGAGACTTAAGTTCCCATTCGCATTTTATATAAGCACGGTTAAGGTTAATTATATTCTCGGCAGACCTGTACAGTACGGAGTATATGTAGAGGATAAGAACGACGCAGATATCGATATTGCGGAGTTGGAAGACGCTATAACAAAAATAAAACGCATATATCGAGCTCAAAGCAAGTCAATGACGGATAAAGAAATTGCGTTGCAGCGGTCTAAAATAGGCTTTGCATACGAGCTTGTCTATGTAGATAAAGATGATGTTCAGCCGCATTCGTGCATGCTGCCCGCATATACGACCTGTGTAGTCTTCGATTATTCGCCAAATCCAAAGAGTCTGTACGCCGTCCATTGGTACGAGGCGGGCGGTAAGAAGGATGAGCGCTATAAGTATCGAATACATCTTTACACCGAAAAGTATGAGTATGTATATGCAGCAGGTAGCTTAATTAATAGCGATGATTGGGTAGAGCTCGAGGATATAAGGGCGCAGCATTATTTGGGACGCGTTCCCGTAACGCTTATAAAGAACAATGATAGTCTTATAGGAGATTATGAGCTTGTCTTGCCTCTTATTGAAGCTGTACAGGACATGTCCACAGGCGAGCAATTCAGTATACAGCAGAACATAGATAATATTCTCGTATTCTATAACTCGCGCATATCCCAGCTCAAGCCCGAGGAGCAGGTTGCTTTTAAGCGAATGCTTAATGACTTGAAGATACTTACGATTGAACAGAATGAAGAGGACAGCGGACTCACGACAGACGTTAAGCCGCTGTCTAATCCGCTTAATGTGAGCAATACAGAGCTATTTCTCGATAGATTATGGAAAGCGATATTCAAGCTCAGCGGCGTGCCTGACCCTACGCAAACAGAATTCTACACACAGACGAGCGGCGTTGCCATAAGGCTACAGATGTTCGTCGGGCTGGAGCCTTTTGCCGTTAACGGCGAAGATAGCTTTGCCTTTGCTCTTCGCAGACGCTTTAAGATGTATAATCGCATCCTTGCCTTGCGCAGTCAAACTAAGCAGGTAGATGCGGGGCTGGTAGATATAAGATTTACGCACAATATACCGCAAAACGATTTGGAGACGGCGCAGATAATATCCAACATGTACGGTAAAGGTATTGTAAGTAATGAGACCTTGTCTAAACAGTTGTCTTTTGTTAGCGATGCAGCTAAGGAGATAGAGCAAGCTAACAAGGATGCGTCTAAGGCAGCGGCTACCGATATTATGAGCAGACTGGCGGAAGCCCGCGGCGAGACGACTCATACTGACAATAATTAGTATCTGTTATGGAAATTGTCACATTAATGCCAGAGAGCGGGCAGTACTCTTCCTTAGCCGAGATATCGGGCGTGCAGGCAGGCTTGATACTCGAACAAGCAGAAGATGAAATCATAGGATATACAAGGAAAGCAATTGCTTCTTACGGTAATACAGACCTGTCGGAGCTTAATAAGTCACAATTTTCCGCTGCCATGTATGAGCGATGCGCTAAGTTGCAAGATTATGCGATAGAAACATTTCGTAAGCGCAACGACAAGTTGTTCCGCAGCGTCGAAGCCTCGCTTATCAGCGGCTTTAAGGCGGGCGTAAACGATAGCAACAGGCAGCTCGGTTCGTCATTTAGTTACAATGACTACAATAAGACTATACAAGGCGGCAAGGTGGCTCAATCTGCACGTCAACGCCTATTGCAGGCTGAAGCAAAAGCTGTGGATGACGCTGTTACGAGATTGGGAAAGGCTGCCCTTGCTATTGTCACAGTAGGTGCGGGAATATGGGGAGCGCATGACTTATATTCCGCCTTCGACAAGACATACGTAGCAGACCTCGGCTCGGGACTTATCGGACTGTCTACGGCTAATGGCTCGCAACTTGCTCTTACCGGATATGCGGAGGGAGTTGTGCGAGAGAGCTCTCACTCTATGCGATTGCAGGGCGAGAGCGCGGTGGCAAAAGACAACGGATACAGTCTGGTACAGATACATACACATAACCCATGCTGTAATAAGTGCTTGCCGTTTAATAATGTTATCTTGGTAGACGATTGGTTTGCGGAGGCGCAGCCCGACGGAAAGCACGGATTGCTAAGCAAGGCTATAGAGCAGGGCTTGTTCCACTGGAATTGCCGCTGTGTCAAGCGTATATACCACGAGGGCGGATATATCAAGTACAACGATATCGGTACAGATGTCAAGGTGCTTAAGGGCTATGAGCTCGAGCAGGAGATGAGACGCTTCGAGAGGTCTATACGCGGCAATAAGCTCGCCATGCAGGCATCGCTCGAGATAGGGACGGTAAATCGTTGCAAAGAGCATATAGCGTATGGTCAAGCGCAGCTTAGGGCGCTTACTAAGTTTGCAAAAGATAACTGTTTACCTGTGTATAGACAGAACTGGAGAGAGCAGATAGGCGGAGAGACTAAGCCGTATAGTACTTATCATGTAAGGGATATAGACGCAGCAGACAGGCGCGACAAGCCTGCCATTGAGACATATAACGCATATTATAATACATTACGTAAGTCTGATGTAGAAAAGATTAAGGAAATCGTCGATAAGGCTAATCACGGCGCAAGTAAGCTATTTAATAAGATAGCAGATGACATTGTAATCGCTAAGCCTGATAGTAGGCTAACTGAAGCTTATTACTCTGCAGCTGACGGTAAGATACATATAGATTTAGAAAAGAATCTAAGCGACCCCAGACGTTTGCCGTATAAAACATTTTTTCACGAAGTAGGGCATAAAGTAGATGCGGTAATTAGTAATAAAGCGGATAGAACTGTGGGCATAGCCTCTAATTATGAATCTAACAAATATCTAAAAGTAATTAAAGTAACAGATTCTTACGGAAATAGCTCAAATGTAGTCAAGGGATATACATTAGAAGAGATGCTTATTGAAGAGGCGAAACAGGCAATAAAAAATGCTAAAGGTGAGAGTAAATCTGATAAACAGTATACATTAATTGAAGAATTGCATACTCTGCCAGCACAACATTCAAATGGCGTGTCAGATATTTTTTCTGGAGTGACAAAGAATAGAGTTTTAGGTACATGGTATCACGATAATAAATATTGGAACAAAAAAGGTTCATTGGGCAATGAAGCATTCGCACATATTTTTGCGGCGTCAATTTGCGACGAGGAAGATTTAACATACATAAAAAAATATTTTCCTAAAACATGCTCCATTTTTGACGAGATTATTGATAATGCAAATAAAAAATGATAAAATTTAATAGGGATTTAGTTATGGATAAAACAAATCAGTTAGCATTAAAATATCTAAGACATTTTAGAAAACCACTTGTAATAGGCGCAATGCCACTTGAAGATTATTTAAGATTGGAAGAGATAGTCGAAGAATGTATTCGTGACAATAAGCCATACGATAATTATTTGACTTATGCAGGACCTGAAGGAACGACACAGGATTCCTTTTGTTAAATTAACTAATATGTAATGATAATTAAGAGAGCTTAACGGCTCTCTTTTTTATATGCCGACGGGCAATAAACGGATATAACAGCCGACGGGCTTAAAACGGGAGGAATAAATATGTTGCAAATCAAGAGACAGTACTTACAGGCAGATAGCGGAGCAGACGGCGGAGATGTTACGGCAACATCTGATGCTCAGGCGGACGGCGGCGCAGCAGACAGCGGTAGCGTAGAGTTTACTGCAGAGCAGCAAGCCAAGATACAGGAGCTGATAAGCAAGGCGTTTGCTAAAGGCGCGGCTAAGGCAGGCAAGGACGCGAGTAAGGGCATAGAGGACAAGATAGCCGAGCTCGAAGAGAAGCTCGCACTGGCAGAGCAGGAAAAGCAGATCGCAGCGACTGCGGCTACGATGTCGGCTAAGGGTATCTTATTCAGCGGGGACAAGTCTGACGTAAACAATGCGGCGCTTGCTCGGATACTGACCGGTAAGGATAAAGAAGAAAGCGACGGCAATGTAGCATTGCTTGAGGCGTTACTCGAGGCGAGGGTACAAGCCGGTGTAGATTCGAGACTGCGGGCGGGAGGCACAACGCCGCCACCGTCTGCGGGGAACAATGCGGTATCGATTAACGATAAAATCAGATCCGCGCTTAAAGGCGTATAAAAATAATCAAATTATAGGAGAAGTAAATAAATGGCAGGTTTGATAGATTCAAGCAAGGTCTCGGGTGTATTGTCCGAGGCGGATTTCAAAGATGACTCTTTGTTTAAGGAGATTACAGGCGCGAGCGCCGTGCTTTCATTGGGCAGAAACATAGGAAATATGCCTAAGGGCAAGGCGAGTATTCCTATACCTCAGTCGCTTATATCGGTAGGCTGGGTAGAGGGCGAGAGCGGCAAGAAGCCTGTTGCGGACGGCGCTATCGGCAAGGAGATGCTTGTAGCAGGCAAGCTGGCGGGCATTGTGCTTATACCTACAGACGTAATCGAGGACTCGGATATAGACTTGTGGGAGAGCTGGATAAGACCTAACGCCCCCGCGGCATTCGGGGCTGCAATCGATGCGGCTGCGCTGTTCGGCGTCAATAAGCCGAGCACTTGGACAGGATTTCAGGGCGGCATAGTGCCACAGGCTAAGGCTAAGAGCATGACGGTAAACGCAGGCGATAATCTCTATGATTCCATACTGGGCGTAGACGGCATGGTTCATAAGGTCAATGCCAACGGTTTCAGTCTTAACGGCTGGGTCGGCGACAGCACTATAGAGGCTATGCTGCGCGCGGAGAGAGACGGGACTAGTGGCAGGCCGATGCTTAATAGTTTCCTCAACCCCATGACCAATGTGGCAAGTTACGACATAGACGGCAAGAAGTATTATTCGCTCGAGAACGGCGCTTGGGCGGACGAGGATAACAATTCGTTGCTTATCGGCGGCGATTTCAAGCAGCTGATTTACAGCTATCGCAAGGAGCTCGAGTGGAAGATGTCTACGGACGCTACGGTAACTCTTGCGGACGGCACTACAGTAAATTGCTTCCAGCAGAACGTAGTCGCCTTCCTCATGGAGATGCGTATAGCGGCTGCAGTGCTCAATCCCGTTACGAGGAAAAATCCCGACGGCGACACGAGATTCCCCTTCGCGGTGCTTACCGGCGGAAGTAATCCCGTGTAATATTCAATTAATTATTTCAGTCGGAGCGCTCCTTCATAGGGGCGCTCCGTCATTTTATAGGAGCAGTTTATGGCGGTATTACTTAAAGACAGCGGTATAAGATTGACGCCTGAATATATGCGTAAGAATTTCAATGTTGACCTTGCGGCGGAACTCGGCAAGGAAAATATCCGCGCAAGCGGGGCGGCAGAAGCGTATTGCGATATGGCGTTCAATGCGTGCGTGGATTGGGCAGTCGGTCATGACGTACGCATGAGCAATGAGGGGGATGTCAGAGCATTCCTCGACAACGATTATAAGATAGCTAAATTTATTTATGCGCAGGGATTGTGTCTTGTCGCTTGGCTTGAGAACGGCAGAGGCGGAGTCATTCAGCGCGAAGACGGAGAGTGGTTTAGAGATATGCCTACAGCAGCGATTAAAGTGTTACGCAACAATGTAGGCTTTAACAAGACCAATTGGGTATATTGAGGTAAGCATTATGCCGTATATGAAACGCGAGGATTCAAGCGGATACGTTGTAATTGCCAAGAGAAATGACGGAACGGAAGAAAAGACGGAATTCGGTTATAGCTTGGAGCGCACGCCGTCTTATGATAGAGGAGTTTTGTCTCAAGGTATAGAATACATCGGCAAGTCTACGGTAATAAGCGTGCCAGATAAGCTCGCACTTTCCGCAGGAGATACGCTGATACTTGCGGACGGCAATAGATATCGTTTTGTCAGCATGTCACCAAAGTTTGACGAAAAAGATAAGCGCAGAGCGCGTTTTACGCATGGTTCTAAGCCTTCGCGCTGGATTTTGACTTTGGAGTAAGCATGGTAGCCGTCTACGACTTGGCTCTGTACGGAGCAGACATTATAAGGAGCGTCATGTATGACGATGCGCCGTACGACACGGGCAATCTGAGAGACAACGGTATATCGCTTGCCGAGAGCGTGGATACTAAGTGCGCGCAGATAGTCATCAACAAAGGTAATGCCGCGCCGTACGCTATCATACTTGATGAGGCTCGATATATTAGGATAGCGCGTACCGACAGTTATTACGTCAATAGTCATTATAATTGGGTATATCAAGGCGTGATACAGGGCGCAATAAGGTTTGCTTCGTCTATAGGCGGAGAAGTGACCAGCTGGGGATAGGATTAATTAAATTTATTATATAAGTATTTCTTGTTTAATAATGGAATTGATTTTAGTCTAATTGTTGATAAACTCGATATTATGTGATAAGATATCAATATGCAATGGAATAATAAGTAGTAAATTACTTGTATTAAAATATTAATAAACAATGGAGAAAGATTATGAAACAAAAAAGCAAAAATTCTGAGCAAGAAGTAGAAACTGTTAATTTTGAACGAGAAAGCAGGCTGTTTAAGAAGATTAAAGATTACAATAAAAGATATAATAACTTGAGCGATATTAGGGAAACTAGTAGACAGACGCTGGAAAAACTGGTTATATTTTTAGTGGGTGTTTTGGTAACAGTTATTAGCATATCGGTCGTTATAGGATTACAATTTGCAGATAACAACTTTAAACAGACTACAGTATGGCAAATATTGGTTGATGTTTTTGTTTCAGGTATACCGATAGGATTAATAAGCGTACTATTTTCTTTTTTTGATAAATTAAGTTATGCTAAGCATCAAGTTAGCGCCGCTTTATATGAAAATGAAGGATATCTGCTTTATGATGAAAAAACTCAGATAGAAATTAAAAATAGAATTGAACAGAACTTGCATTTGACAGATATACATGATTCGGAAAGCTTATATTCGGTTGTACAATCGGAAATTAGTGATATAGTACAAGATACATATATTAATGAATATAACACTACTATAGATTGCGATATAGAAGATGGAATGTTTGTGAAGAAATTTCATGAGTATATAGTCTATAAAAATCCTAATCTAAAGAAAAAGGAAGTAAAAAAGATTTATACGGAAGAGATGTTATCAACAAGAGTTTTTAAGCATGTACAAAATAATTGTGACGAAAATTTCATGTCGGGAAAACATTGTGCAAACTGTGGCAGTAGCTGCTTGCGAGATGTCGAACTGTGGATTGATGGTAAAAAAAAGAATGTGAAAGTTAAAAGATTTGTAGAGAAAAATAATAATACGTTATTACCTCAATATTCGACAGTATATAGATTCTCAATGGCTGAAAAATATATAGATGTTGGAGAAAACCCTGTCACAGTAGAGATAAAATTTAATACAAGGGTACCTATAGAGGACAACATATACGTGCATAAAGTGAAGAGAGCAACAAGGAATTATACTTTAGATTTTAGATTTAATTCTAATAAAATGGATATAATACCTGTTAGCTTCGGTTTTATGGATGAAAATAATATAGGCAATAGGGTCTTTATTGCACATTCAGATATGGGGAAGCAAATAAGATTTCGCAATTGGGTTTTGCCGGGCGATGGTGTTATTATTGTAATAAATAAGAAAAATAATGCAGATAAATTAGTGCTAATTGGGCACACTAAAGATGCAAGCAATATGGAAGACATAGAGAATATAAATGAATGTAGAGCTGAAGTTGCGGCAGAAGAAGTTAAGTAGTTTGTAATTACATAGATAATACTTGTAGACATGCGCTAAAATAATTTTTGTCACAAAAGGTTGATTTTGGGACATAATAGTAGTAGTATATATACAGGAGGCAACAGTTGGGAATATACATATTGTAGTAGAATAAATATACAAAAATGTATATATTTTAAAATTTAGCATTTTGGAGGTAATTAAAAAATGTATCAGGAGTTTACTATTTAAGTTATAGGTTTCAAATTTTATCGTAAATTTATACGATAAATAGCAAAGAATGAGGAAGCGGTTAGAGATGACCGCTTTTTTCATGCAAATTATTGACAGGTGATATATGGAAGCTAAGATAATAAGCGATATTCTTAACGATTTTATGACTAAGCGTAAGCAGGAAGGCTTGACTGAGCTTGATTATTCTTTCGCCCCGTTTACTATTGGGATAGAGGAGACCAATGCCGACAGTCTTAAGAGGATGCAATATACCACGCAAGACTTCATCAACGAAGCTCTTAAGATAAAGCGAATAAAGGGCATAATAAAGACTTCACAGAGCGATTACATAGCCTTGCAAGGCGTAGACAGCGTGTCGTTCACATGGTCGTGCGTTATGTATGCGCCTGCGGATACGGACCGACCGCTTGAAGATTACAAGGCGTTGGTAAAGGAATATAACGACAAAGTTTATCGCACGCCTGACGGTGACAAGCGAGTTATGCTTACCTTCGTCATGCCCGCTAAATTTGACTTGGTGCGCTTTGGAGACGGCAAGGAGTATTCGCAATATGTGTTAGGCGGTAAAGCGTGTGTCACAGATACATCGGAATTATCCGGCGAGATGGAGATAGAGTTCATCTCCCAAGACGGAAGTACAGATATTACGGGATTGTTAGCATATTCCATCGCTTACAATCCAAGCGGAGAGAGCACGCTGTATTCGGGAGATCAGCTTGCAAAGACCAACGTGCTTAGTTACAACAATGCCATATCGATATCTATCCATGTGCTTAAAGGCAGTAAGATGGCAGCCATAATTAAGAAGGCGGCTATAATAGGCGACGTCGGATCGTATGCGGTCAAGATATATGACAATAAGAAGCTCATAGGAGAATATTCCAATTGCAAGTTCAATTCCGCGCAGATACGCGGCAGTACAGGCAGTTATATCCTCGCCGATGCGCTTTTGCTGAGAGGTTGATATATGGAAGTTACTAAGACCATTGTCGTACAAGTTCAAGTGCAGGAGATGGATAGCCCGAAAGTCGAGAGCGTTGCGCCGACTGCGGAGACGTCGTCAGCTGCGATAACAGAGGCAGCGGGAGCTACGGCAATTAAGGCTCAAGACGCATCCAATACGGCTAATTCCGCAGGCATGTCCAAGACCATGGGCGCGATCAACAAAGGCTTGAGCGTAGCTATGCCCGTGCTTAACGCCGTAAGTAACGGTATGGTGGGACAGGTCATGGGACACGTCAATAGAGCAACAGGGCTTATAAATGCGCTCGCAGTCGGCAGCGTTGGCGGTATATTCGGTGCTATTGCATCTTTTGGCGCGTGGGGCGTAGGGCAAGCGGTCAATTCTATCATGTCTAAGCGTAACGCTAATGAGAGCGTGATAGAGGGCTTGGAAGAGACCAATATTAGACGCCAAATCGCAGGATTGCCTAAGATAGAGTACGACGTTACAGGCGTTACAAAGAAGCTTGTATATAAGTAGAATTCGTTATTAAATAAGTATTAAAAGAGCATCTAATTAATATAATTTACTTGTAAAACAGCCTTTATAATGATAAACTTGAATTATCAAGGAGGCGCACTTTAGGATGAGTTTCGATGGCATTACACAAGCAGAAGCAGAAAGATTAATTAAAATGTTAAAAAAGGCTTATGATGAACTTTTTTATCTTCCTGAACATGGGAAGAAGCAGTTCGTTGTTGTTGGTGATACACAAAAAGATGAATTTACAATTCAGTTTTATAGGGGAGAAATTAATGCTGAAAAATATAGTATTAATGCGTTAGTTAACAAAAACAACACTACTTTATTGAGGTTGGACATTGTTCCGCCAACAAGCGATAGAAAGCATCGTAATCCAGGACAAGATGAATTAATAACAGGAAGTCATTGGCATATTTATCGTGAGGGATATGGCGATAAATTTGCTTATCCGGCAAAGGATATAAGCGGAGAAGATTTTTATGATCATTCTTTAGAATTCTTTAGGAAGTTCAATATAATCAAGGCTCCTAAGTTGATAATGACAACTATGTTAAAAGACTTTATAAAGGAGGATGATGAAAGTGGAAATTAAGCAATTATTAGATAATTATATCTCATGGCTTAAAGAGGAAACGACATTTAGCAAAATCGGCGATTTCTATGAGATAACGACGCCGTTTTTAGATTCATCCAACGATTATATACAGATATATGTAAAGCAAGAAGGCGATGATCTATATTTTTCGGATGATTCTGCAACAATTAATATGCTCGAAATGAAGGGTATGAATTTGTCGCCGCAGAGGTTTGCGCATCTAAAAAATATAATAAATCAGTATAACGTCAAGTTGGAAGGTACAGAGTTGACAATGAAGGCACCTGTGCAAAATTTCGCACAGTGTAAACACATGTTTATTCAAACATTATTGCGTGTTGAAGATTTGCTTTATACCGCAAAACAAAAAGTTGCTTCATTATTTTTAGAGGATGTACAAGAGTTTTTTGCAGAACAAGATATATACTGTACGGAGAATGTTCAATTCTCTGGGATTTCGGGCTTTTCACATACCTATGACTTTTTGTTGCAGCGTAATAAGCGATACCCCGAAAGACTATGTCAAACGATTAACAATCCAAGCAAGTCAGCTATGGAAAATACTTTGTTTGTGTGGTCGGATACTAAGCCTGCAAGACGAGCGGACAGTAGATTGATAGTTATTCTTAATGATACAGGAAATACGATAGGAAAGGGCGTAGAGGCGGGATTTAGAAATTATGGCGTAGATGTTATAAAATGGGGTGAAAGAAATCTATCAGACAATCTATTACTTCTAAATTAATTTTACAATATTCAAGATTTTAAGAGACAGTCCTACGGGGCTGTCTTTTTATATATGAAAAATAAATAATCGGAGGTATATTGCAATGGACAAACGTTCCGAAAGAAGCGAATTGGAAACATATTACAGAGGCACGGATAAGGCATCGCATTTGTTTGTCTTAGATCCGTCCAACAGTGATGCTGACAAAGACGGCGTAGTGCCCGCAAAGGGATTCAAAGAGATAGGCATCGTAATAGTGCCTTATACCATGAAGAACAGCTTGACAGACGACATGGATACGGCTTCGGTATCTGTAGACTGTCTCGACACTATATTCGATGTTCCGATACTTGACGGCGACGGTAGCGAAGGCATGGTGAGGTATTGCTGCGAATTGCCGCTGCCCGAGAGGTGTAAGATACACGCTGAAAGCCCTGCAGAGAAGGCAGGCTCGATAATGCGCTTGCAGATGTACGGCGATGCGGGCAATTTCCTTACAGAGAATTATACGTTCCGCAAGAAAAGAAGCGACGGTAGCATTGAGACTACGGACGTTGAGTTGCCACTTAACTACCGCAATTACATGGTGTCGTTTTCCTCGAGCAAGCACAAGGCCTACGATTACTCGCACTATACATGGGAAAGGAACAAGATCACCAATCACAAGTATACGCTTATAGGTCTTATTACATATTTGCAGAACTTCCCTGTAAGGAGTACAAAGACATTTGCGGAAGGGCGTTATACGTGGAGAAGAATACTCGAGATATGCTTCGATCTGTTCTTCCACCCGAGATACAGAGGCAGTGTGGAGATTTACGGCGACGAGACGCTGGACGAGCTCAATAACCGCAAGGCGTATACCAATTCGACGCTGTATGACGTGGTGAGAGATATCTCGCAGCAGCTTGATAGAGTGCCTAAGCTTGAAATCAAGGTAAGTCCGAGCGGGACGTCTTACACCTATCAGCTTATGCTTTTCCCTAAGACAGGCGCGGGCTTCGGTACTACGGATATGGAGTTCTTCGACTGGGAACAGGCTAAGGTGGACGTCTGCGCGCTCAATCAGTCCGCAGGTAGCGTCATTTCCAACGTGAGGTCGCTTGTGCCCGATGGCGACTTTACTTATCCCGACAACGGCGCTGCAAGACCTTGCGATACTAATTTGAGCAACAGCTGGCGTACGTTTAAGACGCCTACGTCTATAAAGCATATAAAGGAGATTAGGATTTATACCGAAAAGAAATTCGTTGCAGGCGATCATACTTGGGACGTTAAACATGTCGATTCGGAAGGCAAGCGATTACTTGAAGTTTTTGACAGAAAAACAAAGTGTGATATTACAGGCGATGTGGATTTTAATTATTTTTACAAACTTGTAGAGGGTGACTACATAGAGTTAAACGCAGACAGGGATAAAAAGATAAATATATATTTCTACGAGCATGAAGACTATCAGTATTTGCCGAAAACTATAGGCGACAGCGATGACGGATTAAAGCAGCCAAGTCAAGACAAATCTATTTGGTATACAAAGGGAGAAAATGAGATACACCTTGACTGTCTTTTTGATAAACAGCTTATAGAAGGAAGTATATATACAATCTCAAATATGTACTTTGCTAAGTGGAGAAGAATGATGGATATTGGGAATAATACATACGAAAACCATAAATTCGAGTTTAACGAAGAAAAAGCTAATGCGGGAGATAAGTTTGCAACGTTTTATATAGCAGTGAAATATTCACCTATTGTAGATGACGCCGTGCTTAAAGGCTCTAATAATCTGGACGGAGATATAACCGTATTGTATAACCAAATGGGCGAGCAGGTATCGGCGACGGGCTTTATGGATAATCTGAACTCCTACGCGGGCGATATGGAAGAGCGCAGCTTACAGAGAGGTAAAGCTATACGTGTGACAGAAAGCACTCCGTACGCTTTCTCGGATATGTGGAAGGGGCTTCCTCGAGTCGGTGCTAACGTATACGACTCTAAGACCAATAAGCAATATGTAATTACAGAGCTTGACTACAACGTATTGAGCGTAAAAGCGGAGATCATTGCGACTTTGGACGAAAAGTCCGCAGGTGTTGCCAAGTCTATACGTCCAAATTCGGAGATCGAGCTCGGCGTCCTTTCGCTGAATGAGACGGTAAAGAGCAATACTAATATCGAGTTCCGCATAAGGATAGGTTTGACTCCTCAGAAGGGAAGCGAGCTCGGATTCTTGCTCGCACAGTCGGCCAATGCAGAGCGCGTGCTTGCAGGTATTACAGGTTATAACATTAGGAAGACTTACATCAAGTATCTTGCGTTGCTCAAGGGCGATGAAAATATTACTTCGCTTAAAGGCAAAGGGGAAGGAGTATTTTTCCCTGTGATATCGGGGCTTTATCGCAACGGACTGTATTTTATTACTGGCTTCAATCATAACAAAGTTGCAGGTTTCTTTGAGAGCAATCCGGTATTTTATACGGATATCGACGGATATCTGCCGTCAATGGGATTGTTTTACCTACATTCTTTTGGCGCAGTTGAAAGTCTGCGTATCGGCAAGTCTTTCCCCAAGCTAACGAGTTCTGATACCGATAGATTGTTCGGGCCTATCAGGAGCAGCTATGCGGGATTTGCAGTGTTAGATGACCGCGAATATCCGTTCGAGATATACAAGGACAGACACGAGATAACGGGCATTACCACGCAGATCACTTTTAACGGTGCGGACGGTATATTATTGTCTCCGGCGGTTCCGATTCGTACAGCCTTTGCAGAGCCCAAGCGTTCCGATATGTCCATAGTGCTGCTTAGCAGAGAAGCATCGGTCGATAACGATATGTGGCGCAGCTATGTTATCAATAAGTATCCTGTAGGTGAAATAAGCGCTAACTATACCAAGAGATATATTAGATATACAGTTGCTAAAGACCTCCCTGATCATAGAGCATGGGCTATAGTAGATAGCGACGACGAGTTGAGATTGCTGTCCAATACCAAGTTGCCTGTTGACGCCGACGGAAAATTTGTATTATACTATGGTATAGAAAAAATTATTATATAAAACAGTTGCCACGGCGGCATTGTATGTCGCCGTGGCGTCATAGGAGAAATACATATGAAATATTACATAGTAAAATATCGAATGATAATCACCATGGCAATGGTATTGATAGCATTTTGTATGATGTTCGTTGGCGTAAGGTATACGTTTAATGACAAAGATTATGGCATTTTTCAAGGCAAAATTAGCGAAGATTCGATATTTTTTGGCGATAAGGATAATTACTTTAAATATGACGAAACTGTAATGAGTGACACAACGGTAGTAGTGGATTGGAAGGATTTTGATTTAACGCTTGTTAGAATGAAAAGCATTTACGTCCCGATTTACTTACTGTTACTTATACCGTTCGCAGTAGCGTTATATGCTTTGTTGCGAAAGAAGAAGTTTTCTCCTTACTGGTTATTGATAGGGGTCCTGCCACTTATATTAGATATAATATTAAATGCTTGCTTATATAATATGTTCAAAGATAAGTTTTTAAGTCCTTCGATTGGCAGCATCATGTGTACGGTTATCTGTCTTGTAGCAATGGGCTTAAATTTCTTATTTGATTATTGGGAAAAGCAAGGGGTGCAGCGTCCGCCCGTACGAGCGAAGAAAGAGAAGCCTAAGACCGACAAGCAGAGGATAGACGAACTAGAGAAGAGACTGCAAGAGTTGGAGGGCAGCAAGCAAGATTAGATTATTAAAACAGAAGGCGGCAGCTGAATAGCTGTCGCTTTTCTATATGTCCCGAAAAAGAAAGAGAGCACGACAGTTACTGTCGTGCCCCCTTAAAGGGAAAATATTTATATGACTGCTATTATAATAACTGATAAAATAAATAATGTCAACTATTTTTGTACAATATTTTAATATTTTGTACAAAAAAACTCGTATGTGTCACATATTGTCATATATTTACTTATTCAATGCATTATATTAGCTATCGGCATTATAAATCATTTAAGCAATTTGGGCGGTCTTGTAAGACTGTCTTTTTTTTGTATATAAAAATTAATTCGGAGGTTATTAAATGTCAAAGAACGGAAGAGAACTCGATATAATTATGCTTGGCAATGGGCGTATAGTTTCGTATGACAGCGAATTTATATTCGAGCACTCCAATTATGCGAATACCGTTAGGCTAATATCGCCTGATATAGGTTTAGGCTATACGGTAGAACTGAATATGGTCAGAGCAGACGGTATCGAGGGCGTGCCGCTCGGCATGCGTTATATCGGCGCGGCGGATTGCGATGTGGAAGGCATTGCGCGTAAGTGCTATATTTGGTCGGCGGAGCTGAGCGAGTGGCACTTATACAAGTCGGGGAAAATGCTGATATCTATATCGGCGATTAACGGACATGGTGTACGCATTCAGAGCGGTATTGTTCAAGTATATGTCAACATGTCGGTGCGAGGTGCATACACTCCGCTTGACACATCTACGGCTGAAGTACTTGCAGCTCAGATTGCCGCGCTATCCGATTTGGTGTCGGACGCTATAGACAGCGTAGAGTTTATAAGCGATAAGTCTTCGGGCGAATACCTTAAGCTCAAAGTTACTACCGTCAGCGGAGATGAAAGCTACATCAATATAGGCGCGGATAAGTCTATAGTTAATATCATATCGCTTGTTGACGTAGATGGGCGCAATATCTTGCGTATTACTAAAGCGAGTGGGGAAGTAATCGATATTCATCTTTCTGCGCTTGATAAGGCTGTTATAGATGCAGAAAACGCCTTTAATAATTCAAGCATTGCGCTAACCGTTGCCGACGATGCCAATCGAACAGCAAAGGAAGCGCTTGAGCAAGCTAAAGTAACAGGTACGCAGGTAGAGGTTAACGGTAAATTTCAGCAGAAGATTGCATTTATAGATGACCCGCAGGCGCAGATAGATGCAAAGACACAAGTCAACGTCGGCGGCGTACCACAAGGCATTGTAGATTTCACGAGTGACCCGCAGGCACAGATAGATGCGAAGACGGCAGTCAACATCGGCGGAGTAAGACAGAGCGTTGTCGAATTTGTAAGCGATCCGCAGGAGCAAATCAATTCAAGGACGCAGGTTATAATAGACGGCAATGTAGAGCCTGAGGTACGGTTTATCAGTGACCCGCAGAGACAAATTAATTCAAAGACGCAAGTCAATGTGGACGGAGTCGGACAAGGTCTTATTAGTTTTGTGAGCGACCCGCAGGCGCAGATTAATAATCTCAATATCGAGATTAATCGCGTAGACAACAGCGCACAGCAGGGCATAGCACAAGTCGACGTTAAGGCGGAGCAAGGTATTACTATCGCAAATGAGGCGAAAGAAATAGCGCAGGAAGCTCTTGACCAATCTAAGGTCACAGGCACGCAGGTGCAAGTCGGGGGTGTCTTTCAACCGACGCTTGATTTTACGAGCGACCCGCAGGAGCAGCTTGATAGTAAATATTCGTCGGTCAATCCCCCGCCACCTTACGATGGAATAGCGTTGATACCGAGCGGCTCGGACTTAAACGATTATAGAACACCGGGGACGTATATAAGCGAAAGTAGCGATAACGTAATAGTTAATCTTCCGAACAACTATTCAGCAGGTAAACTACTTGTTTACCCGACAGGGAGTAGCAATGTGTATCTTGCGCAAGAGTGGCTACAGCTTGCTTCCAACAATCGCTATATCCGCTACTGGAATGGCGAGCGCAACGCGCAAGTATGGAGCGCATGGCAAAAGGTTTTGTATGAAGATATTGTGTATATTGTCCCCAACGAGTTGAAAGACCTTAATCATGCGCCGAAAAACGCTTACGTGAAGATGAGTTATAGCACGGGCAGCGATGTGCAAAATCGTCCTACAACAGCTGGAGGATTTTGGCTAAGTGCATTCTCGAGCAATAACTACGGAGAGCAGATATACGCGGCTGATAACGGCAACGTGTATTTTAGACCCTTCAGTGGTGGTGTGTGGGGGAACTGGAAGACAGGGCTGTTTATTGATCCGACGACTCTTGGAGAACCGTCCACTGCTAATGGATGGACGATAGGCGGACAGGAGCTGGAGCTCCCTCCTCCTGGTATATATATGTTTCAAGCGTCCCTAAGCCCCGAGGGGGGGGATTTTTGGCTTAAATCCCCTGTATTAACGACTCTTTATAGTAACAATATTGAATTCCAATGTCTGATTATACGAAAAGGACTCTCGATCTTAACTAAGGGATCAGTGAGCGGTTGGTATATTCGGAACTCGGACGACACAAGTAGTGGTACTTCCGTTAAAAGAATAGCCTACAAAAAAATAATATAAGGAGATAAATATGGGATACTGGGACAAAAACATACGCGGCTTCGTACCGCAGCAAAACGAAGAGGGCACGCTGCCCGAGTACACAGACGAGCAGATTAACGACATGCTCAATAGCGGAGTAGTTGTTACAGGAGAGGACGGACTACCCACGGTAATGCCGTTCCCCGAGCCGACGGCAGAGGAAAAGCAAACGCAGTACGAGCAGGCAGTAGAGCGGTTAATCCGCGAGCGATATACAGTATCGCAGGAACTGGCAATACTGCGTCAGCAAGCTACAAAAGCAGAGGAGTATACTACATACTTCAACTACTGCGAACAATGCAAAGATAATGCATATTTTGAAGTTTATGCGGTAAAAAGGAGTAAGTTATGAGGATTGAATATAAGCTTTTAACTCATAGGGCGGTTCGTATTGGGGCTGCTCCGATTATAATCGACGATGCGGGATTGACATTTAAGGTGAACAATTTATCCTCGGGAGCTTACGTATTAAGGATTTATCGAGACGGCGGACTGATCGAGGAGCATACATTAAGCGATAGCGGAGAAGTGCATATTCCTCGACGCAAAGTCAAGACAGGCTTTGTAAGAATGGATTTAGTCCATGTCGATTGCAACGGTTTAGCGGATAACATAATAGCTTGCGAGCCGATAGGTATCTACTCTTTAAGCGAGCAGATACATGAGCCATTAGTAGCTTATCAGGAGATCGATAAGGTACTTGCAGACAACGCGCATTTGAATGAGTTATGCGATACACTTATCGCTAAGGTCAATCAGCTTGCAGAAATGCTGCAAGAGTATCAAATAAATACATCATCAGCGCTTGCGGATATACGCGGTGCTTATAAATTAAAACTATTCGGAGGCAATAACAATGATTAATAAGTTAAAAGTGATTTTTGAGTGGACGATATGCATCGTCCTTATTTTTTGCGCGATACTTATCCCGCTTGCGATATACGGCGGCAGCGCGGTAGCAGAAGAGCTCGACGCGGGCGACGGTACAGACGGTGACTATATCGTCGAGGACACGCAGGAGAGCGGCGGCTTCGGCGCGTGGATTAAAGCTAATTGGCAAACTATTGTACAGGCATTCGCAGGAGTATCGGGCGTAGCTGCTGTATCGGCTATGATAGGCGTAATTACGCAAATCGTTAAATTTATTAAGGTTTGTAAGAGTGGTAATGCGTCTACAGAAGAGCTAAAGGCGGCGTATAATAACATCGTTGACGAGATTAACGATGTCAAAAATCATACCAACGCTATGCTTAATGACGAAAGCACAGCGCTTAATGTTCTTGCCAACGCAAGCAAGAGTGCCGCGGACAAGCAAGCAGCCTTGCTCGGCGTAGTGCAGCGACTTATTGACATGAGCGAGCTGCCGCAAGAGACGAAAGTCAGCTTAACGGGACTGATTAACGGAGGTATAACCGATGAGCAGGCGGCAGAAAGGTAATATCGTTTACTACATAGGATTAATAGGGGCTATCTTAGCCCCTTTAGTTGCAGCTTTGACGCAGTTTCCTGTGTGGGTAGAGTACGTAGATAGCGGCGAGGTAGGCTTTTTGTTTGTTTTTGCGGCTATGCTGTGTGGCGTGCCGCTTTTTAAGCATTTTAAGATTGCATTGCGTTCGCCTACAGCAACGGTCATGTGGGTATTCATATTCCTGCTGTCATGGTCACTTGAGAGCATTATAACGCAAATTAAGTTAATCGCGCTTGTGGGATTGGTGGCTAACGTAGCAGGCGCGATACTGTGCGGCGTAGGCAATTACTTGCGTCGTCCCTCATCGCCTAACAACGGGCAATTAAATTAATAACAGGAGATATAATTATATGGCAGAAAAATTCGAGAGCGGGCAGGAGTTTCCAGAGCTTAATCCTATTAAAAAGACTGTTAAAGGTACTATTTATTTGGTGAGTAATATTGCCTTAACGATAGCTGTTGTATTTATCTATTTCGTTTCGCTAAAGCCCGCGATAAAAATAGACTGGGGCGAGATCACGTACGAGATAGTTATACTTTGCTTATTTGCATACATACTATTCTGCAATAGCCTTGCTCGCGCTAAGCTCAAGGGGCAAGCGACGGACGCGCACAGTAAGGCTGTGGACACATATACAGAGGCTAACTCACGCTTATTGCAAAATCATAATATCGACTACTTGTATAAATTTTGCGAGGCGCATAAACGCGAGGACCTCGAGAACCGACGCAAGGGGCTACTCATAAGCGTAAGCGTGAGTTATCAGAAGTATATCGAGGAGTATTGCAATCTTACAAAAAAAGACCTCGCCTTGTTGGAGCGCGTAAGCAATGTAGACGGCAAGGAGCGGACGGTTAAGCTATTTACGCGCAGACAGATAAGAGCTATCATGCAAGCTAATCGCATGCGCTGTAAGAAATTCGATGAGACTATGCTGATTACTATCGGTAAAGTCTCGGGCAATAGATTTTTGCCGCGGGACCCTCGAAAGAATGAAATATTTTATAAGGTTAAAAAAATTGCCATGAGCTTGGTAACCATGACGTTAACCGCCTCAATCACCGTAGACGCCGTGCTCGACTTATCGTGGGCAACGGTCGCAGAGTGCGCCGTAAAGCTCGTAGCAATGGCGTGGGCATGGACAAGCGGGCATATGTTTGGCTGGGACAATACCACTAAAGATGAGGTATATTTTTTGCAATCTAAAGCGGAATGGTGCGACAGGGCGGATCGCTGGCTTAATAATTACGCAATACAAAAAGGGGACGCTTAGTCCCCTTGATTTTTTATTGATTGCACAATTTTGTTTAAGTGCTTTTTATCTTTTATTTCGTTTTTCATTCTATTTGTTTTTTTTGTTTTTTTATATTTAATTTGTAAATGATATTGCTCTAATTCGTTAATATATTCTTTTATCGTATGCAAGATATGATCCAAATACGAGTTTAATTTTATTTTAATATCACATATGTAATCAAAATCCATATCACTGCTGAATTTATTGTATTTATTTATCGCTATATCCAACTTGTTTTTTAGAGATTGGTATTCGTCCATATAACTTAGATATTTGCATAGAATTTTTTTATTATATTTTAATTTATCACATATTAAAATATAAAATTCTGTGATATAAAGAAATGTAGAATTAAAACGTATATAACAATCGTAAAACATGTCAAAATTTTTATTTTGTAAAGCAATAGATTCTTTTGCAGAATCATAATAAAGTGCCTCAAATAATAAATCATGTCGATTTTTTAAGGTTTGCAACATTATAGCTGAATAATTTATATTCTTATCCTTAAGTTGAGTAAATATTAACAGTATAATACTGGAAATTAAGCCTGTCCCTATACCTATAGAAAGATTTGATAGCCAATCAATATTTAGTATGAAATAGAATAAAGCAGATAAACCTATAAAGCTTATTGCAGAAATAATTAATATAAATATAACGATATTGCCTCTGTAAGTATGTGGAGAATTTAAGATAGGGCTTTTATAAAGTCTATCAGTATGGGTGAGAGTCTCTATATTACTAAAATATTTTTCCTGCCACTGCGCAAGTTCTTTTTCGTTCATGGGATTATACAAATTACTCTTGTAGGTCATATTGATATTCTTGGGTAGTAAATGGGTAAACCGAATCAACCCCCGTTTTTATTATTTATTTCTATTTGTGATTTCCAAAAGAAAAAGACGCTATATTGTGTTGCGCCCTTTCCTTTTATCAATATATATGGTGCCGCTGGTCGGACTCGAACCGACACGGTATCGCTACCACCGGATTTTGAGTCCGAGTGTTCTAATATTTATAAATAAAAATGCTATTTGTACGCTGTTTTAATGATTTTAATAGCACTTTTATAGAAACATAATGCATTATTTTGTGTTGTTAATTGGGTAAATTTTGGGTATATACATCTAAAAAATCAGCTATTTTTCTTAGCACGATATTATATTCTTGTCGAATACTTTCAAGTTTTTCATTTTCAGAAAGTGACCCGTTATAAAATACACTTTTAGCTAACTGTTCGGGATGAGTATAAGTTGCTAAAGTCATGCTTACAGTAGAATGCCCCATATATAAAGAGACAGTCTTAGCATCAAGTTTTTGTACGCAGATTGCTATAGTCCCAAAAGTGTGTCTTAGCTCATGTAGATGATGATGATCTAAAATATTCTTCACTAAGTAGCTTGCTTGTGATTTAGTAAGAGGAAAATAGAATTCCTGTACATTTTGAGCGTCTAAAATTTGCAACAATTTTCTCACAAGCGGGAACAATGGAATAGTCCGATCTGATGATTTTGTTTTGGTTCCAGCTATATGTAAGCTATTATTTTCATAATCAACATCGCAAGGTTTTAGTAGAAGAGCTTCTGTACGACGTGTGCCTGTCAAATAGACAAATGTAATATACAACTTTTCATATATACTTATTTCATTATTTGAATAAAGTTTATCAAAAAGTATCATTTGTGATTTGAAGCTTAATGCGCAACCAGTAACCTTTTCGTGTTTCATTTGTTCTACATTATCACATGGATTATTTTTAATTACGCCCATGCGCTTTGCATAATTGAATATATTATTAAATACGCCTCTTATTTTTTGTCTTTTTCGTGTTTGCGGGATAGAGTAAATAAATTCTTCTATTTGCCTGGAAGTATATTTATTAAGTGGTTTATCAAAGTTTCTTTTTTTTACGATATAATTATGTTCGAGTATAATATCCTCTATTGAACTTGATGCTAATAATTTCTTTTTATAAGGCAAGTATACATTATCGAAAAATTCGGAGAAAAGCGGCGTTATATTACTTTTCTTGTGCTTTTGTCCTTTAAGTTTGTTGGTAAGTTTAAGCTCTATCTCTTCTTTAGTGCGCCCGTAAATTGAGCCAAGTGCTTGTGTACGAAGCTCTATAAGTCCATCTGCTCGTTTTCGGACAGAGCCTTTTATTGTAAGTTGTATAAGCATATTTTTTACCTCCTGAATGATTAATTCGGGAGTTGATTCTTTTTTGCAATTTTCAAATATTAAATTGTCAAGATACAAATTTACTGGAGTCGGTTCAGATGTTTGATTTTTTGAGACCTCTTCGCCTGCAATAAATCCTATTAAAGAATAGATTGCAGATTGTGCTTGTTGCGTTTGATTGTTAAAAAGACATCTTATATCATCGATTTCATTTTCAAGCGCTTTTAAGCGTTCTTCTGTGCTTTGCATTGTAGCAATGCTTGCCGCTAAATTTCTTAAGTGATGCTTTAATTTAACGTAGTTCATTGTATAATCCTCCAAGTGTGAAATAAGAAAAATTATACAATATATGACAAATTTTGACAATATTAAAAATAATATTGATAAAATTTAATAACCTAAAATTTTATTGGTGTCAACTCCTATATTGCCAAGTATTGCCGCTATATATGACAAGCACATTGCTCGCAAATTTGAGTTTATTGCATTATAAAGTTTTACAGTATCTATAAAGTGTTTATCTTCAAGCAGATTAGCATATTCATGAGCAAATTTTTCCGATAATTCATAATTGAAGCGTTGCTGCATCTCATTTTTTGTCATTATCTTTGAGTCTCTACCAAGCAAATAGTCTATGCTCACATCAAAGTAATCAGCAATACATTTAAGTGTTTTGAAGTTAGGTTCTCTTTTTCCTGCTTCCCAATTCCCAATTGTCGATTGAGAAAGATGTAAATCTGCTGCTAATTTATACTGAGAAATATCTTTTTTTTCTCGTAATTCTTTTAATTTTATTTTAAATATATTATCTTCAATATCCATAGGTATATCTATTTCCAATAAATAATCTATATTAACTTTAAGTGCTTCAGCAAATAAAGATAATTTCTTTCTTGGTACATCATTTACTCCTAATTCAATTTTATTTATTGATGAACGAGAAGTATATCCTGTTTTTATTGCTAATTGCATTTGTGACATTTCTAACTCTTCGCGACGTTGCTTAATTTTTTCACCTATCATTATGAACCTCCATATTTTACTTTATAGGCTTGTAGAAAAAAAATCAACAATAGCATAAAAATAATCAAAAAAGCGTTGACAAATAATCTACGGGACAATATAATTAAGTAGATGAATAATCTACACGACGAGGATATATGACGATTAAACAATTAAGGCAAAGAGTAGGGACTCAAGAAGAGGTAGCAAATATTTTAGGGTTTTCAGATAAAACGGCTATTTCCAAGTGGGAAAGTGGTAAGACTATGCCCAAAACCAAAGACCTACCGCGCATAGCGGAGGTATTGGGGGTAAGCGTGCTGGACTTGCTTGAGGCTTTGGCAGCGAGCAGACAAGTGTAAGAGGAGAGTAAGAAATGCGAGTAGAAACGATAATACGCCTGCCCGAGCAACTTAAGGAAGAGTTAATGCGAGAAGCAGGCGAGAGAGGATACAGCTTTAACGAATATGTATTGCTACTTATTCATAAAGCGCGTCAGTGTCAATCTCAATAGTGCCGTTGGCGCGTTCATAGTCGGCAATGTAATTGGTAAGAACAAGAATTATTTGCTGATTTACAGAGCGAAATTCTTTAGAGGCAATAGCCTTAACCTTGAGATATAGCTCATCGTCGCAGCGGAATTGTCTTTGAGGTTTGTAACTGGGCATAAAATGCACCTCCGAAAAGTGATAACAATATTATATCATGCAAATAGATAAAAATATGATAACAGATAGTTGACAAGAGATAACAATGCTGCATATAATAATGTCACCAAGGTGGTAACACCTCAAACAAGGAGGACGGTATGGCAAGTATATTAGTAAGATGTCCCGATACGATAAAGGACAAGCTTAAGAGCGAAGCAGAGAAGTTGGGAATATCTGTTAACGCGTTGGTGCTAAGTCTATTGTGGGCGTGGCACAGAGGAGAGTAACAGCGACAAGCGTTAGAGGAGGACAAGATATGAAAGCCATATATAAAGATTATTGTGGCTCATACAGCATAACAGAGCACAGGGACGGCACGGCGACATTGCGTTGCAGGAACAGTGTAAACAATCACTTAGATGTTAATAAGCGATACAAGAGCGTCAGAGGCGCGCAAATAGCGCTTAGCAGATACTGCGGCGGCATGCCCGCTAAGCAAAATTAAAATCGAGGCGATAAGATGAAAAAACAGCGCAGAGCCTGAACAGTCCGCCCGATGAGTCGTTGAAAATTACGACGAAACGCCGCAAGGCGTCGCGGAACACCGCAAAGGAGATCGAGAAATGAACACACAAGAATACAAGAAGTTTTTAATTAACAATATTTTAGAGTGGCAAAAAAACGGACAATTTACCCGTGAACAGCTCGAAGAAATGACAATCAGAGCATTAGAAAGAATACACGATAATATTTAAGAGAGCAACGCCCCACTATTCGGGGCAGTAATGTGGTTAGAGTTCAAGAGAGACGAGACGCTTGACGAAATATACGACTTAATAATTCAAGTTGGAGTCAAGTTCGAAAATGGGCTTGACTACAGCGAAGAAATAGAGAGAATAAAGCATTTACCGACATTGTTGGGTAGGCGGATAAGCCTTAGAGGAGAGTAATTATGTTTGACTTAAAAGCGATAAGCGAGCGCCTAAAAGAGCGCGGATACAAGTTCAAGGACTGGGCGGACAATCTACACAAGGGGCTTACGATAAGCCGTGAGGACGGCATAGACGGGCACATCGGCGAAGATGAATACTTCTTTGTTCGCAAAAACAAGCGGTTAGTGTTTTCGCCCGGGCAGAGAGCAAATATTGACGAAAGCGTCAAAAACGAATTCAAATACATAATTTACGGGAGGTAAGGAGCAATGAGAGTATTCACAGTTGAAGATATGGAGAACTTCGAGCGGGACGAGTACGGTCGGTTA
>OOIH01000008.1_pt1 | contig 28541 bp, 25 predicted proteins | sample 1691801 | NCBI WGS metagenome assembly OOIH01 (sample SAMEA1061690, study PRJEB22710) | metagenome
CGATTGCCGAGCACATGGCTGTTGATCTGCTCAAGCGTGTAGCTTGGGCGACCATTCTTAAGGCCACTGTCATCGCCCCAGGCTGAGACCAGGGAGGGAGTCATAATTGCGACGCCCGCCACGGCTGCAGCTCCAGAAAGCGCAACAGCTAGTTTAGTAATTTTACGCATTGATATTTCTCCTAATTAACTTTGGTTTCAGCTTGAGGCAAGAGATCTCGCCGCTGACGGACAGACTTTACATGATTTACATTATGGCTTTCTTGTGGTTTGGCTTGTCCCCTACTCTGGGAAATTATGATATTTGAGTAGGTTCCACGGATTTGAAAGCACGAAATTGTAAAGTCTTCGATAACCTATTTCAAGGTTATACTACCATTGTAGCACAGCATAACCTTTTTGTCAAGCATTTTGACACAAAATGCTTAGGCTAGTTACGCCGCTCAGGGGAGAAAAACAGTCTCCTATCTGTTCGCTATCCTCGCTAGACAATACTTTTATGCTAAAATCAAGTGTGACGCAAGCATAGCCAGACAGTCAAGTCGCGAGCGCAATTGACAAATATGCTATTGTGTGCTAGAATGCGAAGTGAGGATATAGTCTCGTGAGTTGCGAGGCTGCTGCCTTGAACTTTGCGAGCACTGTTCCTACAATATTTATGAGAGGAAGTCGAAAGTATGAAGAACCTGAGAAAACCTGTTTCCCTGTTGATCTGTCTGGTGATGGCACTATGCCTGGCAAGCGCCGCCTATGCGGCTAATTCGTCTGAGGATGTTGCCCTGCCGGACGCCTGCACCACCCAGCCCGCCGCCACGGACGATGTTCCGGATGCGCCGAGCGAGCTGCCGACAACGGTCGGACTGAAGATTGGCACGCTGAACCAGTACGGCATGAAGTACAACTCCAGTCATTACGACAGCGAGCTGAACAGCATCGTCGCCACGTTCAAACTGAGCGACGCCAGCAAGATCGAAGCGCTGCTGAGATACTGCCGACCGGCATACCAGCTGAGCGAGAGCTTGGCGATTGTCAAGGATCCCGGAGACGCGGCAGACTATATCAAAGCACAGGCCATCATGAATGTCCAGGATATCCTGAATGAATTGCTGTTGAATGCCGGCGGAGGCCCGGACTATCACTATGTCAGCCGGTCTGAGCTAGTAGCAACGGCGGAAGAGGTCCTGCAGTCGGAAGAATACCAGAAGCTGGCTGCAGCGCTGGCGCCGTTGCAGGAGCTGGAGAAGACTGATGCGCGATCTCTGATGCTTGCCTTCACCGAGGACGAGCTGGCCAAGATCTGTAATGATCTGCATGAGGCGGTTTACGGCGAGTGGCATCTGCGCCTGGAATGGCTGGATGAGATGGAGTTTTCGATGGTTTTGCCGATTACGCAGGCGGAAACCTCGACTATCACCTCCACTTCTGCCGACTAATAGACCGCGCCGAGCGATTTGCGTCGCTATGTCATGCGATTATCTCAGAGGTACGAACGGAATACGTGCGCTAAAACAAGGGTCTCCCGCGAGGGAGGCCCTGTTTGCTTGTTCTGACCTTTGGTTTTAAATTAGACGACGATGCTGATGAGTTTGGCGGCTTTAGGGATGATGACTTTGCGGATTTCTTTGTCGGCGGTGAATTTTTGGACGTTGGCGTCGGCAAGGGCGAGAGCCTGGAGCTGGTCGGCATCGGAGAGGAGGTCAGGAGAGACGGAGAGCTTTGCGCGAAGCTTGCCATTGACCTGGACGACGACTTCGACGGTATCAGCGGCGAGGGCGGATTCGTCCCAGGTCGGCCAGACGTCGTCGCTACCGAGTTTTTCGAGCATCTCGGAGGCAAGGTGCGGCGCGAACGGTTTCAGAAGCTTCGCGAGGGCAATCTTGTCCTCGTCGAGCGGGGCAGCGAAGATATTATTGACGAATTCCATGAGCGCGGCAACCGCGGTATTGAAGCTGCAGCGATGAATATCTTCGGTGACTTTCTTGATGGTTTTGTGGCGGAGGGTCTTGCGGGCGGCGAGATAGTCAGCGGAGAGGTCGGCAGCATTTTTCTCTGGGTTGAAGACGATGGTCCAGCAGCGGTTCAGGAAGCGATAGACCCCGCCGATAGCTTCGGTGTTCCAGGCGGCGTCTTGGTCGTAAGGGCCGATGAACATTTCGTAAGTGCGGAGGGTGTCGGCGCCGTAGCCGCTCTCGATAACTTCGAGCGGGTCGATGACGTTGCCTTTCGACTTGGACATTTTCTTGCCGTCGGGGGCGTTGATGTAGCCGTTGTAGAGGAGCTTCTTGATCGGCTCGCGGAAAGGTAGATAGCCTTGGTCAGCGAAGAACTTGCACCAGAAGCGAACATAGAGAAGGTGGGCAACGGCGTGGTCGCCACCGACGTAGATGTCGGTCGGAGCCCAGTATTTGATGGCTTCCGGATCCCAGGCGGCCTGGTCGTCATGCGGGCTGACGTAGCGCCAGAGATACCAGGAGGAACAGGCATAGCCGTCGAGCGTGTCGGTCTCACGGATACATTCAATATCATTGCCGTTTTCGTCTTTCAGGGTGACTTTCAGCCAATCTTCCGCTTTTGCCAGCGGCGAACGGCCGGTGTCATCGGGCTTGTAATCTTCGATTTCTGGGTGCATGACGGGGAGCTGGTCTTCGGGGATGGGGTGAGCGTTGCCGTCTTTGTCGTAGGCAATCGGAATCGGGCAACCCCAGTAGCGCTGGCGAGAAATCAGCCAATCGCGCATCTTATAAGTGACCTTCGGGCGGCCGAGACCGCGTTCCTCGAGCCAAGCAACAATCTGCTCGCGGGCATCTTCGGTGCGAGTGCCGTTGAACTGGGCGGAATTGACCAAAGTTCCCTCGCCGTGATAGAAGCGGCTGCTCTCGGGACTGTTGTCCGGAGCTTCGATGACTTGGATGACGGGCAAGTCGAACTTTTCGGCAAACTCAAAGTCACGTTCGTCGCCGAAGGGGACACCCATAACCGCGCCGGTGCCGTAGCCGATGAGGACGTAGTCGGCGACCCAAATCGGGATTTTCTCGCCGCTAGCCGGGTTAATCGCGTAGCTGCCGGTGAAGACGCCGGTCTTTTCTTTGTTTTCTTGGCGCTCGATTTCGGATTTCTTGAGGGCGTCCTGACAATACTGCTTGACTTTTTCGGCGGTCGCAGGCGTAGCCAACTCGGAAACCATTGGATGCTCAGGGGCGAGGACGAGAAAGGTCGCGCCGAACAGAGTGTCGGGGCGGGTGGTAAAGACGGTGGTGTTTTCGTCTTTGTCGGCAATCTGGAAGTCAACTTCGGCACCTTCAGAGCGGCCGATCCAGTTTTTCTGCATGGTTTTGATTTTGTCGGGCCAATCGAGGGCGTCGATGCCGTCGAGAAGCTCGTCGGCGTAAGCGGTGATTTTGAAGAACCATTGCTTCATTTTCTTCTTTTCGACTTCGCTGCCGCAGCGCCAACAATGGCCGTTTTCAACCTGTTCGTTGGCGAGGACGGTTTGGTCGACCGGGCACCACCATTGGTAGGATTCTTTCTGATAGGCGAGACCGGCTTTATAAAGCTGAAGGAAGCACCACTGCGTCCACTTATAATATTCCGGGTCGGAGGTGTTGATCTCGCGGCTCCAGTCGATAGCATAGCCGAGCTTCTGGGCTTGCTTGCGGAAGTTGGCGATGTTGGTCGCGGTGGCGGACTGTGGCGAAATGCCGGTTTTTATGGCATAATTTTCGGCGGGGAGGCCGAAAGTGTCGTAGCCAAAGGGACGAAGGACGTTCATTTCCTGCTGAGTATAGAAGCGAGCGAGGACGTCGACGATAGTAAAGTTGCGAACATGACCGACGTGAAGTCCGGCGCCAGAAGGGTATGGGAACATCTCGGCGAGATATTTTTTCGGCTTCGGATTACCATTCGGGAGTTTCTCGTCGATGGGGCCAGCCTTAAAAGCCTCGGTCTCAGACCAGATTTTTTGCCATTTTTGTTCGATTTTCAGCGGGTCATATCTATCCATGGTGGTATTATATCACAAAACTGGGGATTAGGGGAGAGGAGTGGATTCCGAGATAGTTCTCCGTTTACTTGACTTTTATGGCGATGTGTGCTATAATGTAAGGATAGGGGTAAAATAGCACATTTCAGTACTGTTTGGTCAATAGCTGCGACTTTAGTATTTTGAGAGGAGAGATGCTTAATGAAAAGGGCGACTGCAAAATATCTCGCAGCGGCAATAGTCGCTATGATGGCCGCGCTTGTCTTTTACTGGGTGGCGACGGAGCTGCCTTTGCCGGAGGGCGCGTTCAAAGAGGAGGGCTACTACTTCCTGGACCGGTATTCCGACGAGGTTGGGATTGATTTGACGTCAATGCCGACGAAAGCGGATTTGGTTTTCTACGGAGGCATAGTACCCCTGGTCGGCTTGTTGTTTATTCGGCACGCCGCTAGGCGCGAACCGAAACCCGACGACATCGAAACTCGCTTTGATCGGATCTTCTGGCGCTGTGAAACAATTTACCAACTTGGCATCGGCTGGTTCATCATCTTGCGCGAGTGGACAGACCTTTTAGTGCCATGCGCGCACTACAACGAGTTTGCCGAGCAATTCTGTATCCATCCGGATTTTTTGCTAATTATGGAGAGATACCCGCTGGTTGCGGGCTGGATGGCAAGATACTGCTACTGGCACGATAGTTGGGAAGTTTGGGTGAGGCTCACGCCTATCGTGATTACCCTGGTTTGTTTCCTGGCTTTTTGGCTTATTGACCGGCGATACGACTATCTTGCAGAGATTGAGGACTGACCCCGTCCGATATTCTGCGAAGGGCGACGGAGAAATCTGCCGCCCTTTTTCATGCTAAATATTCGTTGTATTATTGCGCTTGGGCTAAGTTCTCTTGACTTTTAGGGTGAGGTGTGCTATAATGGGTGTAATAGGGAGGATTTTTGTGTCTCAAATTATCGTCGTGCTGCATAATATTCGGTCGGTTTATAACGTCGGAGCGATTCTCCGGACGTGCGAAGGGCTGGGGATTGACGAAGCGGTGTTTTCTGGATATACGCCACGATATGAGGACACTGGGCTGTTGCCGCATTTGCGAGAGAAATTGAATCGGCAGATCGAAAAATCGGCGCTCGGGGCGGAGAAAATGGTGCCGCAAGAAGCGGTCGAGGATTTAGCGGGGTGGCTGGCGGCGAAACGTGGTGGGGGCTGGACGATTGTCGGGCTGGAGAATAATTTGGTGCCGGAAGAAATGGCGAAAAGATGGGTGCTCGGGGCAGAAGATATGGAGCTAGGGGATTTAGAGAAGGTGGTACTGATTCTGGGGGAGGAGGTGAACGGGATTCCGGCGGAAGTGCGGCGGGAGGTGGATTTCTTTTTGGAAATTCCGATGCGAGGACGGAAGGAATCGTTTAATGTGTCGGTCGCGACGGGGATTGCGCTCTGGGGAATTCAGCAGGCAGGGCGACGGAAGAGCTGGGCCGGCTACGATTGAACGGGGGCTGGCGTTTTTGATAGTTTTTGATGGTTTTGGGTCGAAAACACCGCCCAGCGCTTTGAGGTGGCTGGACGGTTTTCTGGGAGTGATAGTTAGAGCCAATAGGGCGCTTCGGGTTGGAACGACTCGACGGACGGGACGCTGTAGTCGAAGTTGCCAGACGGGGCGCCGCCGAAGGTTTCGACGAAGCGCACGGAATGGGAGCCATTCTTTGAGCTGCAGTTCATGTCGTAGCTGATATGCCAATCAAGCTCGGGGAGGTCGAAATTGAGGCCGAGAGCGACAGGCGAGACGAGGTAGGCGGCGGCGCAGCTGCGGAAGTGGCCGATAGAGTCGAGGGCGGTGCCGCCGGTCAAGTGGTAGCCTTCGCTGCGGACGGCAGACTCGATGTAATAGAGCTGCAGGCGGGCGACGTAAAAGTCGACGCGCCAGAGTTGCCAGCTCTCGTCCTCGCCGGTGATGATTTTCGGCAGCTTCCGCCCGAAATCCGGACAGCATTTCGGCTGGGGGATGGCGGATTCGCGCAAAACGTCATGGGCGCTTGCGCGACTCTTTTCGCTGGAGCGATAAATCTCGGCGAGACTCATCTGGATAATTGGCAGCTGGCGGACGACGTCGAGTGTCGGAATTTGGCAGCCTTCGGCGGCGGTCATGACGCGCAAACGCTGGTCTGCGATGGGTGAGTACACAAAAAGTGCCTCCTTTCTGAGAGATTCTGAAGCTGGTTCGAAGGGCGACGGTCTATGGTCTTAGCAATAACTAATCACGAAAGGTGCGCTCCCGGCGCATGAGGGAGAGGGCGCACCTTTTATTATAGCATGAACCTTTAGCCAGTATCGCAATTACTTTGCGTACCGGGGTTATTTGACGAGCTGCTCGTGACTCGGGAGATCAGGAATGTCGGACTGAGCGCTGAAACCGTCGTAATAATTCGTCTTGATGGGCGGATGGCCGATTTTGTTAGCAGCTTTGACGATTTCGTTGACGTCGTCGGTCAGTTTGTAAATCTTCGGGTCGTTCTTGGAAATTAGGCCGAGCGGGAGCATTTTGCTATGGAAGAACTTGTCGAGCTGGCGCCAGAAACTTTTGCCGAAGAAGAAGACGGGCATTTTCGGCATTTTGCCTTCTTGCATGAGGATAATAATCTCGGAAAGTTCGTCGAGAGTGCCGAAGCCGCCTGGGAAGAAGACGTAGACTTTCGCGGACATGGCGAGCATGACTTTGCGGGCGAAGAAGTATTTGAACTGCATAGTGTCAGTCAGATAGGGGTTCGGGAATTGTTCGTGGCGGAGGGTGATGTTCAGGCCGATGCTACGGCCGCCATATTCGAAGGCGCCGTGGTTCGCGGCTTCCATGATACCAGGGCCACCGCCGGTGATGACGGCATGGCCGTTCTGGGCGAGGAGCTGGCCTAGTTCCCTAGCTTTTTTACAATATTTATTGTCCTGGTCAAGGCGAGCGGAACCAAAAATCGTAACGCCTTGCGGATAAGTGCGAACGATTTTGAGGCCACGCTCCAAATCATTAGCATAAGCCTTTGCGCGTTCAATATCGGCTTGTTCGAGTTGTTTGAGGATTTCTTCGTCGAGCATAACTCCCTTTCTGTATATATTATTTATTAGGTCTAGCCGGCCAAATCTTCGACTTTCTGGAACGGCATGAGATGAAAATCTTCTTCGCCGGTCAGGATGCCGGTTTCGGCGCCATAACTTTGGGCGACTTTTGAAGCGTTTGCGGAGGCGAATCGGAGGGATTTTTCGAAGTCGCCGCTCCTCGCAAATTCCGCCAAGAAGCCGGAGCCAAAAGCGTCGCCGACGCCAGTCGCGTCGCGAACGCGGGCTTGCTCGTAGACGCCAAGGCGATAAGTATCTTGGTGGTTCGTGGCGATGGCGCCCATTGATCCATCTGTGATAATGACTGTTTCGCAATAATTCGAGAGATGAGCAAGAAGCTCGGTCAGGAGAACGCCAGGAACAATCTGGGCGGCTTCCTCCTTGTTGACAATGAGAACATCGACGTCTTCGAGCAGCCCGATGAGTTTTTGCGGATGTTTAAGTTCGGCCGGGCCTGGATTAAACATGACTTTTGCGCCAAGAGCATGGGCTTTTTCAAAGAATTCAAGAAGTTTTTCCATGTTGCCCTGGAGGGTGCCAACATAAATCCAATCGGGCTGGATCGTGTCGAGGTCGGCAGCAGAAAGATTATCCGATTTCGCGGAGGCGCCGCGGAAACTCAAGGTAGTCCGTTCACCGGATTTAGCGTCGAGCAGAATCACCGAACAGCCGGTCGCGGCACGAACGATGCTGGCGTAGCTGCTGTCGATATTTTCCTTGTCAAAGCATTCGAGCACGCTTTCGCCGGCGGCGTCATGAGCAAGGTTGCCGATAAAGATAGTCTCGTGGCCGCAACGTGCGAAGGTGACGGCGGCATTCGCGCCGCTACCGCCAACACCAAAGAAAGTTTTGTCGATGTCGACGTGGGTGCCGATAATCATTTTGCCGAAAATCGACTGACCGCCCTCGGTCTCGAGACCCTCAAAATCGTCGCGGTCGATCAGATAGATTTCTTGACAGGCGGGACCGATAGAAACGATGCGACTCATAAAATATCTCCTAAGCTCGAGGCATGGCGCGTCATACGAGAACTCCCTTCTTCTCGGATTCAGCAACGAGCGACTGATACATGGCGGACTTGTCAGCGGCGCGAGAAAGGGCGCTGCCGACGTTGATGACGTCAATACCGGCGTGAGCGAGGGCGCGGACGTTGCTGAGATTCGAGCCGCCGTCCCAGCCGATTTCGACATCTGGCTTAATCGCGCGGATGAGCGGGACTTTCTCGATTTGGAGCATGTCAATATTGCCGCCTTGATGACCGAGGTCGCCAGCAAAAATCATTACATGGTCGACGTTTGCGATGAGATCTTTGATCTTGCCTGGGAAAGTGCCTTTCAGCAAAGCGAGACCGACTTTAATACCGGCGGCGTGGAGCTCGGTCGTGAGGCCAGCGAGATTGTCGTCGACTTCGGCATGCATGATGCAGAGCGATGGCTTCAAGGCGAGGATGGTCGAGAGATGCTCGCTAGGGCGGGCGGACATGACGTGAACGTCGACATTGAGCCCTTCCGGAAACTGCGCGCCATTCAAGGGGACGGTGGTCGAGGGGGCGAAAGTGCCGTCAGAAGAGTCGATCTGGACGCGACGCGAGAAAGTCTTATACTCTTCGAGCTGAGCCTGGAAGACGGCCGGGTCGTCGGTCAAAATTGCGGGGCAGATGATAGCCATTATGCGTGGTCTCCGGTCTGAGCGTCGTAGTCGAGATCAAGCTTGGCGGCGCGGCGTTGGTAGTTTTCGGACGGAATTGGCTGGGTGTGGCAGAAAGTCTTGATGAGATTTTCCATCGTATCGAGGTCGAGATAGTCGGCCGAGAGACAGATAACATTCGCGTAATCGTTGGTACGGGCGTGCTTCGCGCTCTCGACGGAATCGACATTCACCGCACGGATGCCCTTAAACCGGTTTGCTTGCATAGTGACGCCATGGGCGGAGCCGCAAATCAGAACACCGATTGCGGTTTCAGAGGCTTTCGCGTTTGCGGCGTTTTCGGGGTTCTTTGCATTCGTAGCGCTCTTTGCATTTTCGGCAAGGACGGCCTTTGCGACGGCAATGGCAGCATCATTATAATCGTCGTTTTCGTCGTAATTATCGGGGCCGAGGTCTTCGGCGCGGACGTTTTCATGACATTCGTTCAGGAGCGAGAAGAGTTCCTCCTTTTTCTGAAAACCGCGGTGGTCGGCGGCGATGAAGATAGTGTATTCGGGCGGGAAGTTGTTGGATTCTGGCATTTTGGCTCCTTTCTTAACTTATTTTGGCTTATATTTCGGGGTTCTTTGCGGATTATTGGCTTTTGCTTGGCTTTTTGTTGAGTTTAGCTTAACTCTCGTTTGACTTAGCGGCCGAAATCGACAGACAGCTCGACGAGACGGCTTGAATAACCCCATTCGTTATCGTACCAGGCAATGATTTTGACAAGGTCGCCACCAACGACATCGGTCAAAGGAAGGTCGATGATGGTCGAGTGGGAGTTGCCGCGGAAGTCGGAACTGACGAGGGCGTCGTGACTGACGGAGAGAATGCCCTCATAATATGGCTCGCGGGCGGCCTGCTCGAAGACCTTGTTCAGTTCCTCGACAGTGGTCTGACGCTTCAAGACGGCCGTGATGTCGGCGAGAGAGACGACGAGGGACGGAACGCGAACGGAGAGACCGTTGAACTTGCCGGCGAGGCTCGGGATGGTGAGGGCGGCAGCTTTCGAGGCGCCGGTCGTGGTCGGAGCGATATTGACGGCGGCAGCGCGGGCCTCGCGGAGGTCTTTCGCCTGATCGTCGACGAGCTTCTGAGAGGCGGTGTAAGAGTGGACTGTAGTCATCATGGCCTTTTCGATACCGAAATTGTCTTCGAGGATTTTCATGACGGGAGCGATACAGTTCGTGGTGCAGCTGGCGCAAGAGATGATTTCATCGTCAGCGGTGACAACCTCTTCGTTTACGCCGAGGACGACGGTCTTCGCGCCAGGGCCCTTCGCCGGGGCGGAAATGACAACTTTGCGCGCGCCGGCTTTGATGTGGGCGCGGGCGTCAGCAGGATTCGTGAAGGCGCCGGTACATTCCATGACGGTATCAATTTTTAGCTTGTCCCAGGGCAGGCGCAAAGGATCCGGCTCAGAGAGGAAGAGGATTTTGTGACCATCGACGATGATATGTTTGTCGTCGAAGCTGACTTCGTGGTCATAGACGCCATAGGCGGAATCGTATTTCAAGAGATGCGCAAAAACTTCAGGGGTGCCGAGGCTATTGAGTGCGATGATTTCGGCGTCACGGCGCTCGAAAGCGATCTTGAACGCGCAGCGTCCAATTCGCCCAAAACCGTTTATCGCTAGTCTTACCATTTTGCCTCCCTTGTCATGTTACCTCGCTTATTTTCTATTGTTCCCTGTGGCGGATTTGATGCTGTCCTGACTAGGTGTCCGCTTGGCTTTGCGCCAATGATAATCTATTTGGGAACATACTTGTTCTTATTATAGCATAAGTTTGTTGAATGAGAGAGGGATTTTTGACAATTTTAGCACAAGAGGTATTGACTTTTACGGCGATGTGTGCTATAATGAAAGTGAGCTCAAAAAGAGCCTCGCTTAGGAGGCTCTTTTTTCTTGTGAAATGCTTGTTTACGCTGGATGAGTCTGGCGCTTAGGCGCGGGCGAAGTGCGCGAAGGCACGGTTCGCTTCAGCCATGCGGTGGCAGTCTTCCTTCTTCTTGAAGGCGGCACCGGTTTCGTTGTAAGCGTCGACAATTTCAGCTTCAAGACGCTTCGCGTATGGCATGCCCTGGCGAGCGCGAGCGCTCTGGACGAGCCAAGAGAAGGCGAAGTGCTGCTGGCGGTGGCCAGAAATTGGGAACGGAATCTGATAGTTGGCACCACCGACACGGCGAGATTTAACTTCAAAATCCGGCGAAACGTTAGCGATAGCCTTCTCGAAAACGGCAACTGGGTCTTCGGAGTTCAATTTCTTCGCGGCACCTTCGAGAGCGGCATAAACAGCGCGCTCAGCGGCTTGCTTTTTGCCGTCAAGCATAGATTTGTTGATCAAGCGCTGAACCAAGACCGACTGATATTTGCGATCTGGAACAACTTTGCGCTGGAGAGACGTAGTAACTTTGCGTGGCATAGATTATTCTCCCTTCTTCGCGCCGTATTTAGAACGGCCTTGTTTACGACCTTGAACGCCCTGGAGATCGAGAGTCCCGCGGACGATATGATAGCGGACACCTGGAAGATCTGGCACACGACCGCCGCGGACAAGCACGACAGCGTGCTCCTGGAGGTTGTGACCTTCACCACCGATGTAAGCCCAGACCTCCTGACCATTAGTCAAGCGAACACGAGCGACTTTGCGAAGCGCGGAGTTCGGTTTCTTCGGGGTCTTGGTAGTGACTTTAAGACAGACGCCGCGTTTAAGCGGGGCAGCCTGTTCATAACGCTCAGTCTTAAGCGTGTTAACAATGGAGCCGAGCGCCGGAGCCTTTGACTTCTTTGCGGACTTCTGGCGTGGCTTACGAATCAACTGATTGATAGTTGGCACGATTTAATTCCCTGATTAACTTTTAATATTTGCCGTCCGGCTTACAGCAATAGCTTTCGGGCATGAAACTCTGCGTATTATTATACTCCGGTCAGGCGGAAAGGTCAAGGGGTTTCGACGCAAAAGGGGCGCTCCAGACGGAACGCTCCTTTTTTGCTAGGCTAGATTATTTGTCGGTCTTAGCCTTAGTCGACTTTTTGGCGGACTTTTCGGTCTTGGTGTCGGATTCTTTGGCGGATTTTTTGGAAGTTTTGGCAGGTTTGTTCATGATAGCTTCCTGGTTGCCGCCGTTTGCTTCGACGAGGAAGTCGAGGGTTTTATCGATGATAAGACGGTTACGAATATCCTGGCGAACTTCCGGTTTCTTCAGGTTTTTGAGAGCTTCGGCAGAACGCTGGTAGACGTCGCGAAGTTCGTTAACTTTCGCGTCAACCTCTTCGTCGCTGGCGGTGATTTTCTCGTCGCGAGCGAGGATCTGGAGAATGAGGGAGGACTTCACGCGAGCTTCAGCAATCTTGCGAGCTTCCTTTTCCCATTCCTCAGCAGTTTGGCCGGCGCGCTCAAGATATTGCTCGAAAGTCATGCCGCGGCTGGCAGCGTTGCGGGTCATATCGTCTTTAATAAAGCGGAGTTGGTCGCGAACGAGGATCTCTGGGGCGGAAACTTTCGAAGCTTTAACGAGCTCGGCGACGAGGTCTTCGCGGTATTTCTCGATAGCGCGATGCTGGTTTTGAATTTCGAGGTTGTGCTTAATGTCAGCTTTAAGGTCGTCGATGGTCTCGAAATTGCCACATTTCTTCGCGAGTTCAGAGTCGAGAGCCGGCTTCTTGATTTCGTTAACCTGCTTGACGAGAACCTCAAAGACCGTAGGCTGACCGGCGAGAGTTTTCTCGGGGTAGTCCTTCGGGAAGGTGATATCGAGGTCGAACTTATCGCCAGCAGAGTGACCGACAATGCCGTCTTCAAAACCAGGGATAAACTGGCCGGAGCCGAGAGTCAAGTGGTGATCTTTCGCGCTACCGCCATTGAACGGCTCGCCGTCTTTCTTGCCAACAAAGTCGATAATGACTTCATCGCCCAACTCCGCAGCTTTTTTCGCAACGACTTTTTCAGCATAAGCGTTGACGATATTGTCGAGGATTTCCTGAACATCTTTCGTCGAGGCTTCAGTTTTGTCCATTTTTGCCTTCAGCTTCTTATAATCGCCAAGTTTTACATCTGGCAAAATGTCAGCCGTAGCGGTATATTCAACGGTGTCATCAGGGACATATTTCGTGACGTTGACGTTCTCGATAGCGATTGGGTTCTGCTTTTCCTTTTCAAAAGCGGCCGGCATGGTCGTGCGGACGGCAATGTCGAGCGTCGCATTCGTGATTTCGTTCGGATCAACATTCTTCTCGACGAGCGAGGCCGGAGCCTTACCCTTGCGGAAACCCTGAACTTTCAAATTGGCGGCGAGGCGCGCCAAAGCCTGCTCGCGCGCGGTCTTGAGGTCGGCGCTGTCGAGCGTCACCTTCACTTCCACCCTAGTATCGGATAATTTTTTAGTTGTAGTCTTCATAGTATATTATTATAGCATAAATCTTCGATTTATACTGTAATTGCCTCGCGCTCAGAAGAACATGTTAACATGTTCTTCGTTCGCCGCTCGTTATTATAGCATACTTTCGCACTAGGGGGTGACGATGCCGCGCTTTTCGCTGGTGCGGAGGTGACGGATGGTGTCGCGGACGTCGGCACCGAGCTTGACGCGGGGGTTCAAGACGCCGAGCGGGTCGAAGGCTTCTTTGATACTGTTATATAATTGGCGTTCGCCAACGCCGAGGGTTTTTGACATCATGAGGGCTTTGACGCGGCCTTCGGGGCCATTAGCGGTGATTGAGCCTTGACAATTATCGACTAATTCACTATAGAGTTTGAGAAAATCGACGATTTTTTTGCGGCCGTCGATAGTCGTGCAGTCGAAATCGGGACGAACGGTGTAGCTGGAAGTCGCGAACGAACCATAAACCGGCAAATCGGCGCCAAGAGTTTTCTCAAGATTCTTCAGGCCGTCCAAAAAGTCGCCGAAGTGCATGCTCGGAATGAAAACGTCATCAAGAATCGGGGTGCGCTCGCCGCGATTGTCGTCATTGAGAAAGCTGAGGAGAGAGTTGTTTAGGCTCTGGAAAGATTCGGCGTTATCGGGGGTTTCTTCGACGTAAAAGGTGCCAGTCGGGAGCGCTTCGAGGCATTGGCGGATTTTCTTGTTGGATTTTAGGCGACCATAGTTAAAGGTGATGGTGACGGCAAGGCCTTTACCGAGTTTGCGGATGAAGAGGTCGGGCTTCTTGCCATGCTCGCTGGCTTTCTCGAGAATACGAAGGTCGTAGACTTTCAAGGTCGAGGGGTCGAGGTCGCGCGCATAATTCAGGAAACGCTGGGCGGCTTTGAGGTCGTGGAAAGAAATTAGCAGACGGCGGGGGGCAGAGGGCAGCGGCTCGACGTGGAGGATGACATCGGAAACAACCCCGAGCGTGCCTTGCGAGGCAAAGATGAGCGGGAGAAGGTTAAGCGAGCGGCTAGTGCGGACATGGGTAATGTTAGCGTAGCCAATGGCATCGAAGGGGCGCATAGTGCGGTCGAGGATGGTGTCAGCGTATTCGTCGAGGATGCGCTCGATTTCGCAATAGAGCCGGCCCTCGGCGGTATCTTCGGCAATTTTCGCTTCGATGGCGCGGAGGCTCATCGGGGCAAGCTGGACAAGGTCGCCGCTCGAAAGGATAATCTCAGCGCGCTCGACAAAATGATAGATACCACCATAGCGACTAGCGAGACCATCGACCGGACAGTTGGCGATGAGACCGCCAATCGTCGCCTCGGGATCGTAGTCGATAGGAAGCCAGAGACCCTGGAGCTGGAGCGCGGTGTTTAAGCTGCCGAGAGTAATTCCCGGCTGGACGCGAACAAGGCGACCGCGCAGGTCGATTTCTTCGATTTGATTGAGTTTTTCGGTGGAAATGATCAGGCCGGAGCCGATGCTGGCGCCGGTTTTGTCGAGGCCAGTGCCACGAACGGTGACCGGAAGCTCAAATTCGCGGCTGGCGAGTTGACTAGTGAAACGGAGGAGTTTGCGGATGTCGTTGGCCGATTCAGGAACAGCGACGAGACGGGGGGTGACCTTCAGGATAGAACGGTCGGTCGAATAGGCTTCGCGGATCGAGAGGCGATCAAAAACATTACCGAGGATGTGCCTATTCAAATATTCTGCCAGTTTGCTCACCAAAACCCACCTGTTTAATCTATAACTATCATAGCACAGGCGGAATAGTTTGAAAATGCTTGACTTTTGTGGAAATGTGTGCTATACTGGTTTTATAGCCCTCATGGAGGGATGGTTTTGTGTGGTTTCGGGGGGTTGGCGGCCATTTTGAGACTGTTTTCGGGGATTCATGAGGTTTTCGGAGGCGGGTTGTAGATTTTAGGGGGTTTAAGAGACAGATTTGATGAAAAGAATGAACTATTGCGAGCATGTGCCGAAGAAATGCTGGGTCGGTGAGCACCAGAAGATTTGCTATGCGACGCGCGAAGAGGCAGAGGCGGCGGCGCTGGTGGCGGAGCATGACTACGGCGCGCCGCATCTAGGGGTTTATAAATGCGAGTTTGGGGACCATTGGCATTTAAGTTCGCACGATAGACACTAGGAGAATTAGGGCTGTTTTTTGTTGGATGCGTTAACGATACTTTCGGCTGACGAGGCCGGTGTTTGGGGCTTTTGGAACGGCTGGGCGCCTCAATGGCAGGGAGGCTTCTGGTGGCGTCGTAGGAACCGGGCTAGCGGTCGGGCGGCTTTCTGGAGAGGTTATGTCAGGAGACGGCCTAGCTGTTTCTGGAGTGGATTGATCTGGCGCCGGAGTTTCAGGGGTGGGGCCTTCAGGAATAGAGATTGTGATGGAGCTAGCGAGACCGCGCTCGTCGGCGGCGGAATAAGGGGTTAAGGTAACGGTAAGCTCCTCGGAGAGTTCTTCGGGGGCGTCCTGAAGGATGAATGACCCGGCGCCGTTTTTGATTTCGACGAAGCCTTGAATGTAGTCATTGACCGAGAGAAGAGCTTTTGTGGCGTCAGACCGGAATGAAACTGCAACTGCGTCGTCAGACTGACGATTCGCTTCGAGGTCGGTGATGCTCGGGAGGGTTGTTGGCTGATTGGAAACGGAGACTTTGGCGGACATGGTACTGACTCTTCCGGACGAGTCGGTAACGCGGACTTGGAGAAAATGCTCGGTTTCTCTGGCGTAGGTGTGACTGATGACAGAGTCTGCGTCGAGGAGTTCGAAGTCTCCGTCACCGTCAAGATCCCAGTCAAAGCGAAGGCCATTGCCAGTTTCTTGGGCGACGCCTGAGGAGAGAGTGTATGAGGCGGAGGCATCGAAGATGAATTCGTCGCTAACTTGACCGGAATAAGACGAGAGGGCGAGGCGAGCGACCGGGCGGTTCAGGACGATGTCGAGCAAAGTATCGGCGGCATCGAGCGCGAAGACTTGGCCGGAGGTGGCTTCGACGAGTTTTTGATTAGCAGGTTTAAGAGTTTGCTGAGTCGGAGAGAGGACAAAGATATTAACCGGATCGATTTCAAGGCTGCGCTGGACGACGTCGGCAAGAGTAGTGCCGTCGTAGTCAGGGTTGTGATAGCCGGCATCGGTCAGGAGAATGATAGATTTAGTGGCGCCAGATTGCCAATCGAGGCTGTTCATGGCAAAAAGGATGGCCGAGAGCGCCGATTCGTTCGAAGTCCGGCCGCCACCGTCGAGCTTGAGATTGTCAATTTTGTCACCAAAATCTTCGAGATTGCCGGAGAAATCGCAAAGTGAACGCGGTCGGTAGGATTCGTTCAGGTCGCGATATTCAATGAGAGCGACTGAGCCGCCGTCAGATTTCACGCGCGAGGCAAGTTCTTTGGCCTGGGTGCGGTATTTTTTGATATGACTGCTCATGGAGTAGGTCGAGTCGACAACGAAGGCGACGTTATGTTTGGCGAATTTTAGGGCGCTCGGCCAGGCAGAGTGTGTCGGGAAGGCGAGAGTAAGTTTGCGAGCGATGACTGCGGCGGCGTCGCGATAGAGGTTACTCGAGGCATAGGAGGTATGATCGGAAATGCTAGCGCCGGAGCTACACATGATGTCTTTTTCATTACACCAAGTGCCGAGTTTGCCGGCGTAGTCGTCGGGCTGATAGGGGCGGTAGCTACCGAGAATACCTTCATAGGCACGGCAATCCGGGACCGAGATGCGGTAGGAGGAGAGGTTGATCCCGCGGCAAGCGTCGGGTATTTTTGGAATGGCGCCGAAAATAGTGGCTTTGCCTTCGGGAAGGTAGAGTTTCGGGTCGCCAAAAGTCGAGACGTAGATGATTTTGCCGGCGTCGAAAGCAGGGAGGCTGGCGGACAGAACCATGGCTCCCTGGGAATAACCACCGAGGATGAATCTAGCATTCGGACAAAAGGCTTCGACGTTGGAGACGTAAGCGCGGAGCTCCTTGATTCCCTCTTCGACGCTTGCGCCAAATCGAAAGGCTTCCCCGGCGCTAAAGTAGGCACCGACGAGATTAATATAGCCATCAAGATTATCGCTAACGGAGACGGCGGGGTATTGATGACCGTTTTGCGGTTGGCTGCCAAGCTCGTAGAAGGTATAACTGAAATTGTCGCTGATGGCGGCGATGATTTCGTCGCGCCAGGCCGACATGCTCGGTCCATCCAGAGATTCTCCGGAGCCACGAGCGAAGATAAAATGGACGTCGCGGCAATCGCCTTGGGTTTTAGCTTGCGCTAAACCTGGCGGACTAGCGAGATTAGCGCAGCAACTCGTCAGAATGAGGGCGAGCGCAACAGCCAGATTATAGAGTTTTGCAGGAATGATTTTTAATGACATTTGTCCTCCGCGGGGCATAAAAATTAGTAATAGGCGGAGTATAACAAAATTTTTTCAAAAATAACAAGCACAGCCACGATAAAAAGTCGATTTTGTGCGAAAATGCTCTGGTTATTTTTGAAAGTGGTCTGCTTATTTCTGAAAACGGTTTACTTAAGTGCGTAAAAAGCTTTGCTTAAATATGAAAGCGCTCTGCTTAATTTGGAAACCGTCTTGCTTAGTTTTAGCGTAGGCGGTTTTGAAAAAGTTTACCAGTTAATCTCGGGCAAATCGTGGGAGCGGAGGAAATCATTAGCCTTTAGGAAATGGCCGTTGCCGAAGAAGCCATTGTAAGCGGAAAGAGGAGAGGGATGAGCGGATTCCAGGATGAGATGCTTCGTCTGGTCGATGAGCGGTTTCTTGCTGCGTGCGTCGCGACCCCAGAGCAAGAAGACAAGATGGTCGCAATGCTCATTGAGGTATTTGACGGTGGCTTCAGTGAAAATTTCCCAGCCTTTGCCGCGGTGTGAACCGGCTTTATGTGCTTCGACGGTAAGGACGTTATTGAGGAGCAGAACGCCTTGTTCTTGCCAGGATTTAAGATTGCCAGTTTGGTTCGCATGCGAGCCATATTCAGCGTCGATTTCTTTATAGATATTGACGAGCGAAGGCGGGATGGGCTGAGAGTCGGGGACAGAAAAGGCAAGGCCATGCGCGGCGCCGGGAGTATGGTAGGGATCTTGGCCGAGAATGACAACTTTTACGGAGTTTAAGTCAGTTGTGAAGGCGCGAAATACCTGGACTTTGGCCGGAAAAACGCGGCTAGTCTCGTAGGCAGAATGTAAAAACTGACTTAATTCTTTAAAATATGGTTTCTGGAACTCGGAATCGAGGAACTCTTTCCAACTTTCGTGCATGACGGCCTTTCTTTGATAAGGTTAGAGATAGTTATTTCTTAGGTTTGGCGGAGCTGGATTTAGCACCGCTAGTTTTAGTTTTCGGTGAGGACTTTTTGGCGGTAGATTTTGTCGAGAGAGCTTTAGTGGTAGAAGTTTTGCGGGTGGACTTAATCGTGGATTTGGCGGCAGCTAGCTTGGCAGAGTTTTGCTTAGGAGTTGTCGTTTCGCCAGCCTCTTCGGCGGCGTAGAATACTTGTTTATCTTCGGCGGATTGCTTTTCGCCTGGGCGGAGGCAGGCAATAATTAGGCCGGCTCCGAGAATGAGAGTGAGCGTCGTGACGAGGAGCCCAAAGCCCGGGATCATGCTAGCGCAGGTGATGACAAGAATACCAATCAGCGCTTCAAGCAACATCGGCAAGGTACAATGACAAAGTTTTTCGACAATGGCGTGGCCGAGCCAAGCACCGGCGAAGGCTTTAGCGAGATAGAAGATAAGGCAATAAACGCCGATGAGGAAGATGCCGGTAGAAACGGCAAAGAAACTGAGCAGGAAGAGCATGGAGAGGAGCGGAACGATAACTACGAAGCCAATGCCGAGCATGAGGTCAACGCCAAAGCGCTGAACGGTTGCCTCTCGAGCAATACTCTTCTTCGCGCGAGGGAAGACGAGGAAGATGATGGCGATCGTGAAGAAAAGTCCGATGACGCTCATCATTTTGGTCAGCCAAATCTCACCAGCAGTAGTAGTGCGGCTGGTCGGAGTATAAGTCTCGAGCTTGCCGTATTTAACATTTGTCAGGCCGGAAACAGAAGCATCGTCGTTATAGCTGAGCGTGCCGTCGATTTTGACCTCGCCCTGGAAAGTGATAATCTCGGCATCGAGATTAACGTTGCCTTTGATGATCGTGTCTTTAAGAACGACGTGACTGGCAGCAACCGAGACATCGCCCGGAACATCCGTCTCAAGCGCAAAGCTATAGGCGCCGGCAAATATATCCCGGCCGATTTTAGCGTCTTTGGTAATAGCAATCGTATTGCCAGCGGTGAATAAATCCTTCTCGGTGGCGGCACTAAAGGAAATGGAATTGCCGGCCGCGAAGGCATATTCGGACTCGGAAGACATTTGGAGGTTGTTGCCGGCAGCGAACAGAAGCCCGCGGGAAATATTTTTCACCGAAACATTGTTGCCGGCATAGAGCAAGTTTTTACCAAACCAGAAAGCTCCAGCGTCGTCCGCTACTTCTTCAGCCGCAAAAGTTGGCGCCGGTAAAGTGGGCTGGTCGGATGTTTTTTCAGGGTCGTCAGACGTGGCCTGAGATTCATCAATGGTTCGCGGCTGGACTTCAACGTCAGCCAAGACGGACGGGCTGCTCGAGGTGGCGAAAATTGGCGTAGTGACAATGCCGGCGGTCAACAGACTGGCGGACAATGCGAGTAAGATCTTGCGTAGTTTCATTATTCTTTTCTCCTTGCACTTATTTAATATGTTTGTCAATTTCAACATCAGAAATTTCGTACTTACGACGCTGCTGGATGTAAGCAAGAAGTTTGGTCGCACCCCAACCGATAAAGGCAAGAATGAAGAAATAGACTACGCCGAAAGTTGTAAACTCCGGTTCGGATTCGGTGAAGAGGCTGAGGATGGCGGCGCCAGCAGACATAGAGGTTACGATAGTGAGGCTGTCGATAGAGCTAGAAGTAACATCTTGCTTGATGCCGTCGAAGAGTTTCTGGGCGGACTGAACATAGTGCTGAGTCATATCCCAAAGATCTTTAATATACTCGAGTGTATCGCGTAGCGTTTCGTAGCGATAGCCGGAGATGGCGAGGAAGTCGGTCAACTCTTGGTCTTCTTTCGCGATGCGCTCACGGGTAGAAATATAAGTCGACATTTGTTCAATGCGACCGTCGATCAGGGTGACAGTCTTCGCGTAGCTTTCAAGCTTGGTCGAGAACTTCACGATATCGCTGCCACGAACCTTAGCGCGGTCTTTGACATTATCAATGCGCTCCCAGATAATCCGGTGGAGGTTAAGATAGCGATGTAACTGGCCTTTGAATTCGCGAATGAAGACTTGCTCTTCGATGTAGCGTTCAATGCTTACCATCGTAGCTTTCTTGTTGTTGACGAAATAGTATTTATCACCGCGGAGCACGCTATAGTTTTTGTTGTCGAACTCAAAATATTTTTGGCGCTCGGTGCGAGAAAGAAGCTCGGCGATTTCTTCGCGCTTAGCATTATCGCAGACGATAAAGTATGGGTAGATGTTTTCGATGTGAGCAAGCTCTTTCGGGACTGGCGCGCCAAGACTGAAGATATAGTTAATAGCAGGGGAGAGACGATTCTCATAATAATCTTTTAGGCGCTCGACATCGGCAAACATGGTCTCCTCGCTAACCTGGTCGCTACTAACGATAATCAAGCCGTCTTCGCAGATTTTAACCTGGATTTGTTCGCTAGTCAAAAACTGAACGAATTCTTCGCCGGCGACACCATACTCAATGCTGCCGATGGCAAGTCCACGGTGTAACTCTTCGAGTTTGCGTTTGTTTAGCTTGAGCTGCGACGAGCCGTCGCGAAGAAAGTCATAAATCTCCGACAACTGTAGCATGGTGCGTTGGAACCAGCCACCGATATAGATACTATTAATTTTCATTTTGCCTCCCGTGGCACGGGCCGCTGGACTGACGTCAATCTTCTTGATGCGAGTTGACAAAAAGTTAGCGGACCGACTTTACCTCACTATTTGCTCTTATCATAGCATAAAAGGCTTGAGTTGTGTGAAGATTGTGCCGATTTTAGCTGGCAGATTTCGCAGCGACAGTATCTAGCGGCCAATAATTTCGACGATTTTGTGGCGGGAGCTAGCGCCGGACTTGATGACGACGCAAGATTTCGCGACGTCGAAATGTTTGGCGAGGAGTTTGACGAGTGCGGTATTGGCGGCGCCATCGACTGGCTTTTCGCGGAGATAGACGGTGAGCGATTTTTCGGCGGACGCGGAGTCGGCGAGTGAAGTTTCGACAACGAGCGGACCTTTTTTCGAGCCAGGTTTCACGGTGACGGAATAAATCATACTGGTTAGCTTTCAAGAAGCCATTTAATGACCTGCGATTTTAGGAAAAGGTATTCGTCTTTTTCAAACTGCATATTGGCGATACAATATTCTTTTTGTTCGATGTGCGAACAGAACATACATTCGTGGAGTGTATTGGCGTCCTGGATGAAAAGCGAATTAGTGATTTTGTTGCTGCAAATGACGCCATAAGAATTAGAGCAGTTACTGGAGTCGTCGGTGCGGATGCAGAAGTTTAACGTGCCACTACGCGAACAGGCGAGGCAAAAACTACAGTCATAACTATCGTCACAATAAAGTAAGTTTTTGCCGCGACCGCAGTTGGTCGAGCCGTAAATATTCACCGAATCATAAATCGGGTCGCTGGCGTGAACATTTTCGCTATGATAAACACGCTCGGTCGACATATCGTTGATGTCGTCCCAAGCGGCGAGAATATCATTCATGCTAGAAAGCGGACGGTGCGGGCGTTCCCATTCGTGATCCCAAGTATTTTTGTCGATCATAAACTTTTTAGCGTTCGGCGCGGCGGTATAAGTTATTTCACCAGTCGTGCTATCTTTAACTTCGGTCGGAAGTTGAATGTCGAAGGCAAACTTTTCCTTCAGCTTTTCAAGAGTGAATGGATTATCCTGGCCGAAAACAGCCTGAAAGATTTTGTCGGCGGTGGCGAGAGCTTCGGGGGCGAGCATGATTTCCTTTCCTGTTTTTTAGTTTTCCGACGATGGATTTTGAGAAGCGGATGCGGGTTTCTGGTTGGGAGCGGAGATCTTGCGACTGGTGCTGGCGGCGCGGAGAACGTCGGCGGCGCTAGCGGAGGCATCAAACGAAAAACTAAATTGCTTGGTCTGGTTTAATTGTAGCACAGGTTCGGCACGCATGGGCGGATTGTCGGCGATTTGGGCTGGCGGGAGAGAAGGGATTTCGGTTGAACGGGGCGAGAGATTCGGCGGAAGTTGATTCGGCTGTGAGACGGGCGGAGTTTGAGTTGGTGTCGACGGAGTTTGAGTTATTGCTGGCGGGAGGAAGTCGAGGGTGCGGCCTTTGCAGCCGGGATAAGTCTCATCGCCGAGGCTGACTTGGACGAAACATTCGCGAGATTTCAGACCGGTGAGGAGAGCTTGTTTGTCTTCAGTTTTATCGCTGCCCGCAAGGCTAATGTTTAGGTTGTGCGTGAGAAGTTCGGCGTCACTTTTGGAGACGCGGAAAATATAATAGTTCGAGGTATTGGCAAAGATCGCTGAGCGAAGTTCTGCACTAAACTGGCCGAAATATTGTCCGGCGAGCATAATGGAAGTTTTGTATTTGCGAAGTTCGGAGAGGAAGCGCGAGAGAATCGGGTTTTCAATAATGGCAACTTCGTCAATAATGACGATAAGATGTTGATCGATGAGGGATTTTTGGGCGAAGAGGAAAAGTTGTTGAAGGAGGAGGCCGGCGATGGTCTGGGTGACTTTATTACCGAGACGCGGACGGCTGAGCGAGAAAATCGTGAGGAAGTTGTGCGTGATTTGGTCAGCAAGGTTGCTCGCCGAAGTCTCATCGTTGAAAACTGGAACCATCTGCATCTCGTCAATGAAGACGATGATCGGCGCGATGGCGCTAGCATAAGCGCGAGTGCGCAGTTCGTTGAAATCGGCGAGGAAGAAGCGCGTGACGCTGGTTGGAACTTTATCTTTTTGCTGTTCGATAATTCCGTTGCGATATTCGACATCGGTCAAAAGTTCGCGCAGGTGGAGGAAAGAAAAACTGCCAGCGGTCATGAGCAGAAAACTGGCATAACGCAAGACGCGCTCAAGCTCGCTATTGTAATCACCGCCCATGAGCGAACGGAACAAAGTCAACATTAGCTCGACGCCAACATTAATATCGTCTGCATTAGTTTGGAAAAGGTCGATGCTTTCGGCGGGCGATTGAAAATTGATAACTTTCTGACTCGCGATCCCAGCGCAATCATTTTTTAGAGCATCATGCGGATCGATGACGACGATTTTGTATTGGTCTGGCGCGGTGCGGTAGATCTTGTCGATGAAAGAAGCGAGAAACTTCGACTTGCCGGAACCACTACCTCCGAGCACCAGAGAATGTTTCGCAAAATCGTAAGAATCGTGGCGTAAAAATGCGTTTATTTTATAATACGGAAAAGTGTCAATTTCGAAAAGCGAATTATTTTCAGTTTTATTTAATAATTTTAAAACTTTTTCGATTTTCAAATATTTCGGAAACTTTTTGAAAGTATAATTTTTGGTTTTATTAAAATTCACAGCCAGCAAAGTTGCAGGGTTGAAAAGTGCGAGACGGCGAGCGACAGGTTTCTCGGCGTCGGAAGTTGTTTGGCAAACGAAATAGGCAGAGCCGGCGAGAAGTTGTTTCATGGTGTGAAAGTTGAGAATGAGAGAGTCGAAACTCGTACCGGACTTTTGGAGTTTGCGGACGAGGTGAAGACAAGTTTCGTTTTGGTGGTTGAGGTAGGGTGATTTCTTATGAATAGCATCAGGAGCAGCGGCTTTCGCGAGTTCTTTTTCGGTTTTTAATTCTTTCAGAAGAAAATCCGCAAGTCCGAAACTGAGCGGGAGAGGCTTAGGGCTTTCGAGATAATAGTGGAGAGTCGTGGCGTCGAGCTTGATAATAATTTTCCAGGACGCAAAAAGACCGAGATAGTCAGCAACAGTCGACAAAAACTCACGCCATTTTGCCGCATCTAAATCGCCACCACCCAGAAATATCTCATAAGTCCAGGAATTCACGATACTATTATAGCATAAAATCGAGAACTTCGCGACAGTTCGCTAGAGCGGTTTGAGCCTGGCGGCTGAGGTTGGAAAGGGCGAGGATTTGGCTCGAGAAGCCGGCGGCAGGACCGTTCTGCAAAGTCGTGCGAAGGAAATTCGGGACGAGGGCAAGACCACTTTTGAAAATATCTTGGACATCTTCGGCGGTGCGGTGGAGATAAAATTCAAAAACTTGCGCGGCGAGAAGTTCTTTCGTGTCGGTGAAGTTCTCGACGAAATTATTAATACCGAAAAGTGCGAGAAAAGCCTTCGCCATTTTGAAGAGCAGAATCGGCGGGGCGATGTCATATTTCGTGAAAACGCCAATCATTTCGACGAAATATTGGGTGACCGGAATGGTTTGGAGTCGCTCAACTTCGGCGGAAATATCTTTGACGAGCTGTTCGCGGTCAAAGTTCGTATAATCGCTGCGGTTGATCAGAAGGTCGACAAGCTCGGCGGACTTTTTGGTATAGGAATAGAGAAAAAGTTTGCGAATAAAGTCAGCTTCGTCGGCGTCGAACTCAAAAATCAAGCCCATGTCGAGAAAACCGAGATTCCCTGCTTGATCGAGATAAATATTGCCGCCGTGCGGATCGCCATGAAAAACTACCGGAAGATTATGGAAGAGGGCGTAAAAAGAGAGGCGCAGATAATCGTTGACGGCGCGGGTGATCTTCTGCTTGTTGTCGGCAGACAGTTCAAGCTGATTAACAGTCGGGTGCGCGATGAACTCCATGACGATAATATTCTTCGTACAAAAGTCGGGATAAACTTTTGGCGCGACGATGTTGGCGGTGTTTTTGATGCGGCCGTTGACACTCGCGGCAAACTCAGCATAACGAGCGAGATTCTGGCGCTCCTTGATAAAGTCGGTTTCTTGGTAAATCCAGTCGACGTAATATTTGAGTGCCTTGTCGCTGCCGAGAAAATTGCGGAATTTGGCAAAGCGGCCGAAGCGATGGATGAGACGGCGAATCTGCTTCACGTCACGCTCGATGCGGTGGGTGACGTCGGCGCGTTTAACTTTCACGGCGACGACTTCGCCAGATTTCAAAACGGCGCGATGAACCTGGGAAATGGAAGCGGAGCCGAGCGGCTGTTCGTCGATAGATTGGAAAATTTCGTCGAGTGGACGCTGATATTCTTGCTCAAGTTTCTGACGGATTTTCGAGAACGGGAGCGGGTTACAATGGTCACAAATCGCGGCGAGCTCCGTGCGATCCTGCTCGGTGAAGATATTGCCGATGTTTTGCATGGCGAGAATCTGAGCGACTTTAATGTAGACGACGCCCATACGCTTCGCGAAGTCACAAATCACGCGGCCGGTGCTGCGGCGCAGGAAAAACTTCTGAATCAGCATCAGACAACCGTAAAAATAAAGCCGCATCGTTTTTGATAACCTCCTTATGAGTTTAGAATAACTGATGAGAGGAGTTTTGGCAAGAAGTTTCTTGCGAGGGTTTCGGGTTTTTGAGAGGCTTTCAGAGGTTCGAGGAAGACTTTCGAGTCTTGCGAAAGGGAGGGGATGTTATAATGGTTTTATGAAACGGAATGAAGTGATTGCACGACTGAAGGCGAAGCAGGATGTGAAATATCGAGACTTTCATAGCGGACTATGTCCGGGGACGGCGAATATTATCGGAGTGCGAATACCGGAGCAGCGCCGGCTGGCGGCAGAAATAGCGCGCGGGGATTTCGCAGAGTTTTTGCGTGAGGCACGCGGGGAGTTTTATGAGGAACTGACAGTCGAAGGGCTAGTGATCGCGACGGCTTCGATTGGTTTTCAGGAGAGGTTAGAACTTCTGCGGAGATTTGTGCCGAAGATAAATAGCTGGGCGACGTGCGACACGGTCTGTGCGAGTTTGTGGTTCCGGCCGGATGAGTTCGGGGAGGGCTGGCGATTTATTACGAGTTATCTCCAAAGCGATCGGGAGTTTGAGCTGAGGTTTATGTTCGTGATGATGCTAGACCATTTTATGAAGGCGGAATATATTGACGGGGTTCTCGCGGCGGTCTCGGCGGTGCGTTCAGAAAGTTATTACGTGAAGATGGCACAGGCGTGGCTGGTGGCGGAAGTTTTTATTAAGTTTCGCGAGGCAGGACTGGAGTTTCTGCGGGGCGATAATATGCTGCCGTGGACGCAAAACAAGGCAATTCAGAAAATCCGCGAATCATATCGAGTCTCGGACGCAGATAAAGAGCTAGTAAAGAGTCTCAAAAAAGTTCGTATATAGATAAGGTTGAGATTTTAGGTTCGTTAGGATTAGAGAGGTGTCGCTCGCGGTCGTCTCGTCGAGGTTGATTTGCTCGGAGATGATTTCGGTCTCAGAGACAGCAACGGCAGTATCGTCATGGTGGTTGCTGAAAGCCATGAAGACGGCTGGGAGAATTAAGCATTCGGCAACGTGGTAAAGAAGATGTAGAACCATAAAAGTAACGCCAAGCGCGCCGAGGCGCTTACCTTTCGACAAGTCGCGATGTTTCTTAAAACCGCAATGACAGTGATGCTTCATAGGGGTATTATACCATGGAATTGGGGAGTTGATGCGGGTTTTATTGGTCAGACATGGTCGATGGACCTTGGTCGGGTAAGTTTGGTCTTGATTTTGCTATTGTTTGATGCTAGAATGGAGCTAGTTGTTGTTAATTACTCTTTGTCTTTGACGAGAGTAATTTTCATTTGCAGGCCGTGTACTGACACGGAGATACGAACTTTCATACGTTTAGTTTCGAAGCGTATTACCATAACTCTATCCTCCTTTCTTTACCCTTTTAAGTTGCTTAGATCAAGACCTACTTTTGCCCGTAAGGTTAGCGTAGCGTACTTTGAGAAGTTTTACCAAGCATAAGTACGAAGATTGTAGGGGGATTTTGGGCTGGGAGTTCTTTGAATGAAAATTGGGTATTATATCATATTTTGTTCCTTAGATACAAGCATAGGCGTTTATAAAATATAGCAGAAGCGATAATGCTTCTGCTAAGTTTTATTACGGTAGTGATTAGTGTTTTTCTGTCTATGGTTAGATTTTACCGCTTTTTGTCGTGAGGATAAATTACGTTGATTAGTTCTCCGCCCCAGCCGCCGCCCCGCCAAATAAGTTCTTAAGTCTGTGGGGTAGACTTATGAGATTAATTAATATCGCGATATCTATTTATTGTAAAAAAGGAATAAGTATGTGCTATATCGACGTATATATTATATATGTGTACTTATTTGGCGGTTGCGGAGGCTAGGGCGGAGAAACCTAAGGTTTAGCGGGCGATACAGCGGACGGCGAAGCCTCCGCTACGGACAAAATTGGCAGATAGATCAATGTCCGAAGTAGCGCCAAAATACAAATAGTACGCATTATTAGCGCCTGACGGCGACGATGACCAATAAGCTCCATAAGAACCAACGTTACTCAGCAGGTAATTTACATCTTGACGGACGCTGCCACCCCTTATGAAATAATACGGAGCTTTAGTTAAACTACTGGTTTGAGTGCCGACGCTTCCAGCATTCACTAAATAGCTAAAACTTCCAAGAGTATTCGTACCGCTGGTTGGTAGTTTCCATCCTTTAGGGCAGATGCTGCCATTTGCCTCCATACTAGAGACAGAGGCTCCAGTCCCAGCTGTTGCCGTATTCCATTGATACTGGTTACCCACTAGGTAATGAGCATCGTATTCTGTCGCCGAAAAAGTGCTATTGTTTTTGGCGTAGAAGTCCGGGTCTTTCGATGGGGCTCTATTTCCTATTGCAGTCAGTTGCCCCGTGCAATTGCTGAATGTATTCTTTTTTGCTCCACAATCCGACGACCCTAATGGATTCGTAATTACATACTCTCCGAGATTCCAAGAGCGCGTACTCGTATTAGAGTTACTTATAGTACTTGAAATCGCAGAACTCGCCGTTGCTACCGGTTTATAGGCCGTAGTTGCCATGTTGTAGTCCGACAGGCTTGCGTCTGGCCATGTTGTAGCGAGGTCAAGTTTCAGATCTTGTGTCATCCAGCATTTTCCATCAGCCAGTCTATTCACCCAATAGTATTTTCCGTCGCGGACATCTTCGAGCTGAGCAGAGATTTCTCCATCATTGTCGAGGTCGGCAGCACTTTCGCAGACGGCTGACGTCATTTCCTGCATAGTGGCGATGCCGAAATCATTCGTGATTTCCACCGGGCTACTCACCACGCTCAAAGTTATCGTATTCTTATAAGTATCAGCTGGTTTTTGGTCATTAACTTTAGCTGCAAAACTTAAGGCGATAGTTTTCGTATCGGAGTCAATCCGAGTATTTGTA
>OOIH01000320.1_pt1 | contig 28413 bp, 28 predicted proteins | sample 1691801 | NCBI WGS metagenome assembly OOIH01 (sample SAMEA1061690, study PRJEB22710) | metagenome
ACAATAGGCCATAAGGTAGGTTCTCCTTTTATTTATGTGGTAATAAATCTAAGTATAGAACTTACCTTATTTTGTTGCAAAGGTTGTGGACTAATACGTCAGTATTGACATTATTGCAGATCTATGCTACAATGTAAGTAATGGCTTAAATAAGCCCTATCTTAAGGTGTGTTATAATATACTCATATGAACCGTGTACCACTAGCGGAGCGCATGCGTCCGCAGAGTCTCGACGAGGTAATTGGGCAAGACGAAATTATTGGTGATGGCAAGATTCTCACCGAAATCGTGAAAAAAGCCGAACCCGTCAACCTGATTTTTTGGGGTCCTCCTGGCACCGGCAAGACTACTTTGGCGCGCATTCTTGCACATGAGTATGCTGCCGATTTTGTGGAGTTGTCTGCTGTTACTGCTGGCAAAAAAGACATCGAGGTAGTAGTAGAACGCGCCAAGACCAACTGGAACCTCAGAGTCCGTACCGTGCTTTTCGTAGATGAAATTCACCGGTTTAATAAGGCCCAGCAGGACGCTTTTCTTCCCCATGTGGAGTCAGGCCTGATTATTTTGATTGGCGCTACCACGGAAAACCCGAGTTTTGAGGTGATTTCTCCGCTCCTATCACGTTCACGCGTAGTAGTGGTTTCAGCGCTAAAAAAGCCTGATATTCTCCAGGTCTTACGCCGCGCACTCGAGGCCGAAAACGCTACAAAGCGCGTTACGGATGAAGCTCTGGAGTATATTGCCGACCTCAGTGGCGGCGACGCACGTTCTGCTTTAGGGGATCTGGAGCTTTCACTCAATCTCGCTAAAAAAGTCGACAAGAGTGTGGTGGAAACCGCTGTTGGCAAAAAAATGCCCCTCTATGATAAGTTTGGCGGCTATCACTATGACAACATCTCTGCGTTTATTAAGTCAATGCGTGGGTCTGATGTGGATGCGACATTATATTATTTGGCACGAATGGTTCAGAGTGGGGAAGACCCTAAGTTTATTGCTCGTCGTATGATGATCTTTGCTAGTGAAGATATTGGGCTTGCTGGCAACGGCGCCCTGAACCTAGCCGTGAGTTGTTTTCAGGCAATTGAGCGTGTTGGCATGCCTGAGGGTGGGATTGTTTTGAGCCACGTTGCCGTAGTGTTAGCCAAGGCCAAGAAAAATCGTGAGACTTACGATGGCTGGGCTCGAGCGCAGGCTGTGGCTAGCAAAAGTATGGGCTGTCCGGTACCAACTTGGCTACGTAACGCTCCCACTAAGTTGATGAAAGACCTTGGCTTTGGTGAGGGGCAAAAATGGGAAGCGGGCTTTCACCTCGACAAAAGTTACCTCCCCGAAGAAATCGCTCACGAGAAGATTTTTGGCGTTAAATCTGACTACAACCATAACGAAAAGTAATATTTGCAAAACTACTAAAGTAGCCATAAACCTATTGACAAATTCACAATTCCGTGATACAACGGTAAGAGAGTAGCATGTCACTATTAGATCTTTAGCATGCTCAAAGTATTATAAGTTTCTCTTAGGTTCTATCTTTCATTTTCCAAAAAACAAAAAGGAGGGCAAAAAACATGAAAGAAAAGAGTTTTAAGAAAGTTGGGGTAGCACTTGGATTATTCAGGGCTGGTATAGCCATATCGGTGGCTGTTGGCTGCATGTTCCTTATCTTTGCGGTTGTTACAGTATATCAGGGGATTGAGTTCTCTCGAAATGCTATAACTATGGCAGAGAATCTCAATATGAGCCATATCAACGAAAGCTCATATCCGGCAGAAGGCTGTATTTACGAGTTGGAGGCTAGAATCGTCGGTGATGAGATGTCTGGTAGCTGGTATCGCCATGCGATTGTAGCTAACTATGGCGATATGCTTGAGATCCGTCTCAAAATTACCGCTGCCGACCCTGCAGATGTCAACCGAGAGGAAATTGCTAAATCTCTGTCGTTCATGTGTACTGATGGATTCGCTCCGTCAGCTGTAGAGTTGGAACATGATAAACTTATGCTACCAGACGGCATGCTCGCTGACTATTTTGACGACTTCTTGGATGAGCATATTGCTTATATTGCAGTTGGCACATACAATCTCTGTCGCAAAGATTGGTTGAATGGAGCAACCCCTGAACTCTTCGCTTACGTCTCAGGACGTACTGCTGCAACACTTACTGTTGTTTCTCCGTATTGCGAAGTTGAAGTTCTGACTGTGCTTATCGCTATAGCAGCAGCAATATTCTTTGGGCTGGTCTTGCCATTAGTACTTAAGGCAATAAAAGCTAAAGTCCTTAAGCGCTTAGAGGATGCATAATTGTAGCCCCGCTCCGGCGGGGTTTTGCTATCCCAAATTATAGCCGCTCCTTTATTACGCCATCTCCTCACATCCCTAATACAGTACTCAGGCAGCGGAGGGGGAAACCGAACCAACGTTGATTAGGGCCTAGAGATGGTTCGACTGCAGTAAAGATTTCAAGATAATAAGCATTAGATGTAATATTGCCACTATGTGATGACCAACCATTAGCATAATTCCCAGCACCTCTAAAAGTACCAGCAGACATTGATAAATATATACGCCCGCTGCGCACAAAACGTGCCGGCCGTTTTATTTAGTACATACCCACTAAATATTAACAACCGTGCTATAATATAACTATAATTTAAGGAGTTTTTATGGCAGATTTTAACAAAGTCTTGACCCCAGGGGATTACGAAAACGGCGAAATTAATGTAGTAATCGAGATCCCAACTGGCTCTAACCACAAAATTGAATGGGATCGAAAAAATGCCTGTTTTATACTTGATCGTGTGGAACCAATGGCTTTTGCTAAACCATGCAATTATGGCTTTATCCCTCAAACCCTAGATGAAGACGGCGACGAACTTGACGTACTTATGATTACCGAGCAACCACTGACCACCGGCATTTATGTCCCAGCTCGTGTGCTCGGTGTGATGAAATTTGTCGATGACGACGAAGTTGACGACAAAATCATTGCTGTGCCAGCTGATGACCGCAACAACGGCGACGCCATTCAGACTTTGGAAGATTTGCCCGCTCAGCTGATTAAGCAGATCGAGTTTCACTTCAACCACTACAAAGACCTCAAAAAACCAGGCTCCACGGTGGTAAAAGGCTTCTTTGGCCTCGACGAAGCCAAGCAAGTCATCAAAGACGCCATTGCTCGCTGGAACGCACAGTAATTCCGCATTAAAAATGGCAGGTTTTCGGACCTGCCATTTTAGCATTATACAATGCTCCTAATTTTGTTGCGCAGTTTTATTCTGCTGAATCAACAGAATGGTCCGGGGTTGTTGATAAATCATAAATGTTTCGTAAATAACCTCAAGACTTAAATCATATGCGCTCAGCCGGTAGATAATTTCGTGCGGGAAGTCCATCTTTATTCTGGAATTTGCGTTAATTTGTGCATTAATCCGGTCCAGATCTTTATGGGTTTTTCGTGCCTCCTGCTGTAATTGCTTAGATCCCCAACATGGGCGCGATTTTATTCGATAATCTTTGTACGACCAAATCTGGTCAAGCGCGCCGTCAAACTCTCGCGGTTCCTTTTGAGGCGGCAAACCGATATTTATTTCCCGGATATTGACTTGCTTAATAAAGCTTTGCCATTTTTCATCTTCTGGATGAATTATCTTTGGGGCAAAATTGCGTGCAAGCACATTCAGTGTATGCGTATATTTGAGCAATAATACCCGTTTCAGCTGATTCTCAGAAAGGCACAGTACTGCTGCATGCAAAAACGGCAGAAATGTGCAAACTATTTCTCCGGTAATCGGTATGATATTGGTCCGTTTTACATAAACAATTTCGTCGTAATCGTAACCTCTATCGCCAGCATAATAGAAAAAATCTTCCCACACTTCTGGACGGTTTTCCGCAGAAAATCTTTCCGGCCCCTCCAGCAGAATATTCACATGGATATATTCTGTGGTGCGAAATTCTAACCTTGCCACATTCTTCACCCCCTTCGGTGGCAGATTTTAAAGAACAGTTTTATCTATATTGTTTTTACACTACAGATAGGGCTTAATTCTTTAAGCTTATCTCTATTGTATCACAGATTTGCTAAAAAGTCAAGATACGGGCTACCCCTCTTCCATAAACGCGCCAGATTGGCGGCTCCAGAGGTGATTATAGACGCCGTGTGAGCGCCCCAGCAGCTGGTGATGCGTGCCTTGTTCCACGATTTTGCCATCTTCCAGCACCACAATCCGGTCCAGGCTGGCCACAGTCGAAAGCCGGTGGGCAATCACGATACTGGTACGACCCTGCATCAGAGTATTCAAAGCATCTTGAATTAATGCTTCGCTCTCGGAATCCAAGGCCGAAGTCGCCTCGTCTAGCACCAAAATCGGTGCATCTTTCAAAATCGCCCGCGCAATCGCAATTCGCTGGCGTTGACCACCGGAAAGTTTAATTCCACGTTCGCCCACTAGAGTATTGTAACCCTCCGGTAGATCCTTGATAAACTCGTGCGCATTTGCCAACTTGGCTGCGTGCTCAATCTCATCCTGAGTGGCATCCAGCTTGCCGTAGGCGATGTTTTCGGCAATCGATCGATGAAACAATGAAGTCTCTTGAGGTACATAAGCAATGTTTTCTCGCAATGATTGTTGCGTAATCTTCCTAATGTCTTGCCCCGAAATTGTAATTTGCCCCGCACTTACATCAGCAAACCTCAATAAGAGTTTAGTCAAAGTTGTCTTGCCTGAGCCTGAAACCCCCACTAGACCAATCCGCTCGCCTGGTTTTACCTCCAGCGTAAAGTTCTGGAAAATCGCATCCTTTGCGTCTTTATGCTTAAAATCGATCTGGTCAAACTTCACTGCAGCTTCTTGCAAATCCAGTACTTTAGCGTCCGGTGCGTCCACCACGTCGTCTACCATATCCAGAATTATCGTCATTTCGTGAGCATCACCAAACACGCGGTTAATATTCTTAAAAATCGAGTTAATGTTCCATAGCTCACCTTGAATCGTCTGCGCATAGTTTACAATTAACACCAGCGTGGCAATAGAAATCCCCAGCCACTCACGCCCAAATACTAAGAACGTCAAAATCAGCGCCGTAATTCCAATTTGCACGCCGTTGAATTGCAAATCACGCTTGACCGTAGCGTGCATCTGTTTGTAATTAGCGTCCAATGTGGCTCGAGAGAAATCGGCATAACGGTGGCGTTCGTGAGCTTCATGCGCATAAGATTTCACCGAAATAATATTAGAAATCGAGTCGGCCAGCTGGCCGGTTTGCTTCGTCTCGGCCGAAGCGGCATTATCGCTTAGATAGGCAATCTTTTTGAACGAGAGACCAGATACTAAAGCGTACAAAGCCACAAAACCTACAATTCCTACCGCAAACCATGGAACTTGCGGAGCCAGTACAATAATCACCATTGCGATATAGGCTAACGTAGGCCAAAGATCCCAAATTACTGTATCCACCAGTCGTTCAAACGCCCAAACGAACTTATTTGTCTGCGAAACCAGCGAGCCAGAAAACCGGTCGTTATGGAATTGCATAGATTGGTCGTTCACTACCGTAAAACAGTTCACGGCCAAATCATACATCGCAAGCACTTCCATTTTCCAACACCAATACAGTCGCAGCTCCTCTAGCACTACTTTGTTTAGCACATATAGCACAAAGAAACCAATGATCTCCACCGCTGCCACACTTAGCATCTCTTCTGCTGGTAGGCCCAGTGAGGCCTTTTCAATCAGGTCTGCGAAAATCAATGGCGCCAAAATCGCTCGGATAAACACTACGATTGGCGTAGAAATTATCATGCCCAGTGAATACCATTTATATTTCTTCACCTCTTGCCAGTAATAATGCAAGGTGCGCCCAGTAGTTTTGACTTTCTCTTCGTTCTTTGCTTTAACCATGTGTCCAATTATATACTACCTGATGGCGTAAAGCAAGCATTATATCTCCTAAATTTGCTGGGGGGGGGGGCATTTTAACAGAGAAAAACCTTGTGGAAAACTCTAATTGACACCCAGCACATAAAATCATAATAGTATTGACATTTTGGATAATCTGTGCTACAATGGCTGTATATCGTGCATGCGATATACAGCCTGCCGGGTGGCAGAGTACATGAAAAGGGGGTAAATCGTATGATTTACAAGAAAAAGTTTAAAGCAACTATTATTAATGGTCCCTCCAAAATGAACCTCCTCACCGCTTTCGCCTATGCGTACAGTAAGGAACATGATTTTTCTGTAACGTTTTACATGGTAGATGAAGATGAGAATCTGAAAGAGCGGCTGTGGTACAAGATAGCTGGTAAGGACGGTGCTCCACTGAAAGCAAGAATTATCGGTATTAGTTATGAAGATGGTAGTGGAAATAAGTTCTTGATCGAGGGCTACCTTGATTACTACTGCAATAAAAAGACCGATTACAGTGTGCATTTCACGGCGTATTATTCGTCGTTCAATCGAAAAGGCACTGCCGAACTTGAGCTAAATTTTGCAGACGAAAAATAAATAGTTGTATATACAAAATTCCTGGTTCAGCGAACCAGGAATTTCTTTTCTTCACCTGCCAAAGTTCTTTATAATTCTCCCGCCTTCACCCGCACCTGCTCGGTGGTGTCGCGGTCACGCACCGTCACTGTGTCGTCTTCCAAGGTATCAAAGTCAATCACTACGCACTTTGGCGTACCAATCTCGTCTTGCTTCTTGTAACGTTTACCGATGTTGCCGGAATCATCCCAGGTTACAAAAGTATACTTATCTTTCAAAATTTGATAGACTTCTTTGGCCTTAGCTACTAGCTCGGGTTTATTTTTAAGCAACGGACTCACGCAGAACTTATACGGTGCCAAATTCTCTGGCAACTTCAAAACTACGCGATCTTCTTCCTCTTTGTATGCTGCTGTCAGTACCGCTAAGAACAACCGCTCCACTCCGATTGAAGGCTCAATCACGTGCGGGATAAAACTCTCGCCCGTCACCTTGTCGCGGTACTCCATACTCTTACCCGACGCGCGCTGGATATTACTGAGGTCGAAGTCGGTTCGATACGCCAACCCCATCAGCTCCTCCTCGCCATTTGGATAATCAAACATCATATCAACCGTATGTTTAGAGTAGTGTGCACGATCTTCGGCTGGCACATCCAAATCATGAATCATGCCTGCCGGCAAACCAATCACTTGTTCCAAGAAATAGTGTTGTTCACGGAGTATCTTATCAAACTCTTTTTCCCATTCATCTGGCCGCACAAAATACTCAATCTCCATCTGGCTACATTCGCGATCCCTAAGAATAAAATCGCGTGGAGAGATCTCATTGCGAAATGCCTTACCTTGTTGCGCCAAACCAAAGGGAAGATTAGGATAAATCGTATCCACTACATTTTTGTAATTGGTAAAAATTCCTTGCGCAGTTTCTGGTCGTAAATAAGCAATACTGGTATCGTCCGAAACTGGCCCCACATGAGTCTGAAACATCATATTAAACTTGCGAATCTCACTCCAAGCCTGTTTGCCGCAAGTTGGACATTTAGGATTTACTTTTAAGAATTCTTCGGTCGTAATACTCTCGGTAGCCCCGTCTACTAACTTATCTGCTCGAAATCTTCCATGGCATTCCTTGCATTCCACTAGCGGGTCAGCAAAAGTCGCTACATGCCCAGAAGCCTCCCAAGTTTTGGAGTTCATAATAATTGCTGCGTCTACGCCATACATATCATCGCGGCTATCCACCCAAAAACGCCACCAAGCGTTCATGATATTCCGCTTCAACATCACTCCCAGTGGACCAAAGTCCCAGGTTCCAGCCATACCGCCATATACATCCGAGCCAGGGAAAATAAACCCACGGCGTTTACACAAACTTACAATATCCTCTAGTTTACCTGTAGTTTTACTCATATCTATATTGTATCATATATCTGTAATTGTAAATTTAGATTCAGATCCCTTTTGGTATACCAAAATACTGAGACCATATGACCTCAGTATTTGTAATTATCTTCTCCTGGAGCCGTCTTCGGGATTTGAACCCGAGACCCCTTCCTTACCATGGAAGTGCTCTACCACTGAGCTAAGACGGCAATAGACACATTATACCACATTCCCCGCACAAAATAAAAGTATTGACTTTTACGCAAATCTGTGCTACAATAAAAATATAAGCCTCTTGCTAGGCCTAATCTGTAGTTGCTCTGACTCTATCGAGTTTTAGAGCTTAACCCCATTAGCCAAGTTGAGGTTAGAAGGACCTTAATTTTTTGGCTAAGACCTTTCTATCTCAAAGGAGGATGTTAGGAATGTCAGAAAAGAATCTTCGGATATTAAACAGGCTTATAAACCTGTTTAATACGCTACTAATAGTAGCGTATTTCGGGGGCGCCTACTTTTTGGCGAATTTGCTCCTGAATAGTGTTGTACCACGTATTGTGCCCACTACCAGAGTCGCAAGCGATTTTTGGATTCTTGGGGTGGGCGCACTCTTGTTCTGCGCAGGTAGTCTTGCCGCAATAAAATTTGTGCGCAATTATGCCGTTAGTGCAAAATTCGCCCGTGCAACGATAATCATCGGAGTACTTTTAGAAGGCTTCATCTTCATCGGCGCTATCTGTATCTGGACTGAAGCTGGCATGTATGCTGATTGGGTGGGGCAGTTCGGAATCGTTGCGGCGACTTCTGGAACAGACATGCGCTACTGGGTGGCAGCAACACTGGTTACCCATGGTATTTTTGGGAACTTGCTGAGCGGCATATCAGACAGCATATTAATAAAATAGCCAGAAAATGTTTTGAAAAGACCCGCAGGTTTTGTCGTGGGTCTTTTTGCTTTGTGGTATAATAGGAAACAGCGGGGTGGTAGCTCACCTGGTAGAGCGCAGCATTCGCATTGCTGAGGTAGGGCGTTCAAGTCGCCTCCACTCCACCACAATTTTGACAAAAAATAAAATACCTTTTACGTTATATAACATGAGAGGTATTTTTTTGTGAAGAATATAAAATCTATGCTACAATTAGAATAATAAGTGAGGTGAATGCTATGATTTAAAACTGTTTTGATAATTATTGACAGTAATCAAGAGAGGTACACTATGAAGAATGATCCAGTTTTTACAATTATCAAACAGGAAGAAAAGCGCCAGTCTGAGGGTTTGGAACTAATCCCAAGCGAGAATTATGTTTCAAAAGAAGTCTTGCAGGCTATGGGGTCAGTTTTGACTAACAGATATAGCGAAGGCTACCCAGGAAAACGTTATTATGGCGGCAACGAGAATATCGACGAAATCGAAAACCTCGCCATTGACCGTGCTAAAGAGCTTTTTCACGCCGATCATGCTAATGTCCAGCCACATTCTGGCGCCAATGCCAACGAAGCGGTTTACTTTGCTTGGTGTCAGCCAGGCGATACGATTCTTGCCATGGCCTTGCCAGCAGGCGGGCATCTTACTCATGGTTCTCCGGTAACACGCAGCGCCAAGATTTATAATTTCGTAGGTTATGGCGTCACTGATGATGGCGACATTGATTATGACGAATTAGAGCGTCTAGCACACGAGCACAAACCAAAGTTGATTCTAGTTGGCTATTCTGCATTCATGAAGTTACCTGATTTTGATCGCGTAGCTAAAATTGCTGCTGAGGTGAGCGCCAAAGCTGGGCACGAAATTCTCTTGATGGCCGACATGGCTCATGTGGCCGGGTTGATCGCTGGTGGCGTACACCCTAATCCACTTGAACATGGCTTCCAAGTAATGACTAGTACTACCCACAAGACTTTGCGTGGTCCTCGTGGCGGTTTAATTGTTAGCATGGGCACAGTGGGAAATCCTTTGCGCAAGGTTGAGCGTACGCTGGAGAATATCCCAACTTTGATTGACCGAGCTGTCTTCCCTGGGACTCAAGGTGGTCCGCTTGAGCATGTTATTGCGGCTAAAGCTGTAGCTTTTGGTGAAGATTTGCAACCCGAGTTCCGAGACTATGCACGTAAAATCGTAGAAAACGCTCAGGCTCTGGCAACCGAGTTGCAACGGCTTGGTTTTACTTTACAAGGGAATGGCACGGATAATCACCTGATTTTGGTGAATGTAAAAGACAGTTTTGGTATTGATGGTAAACTTTATGAATATGCTTTAGACAAAGTCGGTCTGACTTTGAATGCTAACGCTTTGCCAAATGATAAGGGCGCGGCTTTTCGTCCTTCTGGCGTTCGTCTTGGTACTCCAGCCATGACTACCCGTGGACTAGGCGTGCCAGAAATGATGAAGATAGCTGATTGGATGAAACGAGTACTAGATATTTGTGTTCAGGCTGGCAGCGAGGAGAAACTGGACGGTTACCAGGCTGAGCTGGATGGCGTGCGTGGTGAAGTGCGCACGTTGGCGCTAGCGTTTCCAATCCCTGGGATTTCCGCGGAAAACTAGAGTTAAAAAGTAAAAGTGTGGGCAAAATAATCGATAAATTAAGGAGAATTTATTATGCCTACCAAGACTACCAAAACTACTAAGACCAGCTCAGCGGTGCGCAAGCCATCTAATGCTTACCGCACTGGTAATCAGTCGGCGGCACGACGCTTGACTTCATCTAGTTCTAAACACAAAGCGGTTCAAGGTGATGTTTCTGAGTCTGAGGAAATCGACGAAACTACTATGCATGATGTTGTTCTAGAAAAAGCAGTTACCACTCCACATCTAGCCTTTCCAGCTTTACCGGAGCCGGAAGAGTTGGCTAAATACGAAAAAATTATTCCGGGCGGCGCCGAGCGGATTCTCGAGCTGGCGGAACAGGACTGCCGGCATAATCGTGAGCTGGAAAACCGCCAGCTCGAAACGAGCGCCAAGCTCAAATTCTTGAAACATTTAATCACTTTTCTCTTGGCGCTCGGCGCAGGTGCACTCGGCGCCGCCCTTCTGCTCGCCGGCAGCGAGCTTGCCGGATTATTAGTTATCGTCATCGACGCGGCTGCGCTCGCTGCCGTCGAGCTCTACGGTAAACAATTCTAAGTAAGAAAGATCGGCACCCGCCGCGGCAATTATAGACAGCGGAGGGAACGACCGACGTAACGACTACCTTCGTTTGATGGGTTGACGGTAGTATTAAAGTTGAGGTAGTAAGCGTTTGTAGCCGACGAAGCCCCGCGCGACGACCACCAGTTGCCTTCGTTGCCAGCGTCCCTAAAAGTACCAGCAGAGTTACTAGGATTAACGTGCCCGCTGCGCAGCTAACTGAACGCCATAACGAAAAGCCCTAAGCCGACAGAGAAGGTTTAGAAGTTCACTATTAGCCCGCCAGACCATAGTCTTGCATACTATCAAACCTTGTTTTTCTCTTAGAATCTAAAGAGGAACTTCACGATCTTTCTAGGAGAGGGCCGCTAATTGGCGGAGCTTGACCTCTGTGCCACCGTTGGCCCCCATGGACCGAGTCCACGAAAATATTGTAGCATAAGCCGCCCGTGGACTAGTAATTCTAGATTTAGACAAACCAAGCGCTGGGATTGTATCCCAGCGCTTAATGCATTAAGCGACCATTAATCGGTCTTTCTTTGTGAGGAGTTATTTTTTCAACCGTAATTTCTGCATTCGCGCCTATGTTTACGCTCCAACTTAGCGAATAGGTCATACCTTGCATCGGCGCGTTTCATAATTGCATTAGCTGTGAAATATCCGCTTAGTATTGCCAAAACGACGATTGTAATTACTAATGTTATTACCACTACATCGTTTTTCTTACTCTTTGAGCCAGACCCCTTTATGCCAAATAACGCGTTGAACACACGTCCAAAAGCGCTTGGTGCATTCCGTGCAAAATTAATACCGTTATGAATTTGCGCAAAAGTATTCCAGCCAGCTGCTGCAATATGAGAAAAGGAACGCTCTTCCCAGGCGGTACGCAATGAGCCAATCCAAATACGGAATCCAGACAGAATAACGGTTACGATTGCTAACAGGTAGAGCATATCTGAGGCCAACATTTCGACCTTTATGATTATTTCTGTATCGCACCCGGCAGCCTGTAAAAAGATAGGTGCTATTAAAAGCAAAACACATCCATAAACCATAGTAAAGCCCGCGACTGCCATTACATATCCGCAGACTACATAAGAGCGGAAACTACCGCCGACTTCCTTAGACTCTGACCAATATCTGCCGACATAATCAGCGTTAGCCCAAGAAATTAGAAAGTTTACTACCAAAAGCAAAATCATCAAAAATAAAGTCATTTTTCTACCTCACTCTCTCAAAGTTCTCTTCCCCACAAAGCCTTATCCTTACATTGTATCACAGATTTATATTTTTGTCAAATACAAAACCAGATATAGCCCCTCACGAGGCTATATTATAACATATTTTTGAATAAAATCAAGATGGTGGTTCCGGGCGGACTTGAACCGTCGACACAAGGCTCTTCAGGCCTCTGCTCTACCAACTGAGCTACAGAACCATACCCACATTATAGCACAGTCTATACCAAAATGTAAGCCCTATATCTAACTAATCGGATTTTTTCTTGAAGTAGTCCTTGCCCAAACCACAGAGTGGGCATTTGTAGTCATCAGGAACTTCATCACCATAATAGACATATCCACAAGCCGTGCATACCCAAGCTGTCTTGTTTTGCTCAGTTTTAACTTTCATCAAATCACTTTTGTGTTCCTGATAATAAGCGTAAGTCATCGGAGTTTTGTCTTCCAAGACATCAGCTTCAACCATGCGCCCAATATAAATTGTATGCGTATCAGCGTCAATAGCGTCAACCTTTTCGCAAATCATATAGCCTAGAGAATTCTCTACCACTGGCACACCCTCGATCTCTTTGGTCTGGCACTCAGAGCATTTATCAATATCTTTGGAGGATTTAAAACCAAAAGTTTCAATAATTTGCGGATCGACATCCTCACTAAGCACCGACAACGCAAATTTGTCATTTTCGCGTAACAATTTGTGCGAATGGTTGGTCTTGGCTACGGCTACCGTAATCAGTGGTTGATCACCAGCGCTCGCACGTGAGACCGCATCCACGATGCATCCACCACCAACAGTAGTTAGAACATAAACGCCTTGGGTAATCTTGCGGGTAATTTTGGGATTTTTCATAACATTCTCCTTTTTGGGCGATAAGTAGAATTGCCTAGGTTGGTATTTTCTCTTTCCGAAGCGCACCTTGTGGTGAGCGAGGGAAGAAAAATATCAAGATAGGTAATTCTAATATCGCGTAGTGGTGCCCGAAATGGGACTTGAACCCATATGGATTTCTCCATTCGATTTTAAGTCGAACGCGTATACCAATTCCGCCACTCGGGCGCATCACTACCACTCCATTATAGCATATTTTAGCAGTGTAGACACACTATTCTGGTCATCTCTTTCTCTCCTCACATCCCTAATACAGTACTCAGGCAGCGGAGGGGGCGACCATAGAAACGACCAAACATATTATATGATGGATTAACTTCAGTCTTAATAAAAGTTAAATTATACGCCGTTGCTATTGTACTAGACTCATAAGTTGAAGCCATAGAAGACCATCCAAATCCCCATTCGCCAACAACCCCCAACCATCCATCATTTATGGCTATACGCCCGCTGCGCACGAAGTAAATAACGGAGATGTAAAATTATAAGCCAACTATAAAAATTCCGCCAAGAACACTCAGCGGAATCCATAAACTCCTACGCTACAAAACACCTAGCACAGACCATGGAACTTCAGGCGACTCTCAACGTCAGATCCGTCCGAATTCCTAATTACATTTTACCACAACCAGAAAGCGCGTCAAGCTTGATTTTATGTAAAAAAATAGAAATAATACAAAAAAGTTTTCCACAGATAAAACAGAGGTAAAAACCAAAAACCGAACAAATAACTATTGACTTTTTTCATAATCTGTGATACAATAGAGACATGGACTTGCAATGATTTTTACATTGCAAGATAGTTGTGCTATACTGAACGTATGACAAGTGGAGGAAAAAGTTGGTCGTATGCACTAGTGCGCTGGCTGGACGAATGGAAAATTGCCTTTTCTGGCATAATCCTAGCAACACGTGATGCCAAATTTTTGTTGACTTTCGGTATAACTTTTATTATTTTCGGCACTATCATGACGTTGTTGTCTGGTGGTACAGCAGCTTTTGACTTGTTTGGTGCTACAGATTTGACTGGAAAATTTCAAATTATTGGTGATGGGTTCTTGGGTCTATTCGGTATAGGCCGTAGCTTCTGGGATTGGATCTTAACTTTTTCCGTTACCTTATTACAGAGCACTCTGATTGGTCTAGTAGTTTTAGTCTGGCGTCACCATCGTCGCAATAAGAAAGAACAAATAGTGGCAACCGCAACCAATTCTGACAATGTTCAAAATGCTGGTTTAGCTGCTGGCTTAGCAGTGCTAGGTACTGGTTGTCCTACTTGTGGCACTACCTTGATTACGCCATTAATTGGTACACTTTTTAGCACTAGCAGCTATGCTTTAGCTAGTGCCATATCTGGTATTCTGACAGCCGCTGCAATTATAGTTGCTTTATTTGCCCTAAAACGCATCGGTAATGACGCCTATGCCTTAATCATTAGCACGCGCTATCAGAAAAAACATCAAACCCCAAAGGAGGCAGATTTATGAAACATATGCGTACAGTCGCGATTATCACAGTAATCGTATTACTATTTGGTTTATTGATTATGGGTTCGTCTACTCGACAGTCGCCCAAAGATCAAGTGTGGGATGAGGCTACGACGGTTGGTGAGCTCGATTCTCCCAACTATTACATCATGTACACGGATTTGATGTGTCCATATTGTGATGTTTTTTCTCGAGCAGTAATGGAGCACTGGGAAGAATTTCGAGATTATCTCGCAGAGCATAAAATCCTTTTTGAGATTCGATTAACTGACGCTCTATACGAAGGTGGAGGTAGTCAATATTCGCGTGATGCTGCCGAAGGTGCTTATTGTGCGGCTCGTGAGGATAAATTCTGGGAATTCTATCACGCAGCATTGCAAGCGCTTTGGGATGATTATCATTCCAAAGGTATCGGTGATAGCAAGACTTCTCCCGCAATTCAAAACCTACCAAGCGATTATTGGCTTAAAATTGGACACAATGTAGGTCTAGGTGAGCGGTTTGATCAGTGTCTTCAGAACCATGAATCCGTTGCCGAAATTGAGAATAATACCTACCGTGCCATGCAGGTTTCCCAGGGTATGCCGTCCTTCAAGTTTAACCGTTTTACAACGGCTGGTTTTGATAGCAGTTGGGGTTGGGATTACGTCAAAAAGTATCTTGATGCCGGTTTGAGCAAATAAACGTAAGAGCGGAAATATTCTAGTTTTCGGTTTCTTCGCCTGTTTCGAGGTTACGCAATTTGTAGTGCCCCGACTTCGCCTCAGTTTCACCAATCACCGCAGCAAATTTTGCCACTCGCCCTGCGTACTTAAGTTTATCACCAAGCTTCTTATCGGTTAGTACCAAATCCACAGCTTTACCCTCACTACGCAAGCTTTCCGCGAACTTTGCACAGGCGGCATATTCGTTGCCAGTGATAGGTATCAAGCATACATCTACTGGTTTGATTTTACTAGTTTGTACTAGGCCGTTATCTATCAGTGCTGCGAATAGCCGTGTTAAACCAATCGAGCCCCCCACACCAGGTAGGGATTGGTCAGTATAGTTACTGGCAAGGTTTTCATAGCGTCCACCCGAACAAATTGAACCAAACTCGCGATAATCTGGTGCAATTGTTTCAAACACTGTTCCAGTATAATAATCCAGACCACGCACAATCAACATGTCCGCGATTACTTCAGCGTCTGTCACTAAGTCTTGAACAAGTGCCAATACTTCTTCTAGCTCATCAACACCCTCAGAAAAAATCTTATCCGTGCAGCCAAGCGATTTTAGTCTTGTAATCACTTCTTTGCGTGCGCCCTGAATCTGCATAAATGTTGTGATTTTTACAACATTCTCACTGCCAAGGCCTAATTCCTCCAGCGCCGCTACAGTCTTCTCTGGAGGAACTTTTTCTGCATGGTCGACAATGCCAAAGATTTCTGTCGCTAAATGATTAAGATTAAGTGCTTGGAGTAAACCATTCAAGAGCTTGCGGTTGCTTGCTCGCACAATAAAGCGGGGTAATGGTAAAACCTTAATCGCATCAACTAGAGTCGCAATTACCTCCGCATCGTAGGCTACAGGTAGTTTATTCCATCCAATCACATCCACATCGCATTGATAGAACTCGCGAAACCGCCCTTTTTGTGCTCGCTCGCCTCGGAAATTTCGACCAATCTGTGTCACCTTAAATGGAAAGGTTAAATCATTCATGTGCTCTACGGTATATCGCGCCAACGGCACTGTGTGGTCAAAGCGCAAAGCCTGGTCTGCTCCATCTGCCGCTTCTGCGGTTTTCACAACTTTGTAAATTTGCTTTTCGGTGTCGCCTCCAGCCTTAGCCAAAAGAATTTCCGTACGGTCAATCGTGGGCGTCTCAATACTCTGAAATCCATGCTGTGTAAACGCCATGGCAATGCCAGATTTAAGGCGATTAAATTCGGTCTGCATTGCTGGAATCAGCTCTTGCATGCCACTGATGGGTGAAGTATTGAATTTTTTCATAATAAATATATCATAGCACAATTTTATCTTTAACGCACATAGTGGTCGAAGATAAACCGCACTAGACCAATTAGTAGGACAATTCCCAGCACAATCAATACGATTTGTGAAGCGCCAATACCAGCAGAAGGCTTTTCTTTGTCTGCAGAACTTGCATTAACATCACCGGGCTGTACAGTTGTGGTTGGCTCGTCAGAAGTGTCTGGAGTTAAATCCGTTTCCAATTTATCATGTTCGTCCCAAATCGTAGTAGTTGGCTCTAACTCGGACAAACTATTATCAGCATTAATTCCTCCGCCTAGTGTAGGCACATCACCATTCACCACGCTCTGCGTTGTGTCTTCTAATTGTTCAGGGTCACTCTTATCGTCTGGTATAGGCTCTGGTTCAACTGTGGTCTCTGCTACGACGATTGGTATCCTCAAAGTCACTTTATTCCGGTCACTATCGCTCACGATATAAGACAATGTATATTCGCCTGCTCGGTTTAGGTCAACTTCAGATTGGGTAATAATTTGTTCTGGGCTATACTCACCGTCTTCGCCATCTCGTGCGCTTACTAATTTAGCAAAATCCACGGTTTCACCCATGTCATAGCGACGTTTACCACTATAAGTGATTTGTGGTACACCGCCTCGACGCAGATGATTGATAAACTCACGATATGGTTCTTGGTCTACGCCCCGTAGTTCGCGAAAAGCCAAAATAATCTGAGTTTTTCTTGCTGTATCCAAATTTTTATTATTTAGCACCGCATCCGATATATTTGATTGGTAGCTCTTGATTTGTCCTGTGATATAATTTTTGAGCAAATTATACAATGCATCCTCGCCCTCAGCTTCGGTCCATGTATACTTACGTAAACCATTCAAGGTTACTACGTAACGTTCAACTCCGTTACTAGGGTTGAAAGCTGTCGCCAGGGAATAATCTAAATTGCTCAACATCCGTGCAGTTATTGCCTGCACTTCAATAATATAACCCGGCGCTAGTGCCACATTATAGTTGACTGGTGTATCGCGAAACTTGTAATTGCCATTTTGCAAAGTTGCCGTTTCGCTTGCCACCACTTGCCCGCTGCGATCTAAAATTCGCACGCTAGCCGTCGCTGCTAAAGTCTCAGTACTTACTTTGATTTTGGCTAGTCTAAAGTCACTGGAAAAAGCCAGTTCATAACCACTTTTGCCTGATTGTCCCAAGACTTGCAAAGTCAGGGAATTATTGTAAGTTGGCTTTGACCCTACGCCAATCTCCTGTGCTTGGCTTACTACAGGTTGGTGCGCCATCATGATTTTTGCCCCCAAGACACCGCCCAGGGCTAACACGACCAACAGCAACCCCAACAGGGGCTTACGACGCATTAGATAGTCCCAGGTCTCGCGAATCATTATGCTTATAATTATATCACAAAATATCTAAAAACACAATAGGGAACTGAGGTCATAAAAGTTGCGCCAAAAATCTTTACTAAATTCAGCCAGCGGAACTTTTTCTGCTATAATAGTAGTTATGGCAAAACAGAAGAAAGAGGATTTTGTTGATAAAACCGTAGCTTGGGGTTGCAAATTAGTACATCTTGATAAGTGTACATCAATGTTTCAGCAATTAGCCAAGTTTACAATCGTTGGACTCATTAATACTGCCATCAATTGGACCATTTTTGCTATTGCACTGCATTTTCTGCCTATCACGGACGAAGTTGCCAAATCGGTCGTAGCAAGCGCTATTGCTTTTACCTTAGCTACTATCTTCAATTTCTGGGCTAGCACGACTTGGGTCTTCAACACTACCAATAAAAAGACGCGCAAACGCTTATTTATCGAATTCGCCGTCATGAACGGTATTGCTTTTCTGATCTTCGATGAAGCCATATTGGCTTGGCTAGTTTCTCTTAGCTGGCATCCTATGCTCGCCAAAGTCGCTACCACTGCTTGCGGCATGGTATTCAATTTCATCACGCGCAAGATGTTCCTTGAAGATCACAGCAATCGCAAGACTAAAAAATAGTTATTTTACAAACATTGCGTGTATTGCGTCGCGATAAATTGCCTTAACTTTGGCATAATCACCAGGGAACTGCTCTAGGTAATGAATAATCGCCACTCCGCTATTCACTTCAATTACTAATAACTGATTGTCTGTAGTCTTAATAATATCAACGCTACAAAATCTTAACCCCATCGCTTCAGTAGCGGCTTGTGCCAAAGCAATAAGTTTATACAAGAAAGTTTCGTCATTAACTTGACTTACCGTAGCGCCTTTACTCAAATTAAAACGCCAATCACCATGGCGATTTTTTTGGTAAATCAAACGTGCCTCGCCATCCAGCATCACCACGCGGTATTCGTGCTCAATCTCATAAAACGGGCACAAAGCCACCGCCATACCTTGATGGAATGCCTCTTCCAGCGCCGTTGGTATCTGGTCCATGTTCGTAACTTGCGAAATTCCAGTACCGCATTGCCCAATGTTGGGTTTGACCACAATATGCTGATTATGCTGTTCGAAGAATTTTGTCACATATTCCATCGTATTGCGCCCCTCTACATAAGGGTAATGGTTGGTAAATTCATAAAGAATCACATACTCCACTACCGGAATATTAGATTGGGCCAACAGCTCAAAAGTCACATATTTATCATCGGCCGCCATACTCGCCGCCGCCGAATTTAAATCAAATTTACCATACCCTAGCACCTGCCGCCTCTGTCCATCGAGCTGCATCACTGCTAGCCAGTCCGACGACAGCCAATCTAGTTTTATACCCTCTTCTTGGCAGATTTCATTCAGGATCCGATGATAAATTGAAGTTTTTCCTTGCATAATTTCCATTATACCACTGTTTGTCGTACCACTGATGTCTTGACATTTATTGGTATTCCGCTTATACTTTTACCAACTAAATTTAACACAAAAAGGAAACTTATGGCAAACAACAATTCTCCCAAAATCCCTCTCGAATACACTCCAATTTCGATGTGGGGCTATTTTGGCTACTCAATTTTATTTTCTATCCCTTTCATCGGCTGGATTTTCTTGGTAATTTTCGCTCTTACCGCCAGCAACATTAACTTGCGCAACTTTGCCCGCTCACAATTCTGCGTCTTTATCATCTGGGCTATCTTCATCATGATTGCACTATTTTCTGGTCTCATTGCTTCCATGTTTGAAGCGATAAAACTCTAGATTTTTATCGCTCTGTGGTGCTATAATATATAATATAAATTAGGAGATATTATGCAAATTGCATTAATTGTTATCGCCGTTATCGCTCTGCTCCTGATCATCGTGATCTGGGCTACCTATAATGGTTTAGTCAAAACTAACGAACGCGTCAACGAGGCTTGGTCTGACATCACCGTGCAGCTCAAGTACCGTGCCGACCTCATCCCCAATGTGGTCGAGACCGTCAAGGGTTACGCCAAGCACGAAAAAGGCGTTTTTGAGGAAGTCACCAAGGCCCGCAATGCTAGCATGAACGCCAAAAGTGTGAATGGTGCCGCTGAAGCCGAGCGTTCTATGCAAGGTGCCCTAGGTCGCTTGTTTGCGATTGCCGAGGCTTACCCTGAGCTCAAAGCCAGCACCAACTTCCAACAGCTTCAGCTTCAGCTCCAAGATGTAGAAGATAAAATCCAAGCTGCTCGCCGTTTCTACAACGCCGGCGCCAAGGCTCTCAATACCAAGCTTAAACTTTTCCCAACCAACCTCATTAACAAACTCGTTGGCCACTTCACCGAGCGCGACTATTTTGAGGTCCCAGAAGCCGAAAAAGCTCAGATTGAGAAAGCTCCAGAAGTTAAATTCGACAACTAAGTTCGTCTCAAATGTATAAGCAAATTGCCGCCAACAAACGCAACACAGTCTTTATCATAATTGGTTTTGTACTGTTTATTACTGCGATTGGAGCGGCTTTTGCTTATTTTTTTAGTGATTGGTGGATTACAGTTTGGGTATTGGTGATTGCTCTTATCTATGCGTTGGTTCAATACTATGCTTCTAGCTCGCTAGCTGTTGCTATGACTGGCGCCAAGGAGATTCAAAAGCGTGATAACCCCCGATTATATAATACTGTAGAAAATCTTGCGATTTCCGCCGGTCTACCCATGCCTAAGGTTTACATTATCAACGATTCTGCACCCAACGCTTTTGCCACTGGCCGCGACCCAGAGCACGCAGTGGTGGCCGCTACTACTGGTCTGCTTGATATTATGGATAACAAAGAACTTACTGCAGTCATGGCGCACGAGTTATCACACGTCAAAAACTACGATATTCGCGTGTCAATGATTACTTTCGGTTTGGTCTGTATCATTGGTTTTATTTCTGACCTGGGCGTACGCATGATTTGGCTGACGAACGCTCACGATGATGAGGATAATAGCCCAATTGGTCTAATTGTAATTCTGCTCACGTCTTTGCTGGCTCCAATTGTGGCATCGGTAGCACAAATGGCTGTCTCGCGCGAACGTGAGTATTTAGCTGATGCTTCAGCGGCGCACCTCACAAGGTATCCCGAAGGTATGATTGCCGCTCTCAAAAAGTTAGACACTCATGCTCAGCCTATGAAACATCAGAACCCCGCCACTGAAGCACTATTTATTAATAATCCGCTAAAACGAGGAGTCATTAACAATCTCTTTAGTACTCACCCCCCCATCGAAAAACGCATCGAAAGGCTTGAGCATGGCAAAAACCAATTCTAATACCTCCAAAGAATCCAAAAAAGTGACGAATAGTCACCTTTCCGCTAAGACTAAAGCGCCTAAAGAGGGGCATAATTCTGGTAAAAGTGACCGTCGGTCAGTTATTGGCCGTAAGATTAACAGCTGGAAGCAGACAATTCGAGCAAGACGTGCTAAGCACGTGCATCTACACAAATCCTTCAAACGGTCTTATCGCGAAGATTACTTACGCCAGACCTCAACGCCAGGTCTGCTTAGTCACGCAATGATTACCTTTAAGACAATTTTCCGCCATTGGCGTACATTCTTGCCATTCATAGCATTGATGGTTTTCTTGTACATTTTTGCTGTTGGCTTAATGAGCGAAGATTTTTACAAGCAATTCCAAGATTCCATCGATGAGACTAGCTCCGAGTTGGCTACCGGTCAGATTGGTAATTTTGCCAAAGCAAGTCTTTTACTAATTTCTACTGTTACTAGTGGCGGGCTAGATGCAGGTATGGGGGAATCCCAAACAATTTTTATGCTGATTTTGTTCTTGGTGATGTGGTTGGTAACGATTTTCCTCTTGCGCCATTTCTTGGCTGGAGAAAATCCCCGGTTGCGCGATGGCCTCTATAATGCTTTGGCGCCATTATTATCTACGTTGCTGGTTTTTATCGTAATTTTTATTCAGTCTATTCCAATCATGTTAGTGATTATCACCTATTCGGCCGCAGTGCTAACGAATTTTCTTGCAACGCCTTTTTATGCTTTAGTTTACTTTATCTTTGCAGCACTAATGCTTCTGCTCAGCGGTTATCTGCTGTCGAGTTCGATCATGGCCTTGGTGGCAGTCACAGCTCCTGGAGTATATCCCATAACAGCGCTCTTCGCGGCTTCAGACTTGATGGCTGGGCGGCGACTCAAAATGGTGCTACGTTTGATTTATCTCATCTTTGTGGTGGCGATGACTTATATTATCACAATGTTGCCAATTATTTTGCTCGATTTATGGTTTAAGAGCATGTGGGAATGGATTGCTGGCTGGCCAATTGTACCATTCTTCTTGCTAGTAGTGACTTGTTTTGTTTTTATGTATGCCACAACTTACCTCTATTTGTATTATCGCTGGCTGCTAGATTACAAAGAAAAATAATAAACGTGGAGGCAATGTGACGGAGAGAAAAGAAGCTGAGGCGCGAGTTGCTAAGTTGCGCGATTTGATTAACGATTATCGTTATCACTATCACGTTTTGGATGAATCTACCATGTCGGAAGCGGCAGCGGACTCGTTAAAACATGAGTTAGTGTTGTTAGAGAAAGAATTTCCAGATTTGGTAACACCAGACTCACCCACGCAACGCGTAGCTGGAAAGCCACTGGACAAATTTACCAAGGTCACGCATCGCGACCGTATGATTTCGCTGGCTGATGTTTTTTCTACAGATGAAGTGCGCGGTTGGGTGCAAGCCAACGAGAAACTGGTTGGACCAATCCAGACCTATTTTACTGATATCAAAATGGACGGTTTGGCTTGCGCCTTACACTATCAAGACGGACTCTTTGTGCAGGCAGTAACTCGTGGTGATGGTCTGGTGGGGGAAGATGTAACCATGAATGTGCGCACTATTGAAAACGTCCCTTTGCGGATTCCTGAGCGTGGACATGTCGAAGTGCGCGGGGAAATTGTAATTTTTAAGCAGGATTTTGAAGATCTCAATACCAAGCAGGTAAAAGCTGGCGAGAAGCCTTTTGCTAATCCGCGCAATTTAGCGGCTGGCAGCATTCGGCAGCTCGATCCACGGATTGCGGCAAAACGTAGATTAAAGTTTATGGCTTATGATTTAGTGGAACCAAATTTGCCCACGCATGGCGAAGCTTACGCCAAGTTGCGCGAAATGGGCTTTCGTACGAGTGGGGAAGATAAGGTTTTTCAGAGTATTGACGAAGTTTTGCAAGAAATTAAGCGGCTAGAAGATTATCGGCAAAGTTTACCCTTTAATACCGATGGCATGGTAGTCAAAATTAATGACCGCGTGGTGTATCAAAAACTTGGTATTGTAGGCAAGACACCGCGTGGCGCTGTAGCGTTCAAATTTCCAGCTGAAGAAAGCACCACGCGGGTCAAGGATATCGTGATTTCAATTGGGCGCACCGGTGCTGCCACACCAGTAGCAATCCTCGACCCAGTAGTGGTAGCTGGCAGCACGGTGCGCCACGCCAGCCTGCACAACGCCGATGAGATCGCCCGCCTTGACGTGCGTATTGGGGACACCGTTATTATTTACAAGGCGGGCGACATCATTCCGCAAATCAAGGAAGTCCTGGTGCCTCTACGTCCAATCGGAACTGAACCATTTGATTATATGACTGCCCTCAAGAAACAGTACCCCGAACTGGAATTTGAACGTCCAGAGGGCGAAGTGGTCTACCGCGTGAAAGGGGAAAATTCAGATTTTATTCTCAAACGTGCTTTGGAATATTATGCTTCTAAATCAGCTCTCAATATTGATGGATTGGGTGAAAAAAATGTCGAGGCTTTGGTAAAAGCTAATTTAGTCCACAGTATTGCCGATCTGTATCGCCTTGAAGTTAAAGATGTATCTCAATTAGGTCGCTTTGCTCGCCTTTCGGCTAAAAAACTTGTCGCCTCGATTCAAGCTTCTAGAACCCCGCCACTTAATAAATTTATTACCGCGCTAGGCATTCGCCATGTGGGGGCACAGACCGCCAATACGCTTGCTCAAGGTTTCGGTTCAATGGAAAAACTCTCTCAGGCTACTGAAGAAGAGCTGCTTAAACTTCCGGATATCGGGCAAATCGTAGCGGAGTCAATTTTGGCGTGGTTTGCCGATGAGGATAACCTGAAACTCTTGGCAGAATTAAAATCACTTGGCGTTGAGCCAGTCTATCAAGACCAAAGCCAGCTACCGCTTGCTGGTAAAAGTTACATCGTCACTGGTACGTTAGAAAGTATGGGTCGCGAAGTAGCCGAGGATAAACTACGCGCACTCGGTGCTACGGTCACGAGTAGCGTCACTAAGACTACCACGGCTTTGATTGCCGGAGCTAAACCTGGTAAAAGTAAAACCGAAAAAGCCGAAAAACTGGGCATTCCTACGATTGGCGAAACAGAATTTTTAGAACTAATCGGGTAAAATACCCCTCTCCCTCAATTATAGCACAGTTTTACAAAAAAGTCAATAGAAAACGCTTAAATTTTTGGTATATAATAATATTATGCCTAAATTTGAGTTAGTTTCTAAATATCAGCCTACTGGCGATCAGCCATTTGCGATTAAACAATTGACTGATGGGCTTGACGCTGGTGTGCGTGAACAAACCTTGCTGGGCGTGACTGGCTCCGGCAAGACTTTTACCATGGCAAACTTAATTCAAAATGTCCAAAAACCAACTTTGATTTTAGCGCACAACAAAACCTTGGCCGCACAGCTCTATTCTGAATTTCGAGAATTCTTTCCCAAAAACGAGGTACATTATTTTGTATCATACTTCGATTATTATCAGCCAGAAGCTTACATTGCTAGCACCGATACTTATATTGAAAAAGATTCAGCTATCAATGACGAAATCGACCGCTTGCGCCATGCGGCTACAGTGGCGCTCTTAACTCGTCCTGATACGATTGTGGTGGCGTCGGTCTCATGTATTTATGGCATCGGTTCGCCCGATCATTACACCGAGATGTCTTTGCCACTTATTAAAGTTGATGGCGAGTGGCGCATTGCAGGGTCTAGCAACTGGTGGGGCGACATCGCGCAAGAAGATAGTAATGGCGTATTCTCGCCCAAATTATTAGTTAACTCGCTTACTCAAGCTAACGGTTCGCTCAGTCAACAAAATTTCTTAATTTATCTTGTAGCCATGCAATATCACCGCAATGATCTGGCTTTTGAGCGTGGTAATTTTCGGGTTATGGGTGATACGGTAGACTTGTTTCCGGCTAGTGGGGAATGGGCTTATCGTTTTGAATTTGGTTTTGACACTCTAGAAACTGTACGTATTATTGACCCATTGACGGCGGAGACGCGTGAGAAGCCCGAGCGCATTCACATTTTTCCAAACACGCACTATGCTACTCCGAAAGACCAACTGGAGCGCGCCTTAGATGGGATTCAAGTAGAGTTCGACCAACGCCTTAAATATTTTGAAAAACATGAGAAGTTCTTGGAAGCTCAGCGCCTTAGCCAACGCACTAAGTACGACATTGAAATGTTGCGCGAAACAGGTTTTGTTAAGGGAATTGAAAACTATTCTCGACATTTGGACGGACGTAAAGCGGGACAACCGCCAGCAACTTTGATTGATTTCTTCCCCAAAGATTTTTTGTTACTGGTGGATGAGAGTCATATGACGCTACCTCAGGTACGCGGCATGTATAATGGCGACCATGCTCGCAAGATGACTTTGGTAGAATATGGTTTTCGGCTGCCGAGCGCGCTGGATAACCGTCCGCTCACTTTTCCTGAGTTTCAGAAACATATTAGCCAGGCAGTATATGTTTCAGCTACTCCTGGACCATACGAGCTAGAAAATTCTCCGAAACCAGCTGAGCAGGTGATTCGTCCTACTGGACTCTTAGACCCAGAAATCGAAGTGCGTCCATCAGAGGGGCAAATTGATAATTTGATGGAGGAAATTGACCGGCGCATTGCCAAGGGTCAGCGTACATTAGTTACTACCCTCACTAAGCGTATGGCCGAAGATTTAACCGATTATCTTAAAGAACGCAACATAAAGGTGGCATATATCCATTCTGACATTGACACTTTGGAGCGAGGCGATATTCTGCGTGACTTGCGGGCTGGAGTCTACGACATATTAGTTGGAATTAACCTTTTGCGTGAGGGCTTGGATTTACCCGAAGTCTCCCTGGTAGCGATTTTAGATGCCGACAAAGAGGGTTTTTTGCGGTCTGAAAGTGCCCTGATTCAGACAATCGGTCGCGCCGCCCGTCATGTAGATGGGCATGTGATTATGTATGCCGATAATATCACTGAAAGTATGGAGAAGGCCATCTCTGAAACTAATCGTCGGCGCGAAATCCAACAGCAATATAATATCGAGCATAACATTACGCCGCATTCCGTCAAAAAAGAGATTAGCGCTGGGCTACGTGCAATTATTCCCGAAAAAGAGCAGGTCTCCAAACTCGATCTGCGACGCATTCCATCCGAAGAATTACCAAGCCTAGTCAAAGAACTGCGTTCGCAAATGCAGCTTGCGGCGGCCAATCTGGACTTTGAAAAGGCGGCCTTGATTCGTGACCAGATTCAAGAAATTGAAGAGAGTAGTAAATCTAGTAAAACTAAACGTAAATAGGGGTGATATTGACATCGGGGTGGGGGGTGATTATAATTGAGTCATGAATTTGTATGTTTACGGTCTTGAAGCTGATTTTACTAAGGCGCAAAGGTCTAGTCTAGATAGTAACTTTGGTAAGGTCGAATTCGTTAAACAAGCCTCCTTCGATCGCTTATTTCAAGACCCTGAACCTAAAGTAATTGCCCTTGATCCTGATATTACCGGATGGAATATCTCTAATGAAGACATAGTAAAAATCCCCAATCTTAAAGCAATTTGCCTACAAACTACTGGCTATGAATGGGTGGATGGCGATTTTTGTCGCAAACATGATATTGCTGTCACCAACGTCCCGCACTACGCTACAATTTCGGTGGCAGAAAAATGTATTTTTATGGCTTTGGCCCTAGCTAAACGTTACCCGCTCTATTTACGGAATGGCGGTATGAGCTATGCGCCAGAATTTATTGGTGACGAGTTATATAATAAGCCCACTGACATCATCGGCTTTGGTGAAATTGGTCATGCTTTGGCGCACCGGCTAGACGGATTGGTGGGGAGAAAAGAAATTTGCTATTATTCTCATAATCAAAACGACCCAGAATTCCACTTCTGGCAATTTCAAGATATGCTAGAAAAATCGGAATATATGTTTATTACGATTTCCAAGAACCCAGAAAGTCTAGCGTTGTTTGATGATTTGTCGAAATTTAATCATAAAATGAAGGTGATTATTATTTCTAACGGTTTTGAGGAAGTGACTAAGAGGCTGGTAGCAAAATGTGAAGCTGGGGAGCTGGGCGGAGTAGCTTTTGAGAGTGACGATCCAGAAATTCTAAATTATTCATATAAAAGCAATATTTTTGTGACACCGCACAATGCGCATTGCACTAGGGAAGCCTTATCACGGCTTTTTGAAATTTGGACTGATACAATAATTTCTGTTACGGATTCTCAGATTATTAATCAAGTAAACTAAAATGCGCGAAATTCATAAAAAGATTAGTCCAGAATATTTTGAGAAAATTCGCTCAGGTGAAAAGACCTTTGAATATCGCGTAAATGATTTTGTATGTAAACCAGGCGATATTCTGGTTTTAGAAGAATATGAATATGACCTAGGACAAACAACCATTGAGGGGCGCCGTCCTACTGGTAGGTCTATCCGTAAAAGAGTTGGATACGTCGGATACACCACAGAATTTGACTGGTTAGAACGTCCAGACGTCAAGGCTAATCTAGATAAATACGGAGCGCAGATCATCTCTCTATTAGATGAATAGTTTTTCTTATCTCTCACACCCCATGTGGCGACAGCCACATGGGAACTCGTCGGTTCGGTCAAAAGGAAAAACAGGTATTGTTCTTCCTTTTGACACTCATGCTCCTCACCCTCCCTAATACAGTACTCAGGCAGCGGAGGGAGCGACCAACGAAACGATTATTCGGGCCGCTTGATGGGATAACGCTAGTAGTAAGATCGAGGTTGTAGGCATTAGTACTAGCCACGCCGCGCGACGACCAGTAGATGCCGTATTGGCCAATGTACCAAGACTTACCACCGTCTGGACTGAGGTCTCCGCTGCGCACGAAGTATGGTAGGATATTACTAATATTATTGTTAGATATGTTCGGAGCAAAACCTATACCACTGGTATAGGTTTTGCTAAAGACCAACAGGGGTAGAGATTTCTCAAACCTGTACTAGTGGTATAGGTTTAGTACTTTTCGTGCGCAGCGGGTATATTCTTTTAATTATTGATGCTGGTACCTTGAGGCATAATAGCTACCATGGGCATTACTGGTCTTCACGAGGTTCTTCTA
>OOIH01000148.1_pt1 | contig 26948 bp, 22 predicted proteins | sample 1691801 | NCBI WGS metagenome assembly OOIH01 (sample SAMEA1061690, study PRJEB22710) | metagenome
TCGCTGTGTGGTACGGGAGGGGTGAGAGAGGTAGTAATGCTCTTGGGGGAGCCGGTTGTAGTGACCGAAGCATAAGGTCTACGGCTTCCCGCTCCGACCATTACCCTCAAGAAACGGATGAGCAATGCATATAGAGCCCCATCCAGGAGCTCTATATAATATATATTTCGACGCTTATTTCTTTCGACTTTTGGCGCGAGTCTTGGTTGAACGAGTCGATTTACTACTCGTCCGACCGCGAGCACTGCGAGTTGCTTTTTGCACTGCGCGGCGCGTCCTAGTAAAGTAAATCACACCAGCAACAATTACCAAAATCAGCGCAATCGCTAGGAATACTTCGGCTGGGCCAGTATTTGGCAAACTTGATGGCGTGCTGGTACTCGGTTTATTCTCAGGATTCTCCGGAGTCACTGGTGGCGTATCGGTCGCCTGCGTCTGAATCGTATAATTCACATGGCCAGCATACTCGTCACAGCCAAGCACGATTCCGTTTAAGTCGTTATAACCAAGGTAAGTACCCTGCTCTGAGAAAAGATTTGTCGACAAGACGTTGCCGTTAGTTTTGCCGCCATTATAAATCTTGGCCGAACCAGTTACGTAGTGCAAAGTCATGTTTTCGCTCGCTGTCACCCAGGCTTCATCCCAAACTTTTTGCACATTATCGCGATCAGCCAGTGACGCCCAGGAAATCACCCCGCTCACTGCGCCTTCCTCGCCAGCTGCGAGTTCCAGTGGGAAGGAAGAAGCTAGTCGAGTATCCGTTGCGACCCCAACATAATTGTGATCTTTGTCATTATAAGTCGCCGAAGCGTCATTATGGTAATAGATATAGACGTCATATTCTTTGTTTGGCTCGAGTTTAATCTTGCTCGAATAAGTGCCGCCGACGCCTTTCTCAGCGATCTTCACGAAATCGCGCTCATCGCCGATCGAAGAACTATCCGTGATTGAGTTAAAAGTGGCATGATCGGCTGGCGCCGCCATTGTATAAGTTGGACGGTCAGTCGGGCCCCAAGCGAGAGCCGCTCCCCCAAGCGACACTGCCGAAACCACTGCTGCGACCCCCCCGCTAATGAATTTTACTATTTGACGGTTCATGTTTGCTCCTTTTTTGTTTAGTTATCGAACCCGCTATCGCCCTCTGCAATCAATTGATCGATATAGTCTTGGATTTCTTGATCACTCTTGACTGAGGTATCCTCGTTTTTGTCTGCTTCCTCTTGTTTTTCACTAGCTTCCTGCTTTTCCTGCTCGGTCTGATTCAAGCCACCGGTTTGGGTGTCTTTTGTACCTTCACTGCCGTTACCACCAGTTTCAGTTGGGGTATTTTGAATTGGTTGATCGGTTTTCTTGTTCTCATCATCATTATTAACATCCTCATTCTCCTCAAGATTCCCCTCTAAGCCTTCACCGGCAGTATGGTCATTGAGGTTCTCCGGATCTTTTGGCTTTGGAGTTGGAGTTGGGGTTGGTTCCGGAGGAGTTGGAGTTGGGGTTGGAGGAGTTGGAGTTGGGGTTGGTTCCGGAGGAGTTGGGGTTGGTTCCGGAGGAGTTGGGGTTGGTTCCGGAGGAGTTGGAGTTGGGGTTGGAGGAGTTGGAGTTGGGGTTGGAGGAGTTGGAGTTGGGGTTGGTTCCGGAGGAGTTGGGGTTGGGGTTGGAGTTGGGGTTGGAGTTGGTATGTCATCAATCAGATCCGTTATAATCTCCGGCTCAGGCACCAGATCAATCAAATCAGCCATAGTCTCCTCAGGCTCATCCGGTTTTTCTAGATCCCGTATCATAACCCTGACTTTAATTGGATCCTCCGGGTTATCCGGATTCTGTTCTAGAATGACCACTGGTTGATAACCGCAAGATTCATTTAACTGTACATACTCATACTTACCAGTAAAGTTACCCTCGTCATCACGAATTGGCAAACCAATAATCACCTGTTTATCACCGTGCCGCTTCATCTCCTTGTCATAAGACTGCACCTCCAAATTCTTTGGCGTACTCTTCTTATCGGGATTGTTTTTAACGATAATATATGACTTTTGCACATCGTGAGCACGAATAAATTTAAACGTTGCCTCTTCATCAGTCATTAGCTCGGCAAGTCGCTTCATATACTTTTGTTGTAGCTCGCCGCCTTTCTCATCATTACTCAATCTGTCATCAATCTGCTCCGCAGTCGTACCTTCCTTCAGACCAAAGGCTTCCGGCGCCTGTGCTACAAATGCCGCTAGGGCTTCCGGGTTCGCCATATAATCATTCAGGATTGACTCTTTTGTTGCGGGAATATTTTGGTGATTCATAGTGCGATCGGTACCAAAAGCATTTTGGCCAGTCTTGTTGGTCGAATCAAAATCGCCATAATTATAGCGCGTACCGTTTGCGGCCTCATGTAGTTCAAGCGTCGGCTGAAGCGCATTAGCAAATGCTTCCATTTGCCCTTCGCCGCCATCAGCATTATAGCCTTCAAAATTAATTGCCCCCCCTGGTTCTGCTGTCGCCTCGGTCTGTGCCTTTGCCCCAGCAGCCTCCGCCGTGTCACCGCCAGCTGCAATGCCAAACAAGCCCGCGCTAGCGCCCACCGTCATAGCGTATAGCGCCGCCTTTGCTACGGTTCGCTTGACACGTTTGCCGAAGCTCGAATTACCAACACGATTCTTTAGCTTCTCGAAAGCGCTCGCAATCTTACCTTGCCGTTCCTGACCCTGTTCACCCTCTGCTAGAGCGCTGAATTCCTCTGCACTTGGCAAAGCCCCATCTTCAGCACTCGCAAACTCTGCATCATCAGCTGTTTGCTGTTGCGCCAAAGCTTCTTGCACGCGCGCAACGATACTTGTGTCACCTAGCAGCTTTGCAATCTCCTCAGCACTGCTCATCATGACCGCCGCTTGTGAACTTTCCGGCCCCAAAGTATCAATCTCTGCGCTAGTTTCTGCGCTGTCATTTACTTCTCCCGCCACAGGGGCGCTATTCTGCGCTTTCTCTAGCTCTTCAATCTTTGATCTGATGATAGCAGCTTCAGCCACCGCATCCGTATATTCACTGCGCAAGGCTTCATAATCTCCATCACCAGCGTCAAGTTTAGCTTTCGTCTCAACAATTTTCTCGTTCGCGCGCGCTTCTTCCGCTTTCAGCAGATCAATTTGCTCTGCCACAGTCTGCTCTTCCGGCGTCTGGTCAACGGTGTCCTGTGCTTCCTGACCACTCGAGGCAAAAGTATCTTCGGTGTCAACTTCTTCTTGAGGCTGCTCAGTTCCATTTTTCGCTGCGTCTTCTTCGCCACTTCCAAACATCTCATCCAATTGGTCAAGCGCACTAGCTCGAATGCTCTCTAGCTGCGCTAGCCCCGCTCGTACTTCTGCAAGGCGCGCCTGCGCGTGCGCATAATCCCTACGCACTGCTTCCGGGGTCTGATTATAAGGGCCTAACTCCTGCTCAATATCCGCAAGTTCCTGCGCCCATTTGCTTTCCTCAATTTTGAGTGCATCAATCCGACTATTGATTGTCTCGCCGTTCAGCATTTGCCCGACTTCACTTTCCGGATTCTGCCGAGCTGCCGCTAAGCGCTCTTCCAACTCTGCATCAAGTGGATTCCCAGTGTTCCCCTCCGCTGCCAACCGATCCTGCGTCTCCTGAGAAAACGCAGCATTACCAAATTTATCATAGCCACCAATCGGTTCGTCCTCCGAAGCCTTCTCAGCCTTCGCATCCACCCCGTCTCTGCTAGCTTCTGCGGCCTTGATAACTTTCTCGCCAACTTTCTGAGCTTCACTGTCGCTCAGTTTTTCCTTATTCTCATCAAGCGCTTCCGCCAAATTCTGCGTCAACCCCGGGTATTCCCACTCGCTACCACTATAAGCGTTTTGATCTTGCTCTGCCCCGCCAATGCTTTCGTAACTTTTCGCCATCTTAGATGTTCTCCCCGACTGTTGCCATTTGTGTGCTATATTTCATGTCGATCGCCCGGTCTTCATCTGCATGCGCAGCATAAATCGCGTCAAGATCGGGCGCGTGTCCCTGCCCCACCGGTGCTGAGCTAAGAAACGCCGCCGTCTGCTCGTCCGCCAGCTTGATTAGCGCTGCATTATCGCCATGCTCAAGATATTCCTGCCGAAAAGCTTCCAAAGTTTGCTTCGAAACCGCATCAAAATCTACCCCCGAATTATCAAACACGCCATCAATTGCATCATCTTTGCCGTTGTTATCAAGCAAGTTATTTAGCTCCGTCAATTTATCATCGGGCAATGCCGCAATCAAAGCATATTCCATTCGCTGATTTAGTTGTTCAATTAATACCCGACTGATTTTGTCTCTGTCGCCATCATCGAGTCCTTGAGGAGTCTTTTCTGTGATCATCTTGTTCACAAAAATCTGCAAGATCCTCTCGTCGCTTAGATTGATATCTTGTGGCATTATAGCACCTTTCATGACCTTATTTTTGTACCGTTCTGATTGCGAAAGCGGCAAACATAAACGGCTTTTCCCCAGTTTAGCATGACGACTTTGATTCGTCAAACGCTTTATGCTTAGAGAAAATCCGCGCCTAGGATTATCCAACGTAGTACCCCAAACCATCAAAAAACCGAACAATCGTTCGGTTTTTTGATTTAACTTCTATCTTATATGTTTTCTCCTTTTAATGATTCTCTAAATTCCTAACTCTTAGGCTACCATATCTAGTTTAAGCATTCGAATCTTTCGGCCAATCGCACGATTACGAAGTCGCTCCGTTAATGCGTGGTCAGCTTCAGTTTCTTCGCTTGATGAACGATACGAACTCTCACCGGCATCTGAGCTCCCAATAACCTGGAACTGATCCCATTCGCCTTCCCCTTCCTTGGCAATCTCAGCATTACCGAGATCAACCATGTTTGGAGAATATAGGAGAGTGCTTTCCTCACGTTTTACATCGGTTTCTCCTTTACTAATTTTTAATTTTTCTGTCATTACTTTCCTTCTGCTTCTAGGTTCGCCCGAATCAGCCCGCAGCCCGAACCTAGGAACAAATTTATATTTATTTTTATTTAGTTATTCTGCTACTTGTCCTTTCTTATTTTACTTTATGCGCAGAATGTGTTGTTTTGATGTTTGTTAGATGTGTTTGTTTGTTATCTAACTGTCCTTATACTAGCACACATCCTTCAAAAAGTCAATACCTTTTATGCTTTATTTTTAGAAATTGTCAAAACTTACAATATCCGCCCCTGTTAATTCCCCGTATTTTGACTATGTAAATTTTACACTCCGAGCGACCTTGCTCTACATGATCTCGTTCTGTGTAATTTTTATCAATGTAGCTTCTTGCTTATGCTTGTAGAATTTTCCTGATGTGCTATATGCTGAGGCATAGAACGACAGAGCGCCATACTACAGCGCCCTGCGGAAAACTTTAACAGCGGGGAGAAAGGATAAGATATGGGTATAACATTAGTTATACGCGTAGGATTTCTACGTATAAAAATAGTGTTAGGTAAAGCCTAACACTAAAAAACCATATCTACATTCTATCATGCTGATCGCAGAGAATCAAGACCTCGCGGTCGGACTTTCTGCGAAGTTGAGGTGATGTTAGCGATGTAGTAGCTCTGTCGTTCGTTTTATTATAGGCTCCATGATCTCTCCGTACGGGCTACTATGATCGCTCAAGTGGCTACATCGGCGGACGCGTCACCGATGGCAACTGGTGGTCTACTACTGCTGGTTCTGCTACGGACGGTCACAACTTGGGTACGAACCCGACGGTTGTCCGCCCTCAGAGTAGCAATTCCCGCGGTGACGGTTTTGCCGTTCGCTGTGTGGTACGGGAGGGGTGAGAGAAAGCTATATCTATTACATAAAAAGGGGGCAGCGTTTCCGCCGGCCCAACACAATCTTGCTATCACCCCCTAAAACATCAATTTGAACAAAACTATTACTCAAAATTGCATCTGAGAATCAGCTCCACCGATACAGAATCAAGCCCCCAATTACAGCATTACGCCAAAGTAGACGCCAATAAGCCGCGCCAATTGATGTCGACTCATTAAGTAATATTCAATCAGACAGCAGTACTGTCGCGAGCAGTATCAAAAATAGTCGCTCTCATCTCTGAAATCTAAGCTTTTTCAAGGCTAATTGCGATGTTTTTTCCAGCCACTTTCACAATTTCATCATAATTATAATTTTGGTGTTCAGTGAGTTCCGTGGCCAGCGTCTCAGCCATCAGCATTTCGCGCCATTCCTTAGGGACTTCAGCATCAACGCTTAAGCGAATCCGATCGTCAACCATCAGACCAGCCTTCTTGCGCGCACTCTGTACTGCCCGGATTAACTCCCGCGTCCAACCTTCACGCGCCAACTCCTCAGTAATATCCTTGTCGAGCCAAGTCGCTTCCCCGTTTTCAACAAACTTTACGTTGACCTCGTCACGAATGATCTCTTCACCCCAATCCGGAAGCTTTTCGCCCTGATAAATAAATTTGTTCAACGGCTGGCGTACCTTAATTTGCGCCTCGGTCTCGGATTTTTGCATCCTTAGCGCCAAACCTTCGTTAATCACGCTCCGAACTCGCGCCATCTGCTCCAATACTTCTTCCATCCCCCTATCCAACTCAATGTACATTGGGAACTTTTGTAGATGCACACTATTTTCAGGCTTCCAATTGCCAACTAAATTCTGCCACAATTCCTCCGCCAAAAACGGCGTAAACGGTGCCAAAATCTTCGCTAGGCGACTAAGCACCCGCCAAAGCGTCCAATAAGCTTCGGCTTTATCCTCATCGTCCTCTGACTTCCAAAAACGCCGACGACTCCGTCGCACAAACCAGTTAGAAAGATCATCCACAAACGGTAGTACCCCTGAGAGAGCCTTTGGAATATTATATTCTTCCATTCCAGCCACAACTTCACCCTTGAGCTGACGCAGGCGCGCAATAATCCATATATCTAACGGATTTTTAAGCTCTCCACACCAACGGCTATCCACGGGACTTTCCCAGCCATCTACGCTCGCATAAGTGATAAAGAAATCATACACATTCCAAATCATCGCCAGCTTCCGGTTGACATCACTGACATCTTTATCGGTTAAAGCAAAATCCTCACCGGAGAGAACTGGCGAGCTTAGCAGTAAAAATCTGAGCGCGTCAGCCGAGAATTTGTCCATTAACTCGTTTGGATCGGTGTAATTACCGAGCGATTTGCTCATTTTGCGCCCGTCATTCCCCGCCAAAGTACCCGTCGTGATTACGTTTTTAAAAGCATTGAATTTTTGTCCAGGCGCTATATCTTCTGTAGACCGGTCGTCACGCCTGCCCGCCGTCGCGGGGGTCGTGCGACCTGCGTTCTCGGTTGTAGCCTGCGAAAGCTCCTCAGAAGATACTACGCCTTGGCCAAATGCCCCAATACTCGCCAAAGTCGTATTCACGCAGTGTACATAATAAAACCATGCTCGCACCTGACCAACGTATTCCACGATGAAATCTGCCGGATAATTGCACTCAAATTTCTCTTTGTTCTCAAAGGGGTAATGGAGCTGAGCAAACGGCATCGAACCGCTCTCGAACCAGCAGTCGAGCACCTTCTCAATTCGCTTGAAATGCTCCCCATCAATATCAAACTCAATCTCGTCCACCCATGGTCGGTGATAATCCTCCAACTCCACCCCCGATAGCTCCTCGAGCTCAGCATACGATCCGACCACCTTTACTGTCCCCTTGTCGCCCTTCCAAACTGGCATTGCTGTCGCCCAAAAGCGATCGCGGCTAAGATTCCAATCCGGAGCCTGTTCAATATTTTTCTCAAAACGCCCGTGCTTCAGATAGGCTGGAAACCAATTCACGTTTTCATTCTGAGCAATCATCAGCTCCTTTTGCCCCTCAACGTCGAAAAACCAGCTCGGAAACGCCCGATACATAATTCGCTGCTTACTACGCGGGTTAAAGGGATAATCATGCTTGATATATTCGATTTTCCAAATAATACCCGCTGCCTCGAGGCATTTTGCGATAAATTTGTTTGCTTCAAAGATCTGAATTTGCCCCTCTTCGTTTGGTCGCACCCCCGCCGCTCTCAAACCTTCATCCGCCCCTGACAGATAGCAGCCATACTCATCCAATACATCAATCACCGGGACCTCGTTTTTCCGCCCCAATTCATAGTCGTCTTCGCCATAAGCTGGCGCAATATGCACCACCCCTGTACCATCACTATCAGAAACAAAATCAGCTGCATAAATTTTGTGCGCATTCTCGGTTTTTGCTGAGTAATATTTTTGTTCAAACTTTTGCCAGTCAACCAATTTTACCCCCGATTCAGTAAGGTAGAGTGGTTTATAGCTCAAACCAACAAGATCTTTACCCTTTGCGTCGTCATAAAGAATCTCATAATCTACGTCTTTGAACACTTCTTCTACGCGGTTTTTAGCTAATACGTAAATCTTATCGTCGTCTTTTAGCCTTACATGAGCATATTCCAACTCCGGATTCACCGCGAGAGCCATATTCCCGGGCAAAGTCCATGGCGTCGTCGTCCATGCAAGCAGATAAGTATTCTCGCCCGTTTCCCATTTGCCTCCATGGCATTTCTGCCCCGGCTCTATCTCAAACAATACATATGCACTTGGATCTGTCACCTCTTGATAGGCATCATTATCCATCGTCACCTCGGACTTCGAGACCGGAGTCGCAAACTTCGTGTCATACATCAGGACCTTTGCGCCTTCATAGATCTTCCCTGCCTCGTATAGTGTCTTAAACGCCCACCAAACGCTCTCCATGAAGTCTTTATCCATCGTTCGGTATGCACCCTTAAAATCCACCCAGCGCCCAATCCGGTCGATCGTGCCCTCCCAAGTCTCGGAATTCGCCACCATGCTCTCACGCGCCTTCAAGATATAGTCCTCCAGCGACCACTTTGTGCCAATCTCACGTCGGTCGGTGATGCCAAGCTGCTTTTCTACAAAATTCTCCGCTGGTAGACCATGGCAATCCCAGCCCCAGCGCCGTTCAACCCGCTTGCCGCGCATCGTCCAATATCGCGGCACGGCGTCTTTGACAATACTCGAGAGCAAAGTTCCATGATGTGGCATCCCCGTAATAAACGGAGGACCATCATAAAAAACATAGCTATCATCGGCTGGACGTTCTTCAACCGACTTTTCAAAGATTTGATGCTTTTTCCACCAATCAACCAAAGCTTTTTCGTATTCACTCGCTCTGCGACGTGGGTGACCGCTATATTTCATCTGCTCTCCCTCTTTATCCTAGCTCGGCGCTCTCACCGCTGACTTCGCTAGCTTTTATGTTTAATCAAAAATCCCACTAGGATTCGTTAGAACCCTAGTGGGCGGTACCATCTAACTTCCTCAAAACGGATCCATTTTGTTGTAAAAATTACAACAATTATCCCCATTTGAGACACTTGCTTATCTTTCACGCAGATTCACGAGCGAGTCTAATTTAACCCTAACCCTACATTGTATCACAGATACGCTAAATTGTCAAGCTTATTTCTTTCGCCAGCTCGCGGTTGATAGCCGCTCAAATGCTTTTCTCTATTCTAAACATGGTGCGGGCGAAGAGACTCTAACTCTCGACCTCTTCCTTGGCAAGGAAGCGCTCTAAACAACTGAGCTACGCCCGCATATACTCATATCTTAGCACAAAGCTTGGTGACGCGCAATGGTATTTTTAGATTTGGAGCTAATAGGTAGAGCAAATAGCGCACGACGACTGCACACCGGGAAATCCGACAAAGTCCTAGCTCCGGTCAGCAAGCTTTACCCCCAATACGCTACTTCGTCAAACATAGGCAAACTTCTCCCCCTCCAACTCGCCACTACCGATCCATCATCTCTCAGTACCAAAATAGTCGGATATTCAACAACGTCATAAGCATTACAAATACTCTCACCCTCGCGCGTGTCCGGGCTGACGCTCTCCACCTCGCGCCCCGTGCGTCGCTCAAACTCCCGAATCCATTCCGAAACACTACGCGAATAATCTTCCTCATCACGCCAAACACACACCGTACGCATTATTTTGTTCCCCTTCTTTGCTTTAGAATTTTTTCAAAATCACCCAAGGTTTGGAATTTCAAAAACACGCTCGCAAAACGCACATAAGCCACCTCGTTCGTATCCGCAAGCACATCAAGCACCGCATCGCCAACTTGTTGCGACGTCACTTCTTCTTCGTTCTCAGACCTAAGCAAGGCAATTACCTTGCCAACTACAGTTTCAACTTCCATATCTGAGCCGATAAACTTACCGACACTGCGACGCACTGAAGTAATCAGCTTCTCGCGATCAAACATCTCACGATTACCACTACTCTTTAGGACTACCAAATGCGGCTGTTCAACCCGTTCATAAGTCGTGAAACGACGACCATCGGCTGTCACCCGACGACGACGGATAGTAGTGCCATCATCGGTCTCACGGCTCTCTAGAACCTTGCTACCGGAGATTCTAGGTATCGTTGGCATCTGTCCGGCTCCTAGCTCTTGCCACGGAGACGGTCTCTGAGGCTTGGCGGCACATCAAGATCATCTTCAGGTTCATTTGCGCGGATCGAATCCCACATATTCGAATGGTCACTACCAGTAAATTCAGCCGTGGTACTACTCGTAGGTTGTCCTGCTGTATTTGAGCCCATATCCGACGGCTTTGACTCTTCCATTACAATACTATTTTCTTTGTTTGAATCGGACTGCACCATGCTATGGGCTGCATAATCGCCAACTGTCGCTACGGTTTCTTTGACTGGCTCAGCCGGCTCGTCACTACGATAATAACCACCGTCAAATCCAGTCGCTACTACTGTCACAACGATTTCGTCTTCAAGTTCAGGGCGAATAGATGCGCCAAAGATAATATTCGCATCCGGAGAGACCGCCCGAGTGATAACCTCGGCTGCCTCTTGGATTTCGCTCATGGCCATGTCATAACCACCAGCTACCGAGAACAATACGCCTCTAGCACCATCAATCTTCACCTCAATCAGCGGAGACTCGATTGCCTGTTGCGCGGCAATCGTCGCGCGATTATCGCCCGACGCCCGGCCAATCCCCATCAAGGCGGAGCCGGCGTTCTTCATTACCGCTTTTACATCAGCAAAGTCAAGGTTAATCAGTGAATGCTCAGTAATCAACTCTGAGATCCCCTGCACGCCCTGACGTAATACATCATCTGCAATCTTGAAAGTATCCGTGAGCGGAGTACGCGGGTCAATCGTATCAAGCAAACGATCGTTCGGAATAGTGATCAAGGCATCAACATTGCGCGAAAGGTTTTCAATCGCCTTTTCAGCGTTGTCGCGGCGTTTCGCACCCTCAAAAGTAAATGGTTTTGTGGCGACACCAACAGTCAGAATATCGCGCCCCTTTGACTCCTCAGCCACTACCGGACCAGCACCCGAACCGGTACCGCCACCAGCACCAAGCGTAATAAAGACCATATCTGAGCCTTCAACCGCCTTGCCGATTGCTTCACGACCGTTGTCGGCTGCTTCGCGACCTTTCTCAGGGTCTCCACCAGCGCCCAAACCACGTCCGATATGTACCTTGACATCGGCATTTGAGTGATGCAAGGCTTGAGCATCGGTGTTTACAGCAACAAATTCCACGCCCGACAGACCGATTTCCTTCATCCGATCAACCGCTGAACCGCCTGCGCCACCTACACCGACAACCTTAATACTTGCTGAACTCTCTACCTCTGTTGGCTTAATTTCGGGCATATTTTTCTCCACTTATCTATCTATTATATTAGCACGCTCACTCTAATCCGACAACCCCCGCGACCTAAAACTTACCGAAGAACTTTTTCAAGAAATTTGGCTTGCCGGCAGACTTTGATTTTTTGGTAGTTTTCTTTAACGGCTTACCATGATGGGGATTCTCAGCCGATAGCTGCATCAACCCAACCGCAGTCGCATACTCTGGTTTGTAGGTCGAGTCTGCTACACCCATGAGGCCGCTCGGCACCCCAATCTTCACTGACATATTCAGCATATTACGTACAAATTTATCAATATCACGCATTCTAGCACCCCCACCGGTTAACACAACACCTTCCGGCAAACGTTGCTCATAATGCGCTCGGCGCAACTCTTTGCGCACAAGGTTGAAAATTTCCTCTAGACGTTCCTCAACTACCTCATCAATTCGGTCACGCTCCAGCCGCACTTCCTTGCCCCGCCAGCGAATCGTTACCATTACACCGGCTTCTTCTACAAAATTACCGGTCGCAAAGCGCTTTTTTACCTCTTCGGCAACCTCCGTATCAAGCGCCAAAACCATTGCAAGATCATTTGTGATATTATTCGAGCCTACCGGTACTACGCCCACATAGCGCAAGTCACCTTCTTCGTAAATCGCTACACCTGTGGTCGCCGAACCAATATCAATCACCGCAACGCCATTTTCCTTCTGTCGTTCAGTCAGCACTGCTCGTGCTGCCGCCACTGCACTCGGCACAATCCGCTCCGGAGTTACGTTTGCTGTTTCCGCAACTTTCAGCAAATTATCAAAATTCGGCGTCAGGGTCGATACGACATTCGCCCGCATTTCTAGCCTCGAACCAGTCATCCCTAGCGGATCTTTAATCCCAGCTTGACCATCGAGTGAAAACTGCAGTGGCACTACCTCAAGAATCTCCTGGTTCGCCGGCACCCGACCATTGAGCGCCATATCTTCTACGCGGCGCAAATCCGTCTCGTTAATCTCGTGTTCCGAACCGCCAACCGCAATCATCCCCTCGGCCTGCGTGGAAAGAATTTGTGAACCGTTAATCGAAATTGTCGCGGTATTGACCTCATAACCGCTCATCCGCTCAACTTCGCCAAGAGCCTGGTCGATCGCTTGCGCCGGACCAGTCAAATTCGCTACTGTTCCGCGGCGCATGCCCGAATTTGGCATCTCACCATAGCCAATCACATTCATTGCCCCCTGAGCATTCACACTAGCAACCACAGCTCGCACCGTGCTGGTACCAACGTCTAGACCAACTGCATAGCGTGAAATTTCATCCATAAGCTTATTATAGCGTAAGAATTAAGATCTTACAAGAAGAAATTCATGAGCGGCGAGAGAAATCATATCAGAGGCGAGTTCAATAAAAACGAAGCTGGCAAAGTTTTACGGTAGAGTTAGCACTTCTACTCCATCCTCCGTCACCAGCACCGTATGCTCACAGTGACACCCAATGCTACCGTCCTTCATATGCACCGACCAGTTAGTCTCATCAATATAATTTGCCGGCTTTCCCAAACACGACATTGGCTCAATGCAAATCGTATCACCAACCTTTAGCTTATAGCCATGACTCCTGATTCCGTAATTCGGCACCTCGGGTGGCTCATGCATCTCCTTGCCAATCCCGTGCCCCACGTAATTCTCAATCACGCCTAGCTTTCCGCGCCGCAAAACTTTCTCCACCGCATAACCAATATCACCAATCCGCACCCCTGGCCTCACCTGATCAATTCCTGCCCACATCGCCTTTTCGGTCGTTTTAATCATCTCCTTCACCGCCGGTGAGCCATGCGAACCGACCAACATCGTAAAAGCTGAATCGGTGTAATAGCCATCGTACAAGATATCAAGATCAAAACTGACTTTATCACCTTCCTCAAGCGGTTCATCACTTGGCGCTCCGTGCACCAAAACATCATTCACCGAAATACAGATCGCCCCAGGAAAATCCTCCTCTAGGTAGTCATATGCCACTTTCGCACCTCGACGCTCGATCTCCGTCCTTACCCAAGCATCAATTTCCTTCCCGGTCATTCCAGGTTTAACATAGTTTCTAAGATCCTGCAGTAAGCCACCCAAAATCTTACCGCCCTTTCGCATTGCGTCGACTTTTTGCTTTAGCTCTCCAAAGTTTTCCACAGTTTTCTCTCTGTCATTTGTCATAATTGAACAAATTTATTACTCATTTTTCCACAGGGTCGTTTCACGATTTTTCCTGATTTATTTTTATTATACCACTTTCCAAAAACTTATGCACCCGCGAAGCGTTCTAAAATAATAGCACTGAGCCGTTCGAAAACTTCCTCCGGCGTACCCATACCATCAACCACTACGGTTTCAGCCCCTTTCGCGCCAAGTATCCGCGAAATTTCTCCCATATTTTGCTCAGTAATCGCAAAGCGCTGTCGAATCGTCTCCTCATTATCATCTGCACGCCCGCGCGCGGCTAAACGGCGCAAAAGCTCATCCTTCGGTACATCGATTACGATAATCCCTTCTATCACTTCAGCGATATTCTCCGCCATCCAGGACGCTTGCTCCTTATCACGCGGAAAACCGTCCAAAATCACATTCTTTCCTTCGCGCACCACGCGCGCCATCGCCTGCGCCATAATTTCTACCGTCAACATATCATCAACTAGCTCACCACGGCTCAGAATTTCATCAAATTGACCCGAGTCCCGCAGAATCTGCCCCGCCGAGAGCCATACTCGCCCCGTTGCCGCTGCGAGCTTCTGCCCCTGAGTACTTTTGCCAGAGCCCGCCAACCCCATCAAAATAATCATTCTAACACCTCCAAGCCTGGCATTTTATTGCCCAAGAGAAACTCCAGCGCTGCACCACCACCGGTCGAAATCAAGCTAAACTCTAGGTTGGGATATTTCTCGGTTAAATTCTCCACAAAACCGGTCGTATCACCGCCACAGATAATCGTCTTGATTTCTCTCTGTTCGCCAAGGAATTTTGCGATCATCTCGGAACTGGTGGCAAACGCCGGGTCTTCAGTTTTCCCTAACACTCCGTTCCAAAGTACGGTTTTCGCATCACCCAGTGCCTCTAGGAACTTGCTAGTCGCCAGCGGGCCAATATCAAGTTTATCCCCTGCTCCGTCTTCGTCAAAATCTTCCGCCACATAGACTTTTGAATCGCTTGCTTTGTAACCATCCGCCGCAATCTTACCCCCGACCAAAATCCGATCAGCACGCGGTTCAAACTCAGAGATTAGCGGTTGCTTATCCTCAACTTTTGCACCCCCAATCATAACCACGAAAGGCTGCTGTGGATCCTTGATAGCACGGCTTAATCCGTCAACTTCCTTCTTGACCAAAAGTCCCGCCACGCTTGGTAGTAACCTTGCAATTGCATCGGTCGAAGTATGCGCACGGTGAGTTACCGCAAAGCCGTCTTGCACAAAAATCTCCGCACCGGTCGCTGCGATAATCTCTTTGGCAAATTCAGGATCATTAGCCTTTTCATGCGGGTCAAAACGAAGATTTTCAAGCAAAATAATTGCACCGCTCGGCAATTGTTCTATAGCATTTTTCACCCTTGTTATAGCAAGCTTATCAGAACTAGAGTGAAACTCCTCTCTATCACTTTTCACCCCTTTTACATCAAGGTTATCTATAAATTCCACAACCGGCGGCACTTCCCCGGTGGATTCCTCGGCCAGCAGCCAAGCTAGGCGCTCTGCCACCGGTGCCAAGCTCAAACTCTCATCCTTCCCCTTTGGGCGACCAAGATGCGAAATCAAGATAATTTTCTTTGCTTCGTGTTCACGCAGATATTGCAGAGTCGGCAAACTGGCGCGGATTCTAAGGTCGCTTTCGACTTGCCACTTGCCCTCATTGTCACACGAAAGCGGGACATTATAATCCGCCCGCACAAGTACAGTTTTATCTTTAACGTCAATATCTTTCAGGGTTCTCATGGTTCTATTTTACCATAAGACCTATTCTAGGGGGACGAAAAAGGGAGCAATTCACTCCCTTAATCTTCTAAGCTTAGCGCCCAAGGTAGGCGCTAAGCCCTAAGGCTAAGTCTAGACGTAGCGCAATTTAATCGTATCGGTATGTCCCGAACCCTGAGCACCGGAAACCCAAACTACTTTTAGCTTGTCCTCACCTTCGCGTAGTTGCAGATAGCCGCTCTCTTTGAGCTCACGCGCCAAGTCGAGCCCCACATTGACCGAGAATGGTCGCACGAAGGACAAATTAGCATATCGGAGCGCCAGTTGGTTCGCCACTCGTGGCTGATCAGTCACCGAGATAATCGGCAAGGCTGGACGCTGCGTCGCCATTGCATTTGCGGTCGCACCGGTGGCAGTCTGACAGATAATCACATCTGTATCCAAATCTTCGGCTAACTTCGCGGCCGCGCTAGCAATCCCATCATAATTTTCGGCTTCTTTCTTAACGCCAGCCGGCAATGGTTCAATGTTTAAGTGGTTCTGCGTGTAAAGCAAGACTTTGCGCATTTCCTGCACGGTCTCGAGCGGGTATTTGCCCATCGCGGTCTCGTCCGAAAGCATCACCACGTCTGCGCCCTGGATTTCGGCATTTGCAACGTCACTCACCTCTGCTCGACTCGGGAACGGATTTTCGACCATCGAGCCCATCGTTTGAGTCGCAACGATACAAAGCTTGCCATATTCACGACAAAGTTCAACTAGCTGACGCTGTACAACTGGGACAATCTCGGCTCCAGCTTCGGTCGCCATATCACCACGCGCTACCATAATGCCGTCAACTTCTTTGACAATCTCTTCAAGATTCTCGCGTGATTCAACCGCCTTTTTGGTCTCAATCTTAGCGACCAACTTTGCAGTGTGCCCACGCTCCGCCATTACCGCCCGCGCCTTACGAATATCTTCCGCGGTTTGCACAAACGAAAACGCAATGTAATCAAAATCTTTATCCGCGCCCCACTCAATATCGCGCAAATCTTTCTCCGGGATAATATCGCCGCCGAAGTCAGTTTCCGGCAAATTGATACCCTTAAAGCTGCGAACATAGCTACTATTTTCTACCTCAAGCTCAATTGCTGTATCTGACGGAATATCGCTAACATGCGACTTTACTTTACCATCAAACAGAAAAACTGGCTCACCAACCTTCACCTTTGGCGCAAGATTATACTGACATGGCAGGATATTGTCGCCCTTATGCTCTTTTACAGCGTAATCAATCAAGATCTTATCTCCAGGATTAACCTCATAATAATTATCCTTAATTTCGCCAAGGCGGATTTTCGGACCCTGCAAATCCTGCATGATCGCCACTGAACGACGCTTTTTCTCGGCTGCGGCGCGAATCCAGGCAATCTGTTGTTCCGCTTCCTCATATTTTGCATGCGAGAAGTTGATGCGGCAGCCATTTAGACCCGCCATAATCATATCTTCCAGCATTTGCTGGTTACCATTGCCACTAACTGGACCAATGGTCGCCAAAATCTTTGTGCGTTTGAATATTTTACTGCTCATAATTCTTAATTTTAGCATAATACCCCTTGTAATGCTAGCTAGAAATTTGAATTATTATGCAAAATCCGCTTGTCCTGTGTTACAATAAAAATAGGTTATGGTAAGAAAGAAATTTGCTCTAGCAAGACATCATGTTTCGGAGGCGACAGCCGGTCTAACTTGGTTTGAACGCGCCATGCTAGGCATTATCGTAGCCTGCATGGTTTGTATTACGGTTAGTCTCTGCGCCGATGCAGCGTTTGACCCCGCTCGCGACGCCAAGACCGCGCTCGAGGATTTGGCCGAAGACTATTATATTGAATATCTTTATCCATACGTCCTTGGTGGCCAAATTGAAAACCCTTCCCCAGTGCTATCTGAATATCAGAAAATCGGGCTACCAATCGTGCGCCTGCGCCAATTGTTGGTCTATGACAAGACCAAAACCGGCAATTACATACAAAAAATATCTAACGAATACGTTAAGTGCGACACTAATATGACCTCAATCCGATTCTTCCCCAAAGAGCCTTATGGTCCGCGTGATTACGATGTCACTTTCCAGCTCTCCTGCCAAGGTCCAGCCGTCAAAGATTCTGATTGGTTCACTGCCAATACTCCGACCCGCGAAAATTAATCCTGATCGCTGTTTCGTGCTATAATCGGGCAAAGTAATAAGGAGTTTTATGGCGATTTTAGTTTTTGCAGTGTTAGTCTTGGCGCTAATTATCATCCCTGGGATTAGAATTATTAACCAGTACGAGCGCGGCGTGGTGCTAAGGCTCGGCAAGTATAGTCGCACCCTCGACCCGGGTTTTCGGGTGATTATTCCTTATCTCGATAAGATGCATAAAATCGACATTCGCACTATCACCATGGATATCCCGAAACAAGAGGTGATCACGCGCGATAACGTCACCGTCAATGTCGACGCTGTAGTTTATGCCAGGGTGATTGACGCCAAGAAGGCTACGCTCGAGATTGCTGACTATCGTCACGCTACGGCAACTTTTGCGCAAACGGCGCTCAGAGATGTCACGGGTAACTTTGACCTTGATGAAATCCTTAGCAAGCGCGATGAGATTTCGTCACGCATTCGCGAGATTGTTGACACACAAGTCGATAAATGGGGGATTGATATTGAAAGCGTTAAACTACAAAATATTGAGCTTCCATCGGATATGAAGCGAGCAATGGCCAAGCAAGCGGAAGCAGAGCGTGAACGCCGTGCCGCAATTATTTCTGCCGAAGGCGAGAAAAGCGCCGCTGCCGCAGTGGCTGAGGCTGCACATATGCTTAATAACACGCCCGGCGGTATTAGCATCCGCACGCTGCAAACTCTTGAGAAAATTAGCTCTGATCCATCGCAAAAGACAGTTATTTTGCTGCCGACAGACCTAACCAACAAAAAATAGCTCTGTACGGAGAAAACCCAACTTTCTCCGTACGGGCAACTACAGTCGCTCGTATAGCGACATCTACGGACGCGTCACGAATGGCTATTGGTGGTCTACTACTGCTGGTTCTGCTACGTACGGTCATTACTTGAGTACGTACCCGACGAATGTCCTCCCTCAGCATAACCATTACCGCGGAAACGGTTTTGCCGTTCGCTGTGTGGTACGGGAGGGGTGAATGTATATTTAATCACATATTTCCGCTTTGATAAGCTTTATAAGCTTATCCGCAATATCAATGCTGCAAGCAAATCGCATCTTATTTAGATCATCCAGCGAAACCCATCTAGCAAGTTTAGCATATTCGCGTTCGTCCTCGTCAAATCCTACATCGGATAATTCCCCACCAGTTATTTTTACTAGATAGAACATCAGCAATGAATGGCGGTCGGTGTCGCGTTTATAATGATGGAATAAGCTAGTTTCAACATCAATGAGCTTAACTGGCTCTACATCAAAACCAGTTTCAAATTCACGCTTCAAAGTCTGAATTGTATCCTCGCCCAGTTTAAAGGTACCGCCTGGCCAATCCTTAGGGTCGGCCCGATATTTCTTGCCATAATAATCTGCCATCGTGATCATATTTATTTTACATATCATATTTGGTAGCGCCAGCTGGAATCGAACCAGCATTGTAGACTTAGAGGGTCTATGTCCTATCCGTTGAACGATGGCGCCCTGGTAATTATTATATCATAGAGGTTTATCTCCACAAAACTAGATAGCGAATCTATCGAAACACGTACAAACTATCATGATGTTAGTTGCTTTCGACCACGACTTGGACCCCGAGGTATTTTATGCCACCGGGGTCTTTTCTATTTTACCCCTCTCAAAGAACCTAGACATGCTATAATTACATTATGACTGATAACAAAACTGCGAAGAAACCTACTGCAAAGAAAGACGTGGTAGCAGATTATAATGGTTACGATTACAAAAAGATTTTTTGGGAAGATGCTGACCGTAAATACGAAGACGCGGCCGACCGAATGGCGATCCGTCGCCTGCTCCCCCGCGAGATAAACAAATTCGTAGACATCGCTGGCGGTTATGGGCGCCTAGCGGGCGAATATCTTCCACGTGCAAAGGAAGCCACACTGTTTGACTACTCCAAAACCGAGCTAAAGCAAGCCAAAGAGCTTTATGGCGATAAACTAAAGACCAAAGCCGGCGACATCTATGCCCTGCCCTTCCCTGATGATAGTTTTGACGCGCTAATGATGGTGCGCGCAACTCATCATTTCAAAGATATGCAGAAAGTTTCCGACGAGCTCTATCGCGTACTCGCCCCGGGTGGTGTAGCGGTGATTGAGGTTGCCAACAAGCGTACCTTACCCAAAATGCTCCGCTATGTGACCAAAAAATCCGAAATTAATCCTTTTAGTCTCGAGCCAGCACATCTCAAAGAACTCAATTCTGACGGTTTTTATAATTATCACCCTAAGTATATAGAAGAAGTGTTCAAAAAATCTGGTTTCAAAATCGACAAAGTACTCTCGGTATCAAATTTTCGTAGTGCGAAGTTAAAAAATGTGTTCGGCACTAAAAATCTTGTGCGCATGGAAAAAGCTGCCCAAAAGCTGCTTGCTCCAGTACGTTTTGCGCCATCGATTTATTATCGACTAGTGAAATAGTTTGAGACGCTAAACATCAGCGGCACTACAACTAAATAATCCCCGCATCTAGCGAGGATTATTTGCTACTCTAGGATAATTACTTACAGGTCCAGCCTTGGCTCGTATAATAATCCTGCACGTCGCTACGATTCTTTTGGACTCCACCATCATCAGTACGCGGAATATCACGACCATCCGCCAGCCCGCCATTCATCAAAGAAATATCCGTATCCTCACGATATTCAACCCTGTTATCCAAAGGCTGTGAACTCGAGCTAACAATTACTTGGCCGCTATCACTAGTCAGCCCGAGAGACGAGGTCATTGCAGCAAAAATACCGGCGTTTGCAGCCTCAGCCGCGGCAGCATCAGTGAAATTATAGACTGCATAGAGGTTCGAACTCTGCCATTCATCGCCATTAAAGTTCAGGGTCAGCGAGGCTTCCTCATTGACAAGATTGTCCATTCCCGGGACTTCACCGCCACCATACATTCGCGAACATGTTACTGCACTTTTGGCGTTGGCATTATCCCCGCTAGCCGACGGTGCTTGCACATAACGAATCTCTGGATTACTCACCGCTTGGCGCCAAAGCACACAGAAGATAATTGCAGCAATGATGCCTAGCGCAGCCAGTCCAGCAAAAACAATCGTAAGCAAATTTGAGCTCTTACCGCTTGGCTTAGCATTTTTTACAGCCAAATTATCCATTTTTGCTTGGAAAGGCGAGGGCACGACGCCCGGATTAGAAGCCGAACCCATACCGGTCATAGAATTAGCGGCTGGAGTCGTTCCAGCTGGCGATGCTGTTGCCCCCGTAGCAGCACCCGACATAATATTACTGGCGGCTGCTGGCGCGAAAGGATTGAACCCGGTGCTTGTAGCTGGAGCCTCATTAGCAGCTTGCGCGATTAAATCACTATTCCCCCCGACCGGTGGCATGGTTGGATTAGTCTCGCTCACGGGCGCAAAAGATGCACCGCCGTCAGTTCCGCTTGGAGCAACAGCTGCAGCAAGATTAGTCGACCCGACAGCCGGACCCGAAGTTGCACTGCCGATAGACCCTGGCACTGGTGATGCTGGTACGAATGGCGTTTCCGGGGCATCCATCGTCATTGCTGAGCTAGCAGTCGAGCCAGTCACAGCTCCCTCGCCCTCAGGTTTAGTAGCGCCCTCGGTGCTGTCTTTTGCGATGTCCAAAGTGCCACCAGCTGAAAAGCTACTTGCGCCCCCCACCCCACCGGCTGGCGCTGGGCCAAAGGTATCCGAAGTCCCCGTACTTGGATTTGTGTTTGAATTGTTATCTACTGGATTCATTGGTGCCACCCTTTCTTTTTATGCCAGTTGTTATTTTATGTACTTTGCCCTTAATTATACAGCTTATGTTTGCAAAAAACAAGTACTTTTTAGGTTTTTCTATTGACTTTCATAACTATGTATGATATAGTAGAAAGGTAACCCTACGTTATGAACTTTAGGAGGTATAATATGCTCGAAGAGAAAGAATGCGATATCTGCAGTGGATATTTCTTACCTACACACCCCAATCAAAAGCACTGCCCAAAATGCCAAGAAAACCCTCGGCGTATACGTACTCAAATCGCATATGCCGATCAACGCCTTGACCGTGCATTCGGTCACGCTAAAGACAAAAAATTCTTCAAGTGTTGTTGCAAGCAATGTCAAAAGGATTTTATGTCAAAAAGTTATCCGCGGGATTTTTGTTCGCCGGAGTGCAAATTAGCATACAACGATAGCCATATCGTATGCGCATATTGCGGGCAATTAATGTCAAAAATTGGTAAACATTATCCTAAGCGTAGCCCAGGTGTTAAGGTTTTTTGTTCGGATGATTGTCAAGAACATTATAAATGGCAGGAAGCTCGCCAAAATAATCTTGTTGATATTTGTCCACAATGCAAAAAGGAATTTATTGTCCAAATCAGAAAAGAAAACGGTGGCTACGTCACCAAGCGCCAAAAGTTCTGCTCTATGAAATGTGCTCGTTCCTACGACCCCAAGAACAGAGGCTATTTCGAGTACGTCTCCACCTCCAACCAGTAACCGTACTACGGTTAGCGTCAGCCCTAGGCTGACGCATTTTTAGGCGCTATTTCTAGAGCTTTTTCTTCACTTCTTTGCGCTCAAAGAACTCTAGTTTATCACCAACCTCAAGCGTAGTTTTCTTCTCAGTTTTTAGTGCTAGACCACCGACTTCACCGGCAATTAGCTCCTTGGCCTCGATTTTTTCTCGCTGCACGCTCGAGACTTCTGCCTCTGCGACAGTTTCCTTGCCATGAATAATCCGAGCCAGCACCCCCGGCACGACCTTACCATCAGTCACTTCCCCACCAGCAATAATCTCGGTCTTCGTCGTCCTAAAGACCCCCATTACCTTCATAGTGCCAAGCTCTTCTTCAACAATCTCCGCATCAAGCAAATCTTCCATAGCGCTCTTGGCATTATCTAATAGCTCATAAATCACTTTGTAATTGCGAATTGACACCTCGTCCCTGGCTGCCATCTTGGCAATATTGGTCGGTACGTTCACATTAAAGCCATAGATCACTGCGCGCTCATCGCCAGCCGCCATATAAACATCATTTTCGGTAATATCACCTACGCCAGTTGCTACGATATTCAGCGTCACCTCACCCTTGGTATCAATCATCTTGAGGCTATCCACCACACTAGTAACCGATCCAAGCACATCGCCTTTTACAATCACATTAAAAACTTTTGAATTATCAGCTGAATTCATCATTCTGAGCAAGTCCGTGCTAGTAACATTGGCACTAGCGGCGGCATTTGCCTCGACCTGCGCATTCAGTACTGCTGCGCGTCGAGCTGACTTTTCATCCGGATATTCAATAAAGCGATCGCCAAAACTTGGTAATTCCTTAAAACCAGTCACGGTCACCGGGGTCGAAGGACCAGCCTTGCCCTTGGGTTGACCGCGGAAGTTCAACATTGTGCGAATCTTGGCATAAGTATTTCCTGCCTGGATGAACTCACCCACTTTGAGCTCGCCACCAGTCACTAGGAGATTCACTACCGAACCTTTCCCCGTTTCCATATGGCTCTCAATTACAAGACCTTCGGCCGGAATATCAACATCCGCTTTCAACTCCTCTACGTCGGCAATCAATAAAATATTATCCAGTAGCTTTTCCAAATTTTCACCAGTTTTGGCCGAAACTGGCACCATAATAATATCCCCACCCCATTCTTCCGGTTGCAAACCGTGAGTTGAAAGATCCGCCATTGTGCGCGCAACATCCGCACCTTCGCGGTCAATCTTATTGATTGCGACGATGATTTTCGCATTGGCGTCTTGGGCAAATTTAATCGCTTCGACCGTCTGCGGCTTCACGCCGTCATCTGCCGCCACCACGATCACCACGATGTCAGTCAGCATTGCTCCGTGCTGCCGAATTGCCGCAAAGGCTTCGTGTCCTGGCGTATCAAGGAAAGTGATCTTGCGCTTATCGTGCTCAAGCTGATAGGCCGAAATATGCTGAGTAATCCCCCCGGCCTCTTTCTCGGCGGTTTTCTTGTTTAATAGTTTATCTAGCAAGCTAGTTTTACCATGATCAACGTGCCCCATCATTGCTACCACCGGTGGGCGCGACACGGCATGATCGCTCAACTCTGTACGAAAGCCATCGCTAGTCTTGGTTGCCGTATTCTTGCGCTCAAGACGCACGTTCTCAATCCCAAGCTCCTGAATCATAATCTCTGCAGTTTCAAAATCAAGCCGTTGATTGATGGTCGCAACAATACCGTTCTTGAACAATTCACCAATTAGCGCCGTGACGCTCAGGCCCAAAGCACTCGCCAGCTCGTCCACCGTTATCGAGCCAGCAATTTTAATTACTTTTTCTGCATCATCTCTTGCAGTCTTGCTCATGCTAGCTCCTTTCTTAGATATTACACAATACCTGCTATTGTACCACGAGCAGCGGCAAATGTCGATAGATTACGAATCCTATTTCTATGCTATAATGTTCAAAACGGAGGTAGTTATGGTTTAATTTCGTCCTGAGGTGGATTTATTGCTAATATAAGGAGCTTTTTATGCAAAATTCAAAAGATGAAGTTTTTGAAATCATCAACGACGAAATTATCCGACAAAGTGAAGGTCTTGAGTTAATTCCTAGTGAAAATTATGTCTCACAGGATGTTTTACGTGCGATGGGATCAGTACTAACCAACAAATATAGTGAGGGTTACCCTGGCAAGCGTTATTACGGTGGCAACCAAAATATTGATAAAATCGAAACCCTAGCGATTGAGCGCGCCAAAGAGCTTTTCCATGCGGATCATGCTAATGTCCAGCCGCATTCCGGAGCCAATGCCAACGAAGCAGTCTACTTCGCGTGGTGCAAACCGGGCGATACAATTCTCGCAATGTCTCTGCCCGCTGGTGGTCACTTGACTCACGGTTCGCCAGTTACCCGTAGTGCCAAAGTTTATAATTTCGTCGGTTACGGTGTCGACGAAGCAGGTGATATTGATTATGACGACCTTGAGCGGTTAGCCAAAGAGCACCAGCCAAAGCTAATCCTAGTTGGTTATTCCGCCTTCATGAAAATCCCGGACTTTAAGCGTGTCCGCGAAATCGCCGATCGCGTGCTCGAAAAGCCCGAAGAAACAATTTTGATGGCTGACATGGCACACGTTGCTGGGCTAATTGTAGGCGGTGTACATCCAAATCCGTTGGAGTTTGGATTCAACGTCATCACGACTACCACTCATAAAACGTTACGCGGACCAAGGGGCGGCTTAATTCTGTCGCGTGGCAAAGTGAGCAGCCCGCTCCACCGAGTTGATCACACAATCGAAAATCTACCAACTTTGATTGACCGCGCCGTCTTCCCTGGTACGCAGGGCGGGCCGCTAGAACACGTTATTGCAGCTAAAGCCGTAGCGTTTGCGGAAGATTTGCAACCGGAATTCCACACTTATGCCGAAAATATCGTCAAAAACGCCCAAACTTTAGCCAAGGAGCTAGAATCTCACGGTTTTAAACTTCAGGGCGGAGGAACTGATAATCACCTGATCCTAGTCAACGTAAAAGACAGTTTCGGCATTGACGGTAAAACTTACGAGGTTGCGCTTGATAAAGTTGGTTTGACGCTTAACGCCAATGCCCTTCCTACGGACAAGGGCGGGGCATTCCGACCTTCAGGGGTGCGTCTAGGTACACCAGCTATGACAACTCGTGGTCTTGGTGAAGCCGAGATGAAAACCGTGGCGGGCTGGATGAAGCAAATCGCCAGTCTCTGCGCCAAAGCCCGAAAAGGAAAACCCGACGAGACTGACGACGAAGCGCTACTGGCTGATTACGCTGATGAATTTGAGCAAATCCGCGCTGAAGTCCGCGATTTAGCGCTCAAATTCCCGCTGCCAGCTACTGGATGCTAAAATTCAAAGCATCAATACGCTTCAAAGCGAATATGGTTTTCAAAGTAATTATGATTATCAAAGCGTCCTAGCTTTTACTGATTTCGTAGATAATCCGCGAAAATTCGTCAATCACATTTTGGCGTGTAATACTCTGCTTCTTCGGTAGATAGACGAACGGCAAACGTGCACTCCGGAAGAATCTTTCCATATCTTCCGGATCGCTGCCGAGTTCCTTGCCAGCCTTGGGGTCAAACAGCTTGACCGCGCAGATTGGTCGTACATCCCGCTTATTACAAAGCACAAAATCAACCGTCTTATTCTCAATAAAACCGCGCGCCTGACGATAATCCTGCGTCCCTACGCGGTAATTCAGTAACGCCATTAACTCAACTTGCGGAATAACGTAAAATTTATTGCCAAATAGTTCAATTAATAGCTGAAAACACTTCTTTTCTGCGCCGTCCATCAGGCGTTTACGGGGGCGATAACGAGTTTCGCTCATTACTTGGCGCTGACGTCGCCGAATCGTCACTCCCGCTAGCACTGACACAAAAAAGAATGCCAAAGTCGCAATCGCAGCAATCGTAATATAAATCTTATCCGGCGTAAATAAACTCTCAAAAAATTCCCTAGACACGGCTTCTTCATCTTCTTAATAAATATGCTAGTATTATAGCACAGATGGCATAAAAAGGCAACAGAAAACGGTTTCGGTAATTGAAAAGGCTTAGTCAAGCTGCAAAATCCACCCCAGCCCACAGAAATAGTAAAACCTCAGCAAATACTGAGGTTTTACTATGGCTCCCCGGACTGGACTCGAACCAGTAACCTCGAAGTTAACAGCTTCTTGCTCCACCATTGAGCTACCGGGGATTATCTGCTTCATTATACCACACAAAACCAAAAATTGACTAGTCCTTTTTATCAGATTGGCACCGTGGCTGCTTTTTAAGCGGAACTCACACCTAGGTGTGAGTTCCGCTGATTATAGCATTAGTCACATATCTATACAAGAAGTGCCCCTATTAATAACAGGAGTCGCATGGATAAGACCGCGTGTTTTAATTAGAACCCTATACAGTGTAAGTGGCACTGAACTTGTAGTTGCCTTACAAGTTCAAAAAGGCAATAACAGGGGTAGATATGCAGTATTACGTAGTTAATAAAGCGTTTTCTCAACTTTCTTCGTACGGGCAGCTACCTTCGCTCGGGTGGCTACATCTACGGACGTGTCACACATGGCAACTGGTGGTCTACTACTGCTGGTTCTGCTA
>OOIH01001009.1_pt1 | contig 26594 bp, 45 predicted proteins | sample 1691801 | NCBI WGS metagenome assembly OOIH01 (sample SAMEA1061690, study PRJEB22710) | metagenome
ATGTTGGCAGAAGATTGGGAAATCGTGGAGTAGCCCATGGGATATGTAACCTACGACTACTACAAAAGCATATACGGCGAGGATTCCATGCCGGAAACCACCTTTAACCGGCTGTCATGGGAAGCCTGCCGCCGGATAGATACTATCACGCTGAATAAACTGAAATTCGCTTTCCCCACCAATGAGTACGATGTTGAAGCAGTGAAGCGGTGCGTCTGCAAGCTGATTGAGATTGCCGGGCAGATTGAAGCCGCAAACAAGCGGGTGTCAGAGGGGCAGGGATATACCATGGATGAATCCGGCGCGCTTCGCGGGAAAGTGGTATCTTCTGTTTCCTCCGGCAGTGAGTCCATATCGTATACGGCAAAGGCAGAATCCGGCAGTACGCTGATTGACGCTGTTCTGTCTGACAAGGCGGCGCAGGAGCGGCTATATCGTGACACTGTGAGGGAATATCTATCACTTGTACCGGATTCCAACGGTGTAAATCTTCTGTATGCCGGAATCCCCTACCCACGCTGCAATGCCCCGATAAGCAAACCGCCGGAGAATAAGCCAGTGGAGAAGCCGGAGGAAAGTGAGAAATTATGAAAGAACAAAAAGTAAATATTTTGGGAACTGAATGGAAAATCATCACTTGCAAAGAACAGGAAAGCGAACTTCTGAATGAAAAATATCGTGATGGTTGTACTGACAATTCCACAAGAACAATTTATATCTGTGAGAAAAAGCCTGACTGTGAATTGCAGGATTACGAGATGTGGAAACGTCTTTCCCTGCGGCATGAGATTTTTCATGCGTTCCTTTTTGAAAGTGGTTTGGACGCAAGTTCTGGTATTACAAACAGACCTTGGGCAGAGAATGAAGAAATGGTTGACTGGTTCGCCATTCAGTCCCCGAAGATTTGCAAAGTCTTTGCGGAACTGGATATTTTGTAGGAGGGTGGTTTTGGTGGAAATTCAAAAAGCGATTGATAACCTTATTTCGATGAAAACCGAAATTGAATTTGAATCTGACGATACAAAGCAGATGAAAAGAATCAAGATTGACACAATCAATGAAGCAATTAAGGCTTTAAAGAAGCAAATGGAAGATTAGGTGTTTGCCATATGGGAATAGGCTATGTTGACAGCGTGGTTGTCTATAACCGCTACGTAAATGGACTGATGGAAGCAGAAACATATTTCGGCACACGGTTTGACAAAGTGCGGGTGGAACTGACAGAGGGCGCAAATATCGCAAAAAGCGGATTGGAAAATGCCAATGTGTGCGTTATCAAAGTAAATACTGCAAGCATAAAAAAGTCTGGAAAATCGTACAAAGCGCCCAAAGTGTGGGTAAAACTGACAACAGAAGAAATGGTTGAAAACTTCACACTGAATAAGGGCGAAGATTTCTTTGTGATTGTTAATAAGGATGATTTGGGTATTGATGTGGATTTGCCGGAAGGCATGGTTGACAGTGACGTTTATCCAGGCGGATTCTTTGAGTATGTGAAAAACAAGTACGGGTATGCGTACAGCGTTGATACGGTGGACGTGTATACCTTAATACCACGATTTGAAATAGGAGGAAAATAAAAGCATGAAGTATAGAAAGAAACCCGTTGTAATTGAGGCGTTTCAGTATGACGGGGATTTGATTGGTTCTAACGGTCAGTATTATGTGCCGGAATGGGCGAAAAAAGCATATGAGGACGGCACAATATATTATGGAGAACTCGCTGGACAGCCGGGCGAGTTATTCATTAAGACATTGGAGGGCGTTCATCATGCAAGTGTAGGGGATTATATTATCCAGGGTGTAAATGGTGAGTTTTACCCTTGCAAGCCGGACATCTTTGAAAAGACCTATGAGGCGGCAGAGTAATCCGTTTATACGCTGATATCGAGGTTTGAGATTGGAGGGAAATAAAGTTGAAATTATTTTTTGATTGCGAATTTACTGGTTTAAGAAAAGACACAACACTTATCAGTATCGGCATTGTAGCAGAGAACGGACAGCGGTTTTATGCGGAGTTTACTGATTTTGACTGGGAGTCGGTTCATAAAGACAAATGGATTTTGGAAAATGTGGTAAACAAATTGCACTACAGAAAGCATTACTCAGAAAAGACATATATGCCGGATTATCACATTGGAACAAAACAATCAATTTCAGTTATGCTTCAAAACTGGCTTAAACAGTTTGGCGAAGTGCAGTTTGTTTCCGATGTTTGCCATTATGACTTTGTTCTGCTGATTGATTTGTTTGGTGGTGCATTTGATTTGCCTGGGAATGTGTCGGCGGCTTGCTACGACATCAATCAGGATATTGCAAGGCATTATGGAATTTCCGAGAAAGAAGCCTTTGACAAGAGCAGAGAAGACATTGTTTCTGAACTGTGCGGACAGCAGATTGATGGAGAGAAACACAATTCTCTTTATGACGCAGAAGTTATCAAGGCTATCTATTCGAAAATCTGTGGTGATTAGCCTATGCCCGAACAAACAAAAATTGAACCATTAAGCGCAACGGAATATGACATTATCGAAAAAGCCTTGTGGGAGTTGGTGAAGCAGTATCCAAGTGAGCCGGGCGACCCGGATGTGACAGCGCAGTATGACGAATTAGACGCTGGTGTATCGCTTGCTGTTTTAGTAGATGGAGGAAGGTATACAAAAAAATATGTATCCGGAAGCTTTAATGCAGAAGTTTATTTTCGTCTGGCATATAAAAGCAACCCTAAGACATCCCCGCAGCGTATCAATTCGCAAGCATTTGTTGGAAAAGTTATGAAGTGGTTAGAAAGCACAGATAACTTACCACTTTTGACGGATAACAGAACAATAACAAGAATAACTGCAACTAACGCCGTGCCTTATAAAGATGAGACAGGGCAAGATAAAAGCATTATTTATGCAGCGGCGGCAGTAATGGAATATTTTAAGAAAGGAGAATAAACAAATGGCAAATGACAGAACAAACATGGTGTCCCTGCTTGACTTTGGAAAGTGGATGGGGGGCACCACGTCAGACATTTTGGAGCTGGGAGACGGATTTACGGAGCTTACAGAGGACTGGGCTCCAGAAACAGAAGAAAAACAATATGTAAACATGAAGGCGAAGGCAAGTACTCTGAACGGGTATGCGTTTTCCATGTCGCCGGAGCGCGACCATCTTTCCGATGAGGCACAGGAGTATATAGATGAGGCGTTCCGCAAGTTTCCCACCGGCAAGAATGCAGAGACGGAGTACTACAGATTCTACAAAACGGACAAGGTATCGGATGGCAAGTACAAGGCCATCAAGGTGCCGGTCATCGCGGCTCCATCATCCACCGGCGGATCCGGAGGAGAAACACTTACCTCATCCATACAGCTTAATGGTAACGGAAACGTGGTAGAGGGGATGATCACGATCACTGATGGAACATATACCTTTGTAGAGGGCGCAGCATCTGAATCACCTGAACAGGGTGCCAGGACAAGCAGCAAAAGCCTGAGTGATTGAGGCATTAAGGCAACTAATATAATGGGGTGCGTTCCTTCCGGGCACACCCTGTTTCTGAAAGGATATGAAGAATGGATAAATTAAGGGTAGACAGTGGTATAAAGAATATCGAAGTAAACGATGCCGGAGAGTATATCAGCATTCCGATCAGTGACACAGCATTTTATGAGCGCTTCGGCGCGGTGATGAAGAACTTTGAGCAGAAGCAGGGAGAGATCGAACAGAGGGCGTCGGTGCTGTCCGATAAGCACAAGGGCAAGCCGAACGATGATGTGGATGCCATTGTGGACAGCATACAGCTCTATTCTGAGCTTTGCCGGTACACATGTGCAGAGCTGGACAAGCTGTTTGGCGATGGATGCTGCAGGAAGGTGTTTGTAGGCATCGAGACTCCCGGTGTGGAACTTATAGGGGATTTCTTCGACCAGATCACGCCTCTGCTTAACCAGTACGCAAAAGAGCGCAGCCAGAAGATCAGCCTGATATACAGCCGGAACCGCAAGGGCGCAAGGAGTAAGTGATGTTCAATGTTTTGCTGGATAAGCTGCCAATAGAATACAGGGGATTCCCGATCGATTCGGATTTTCAGACGGGCATACAGATCATGCAGGCGTTTGATAACGAAGGACTGTCACAGCAGGAGCAGATAGGGGTTGCCCTGTCTCTCCTGTTTCTGCAGGAGGATAAGGATGGAACTCCTTTGCCGATTCCTGATGAACAGACGGCGGTTGAGGGGCTTATGTGGTTTCTCACAGACTGGAACCACGATCACAACAGCAAGATTGACAAGACGCGCGTGACGGATTACGACATAGACCAGTGGCGCATCTATTCCGCATTCCGGCAGCACTACGGGATAAACCTGAATGCGGAAAAGCTGCACTTCTGGGAGTTTATGGGGCTGCTCACCACGCTGCCAGAATGCGCCTATACGCGCGTTATAGACATTCGGGCGAAGAAAATCACATCAAGGATGGGGAAGGACGAAAGAAAGGCGTATACGGAGCTCAAAAAGGTGTATGCGCTTGACCAGGCAAAGGAAGTGGAATACACAGACAGTCAGAAACAGGCCATTGATGATTTTGACCATATGATGGAAGAGCAGAAGAAAATCAAGGAAGCAAAGAAACTGGCTCAGAAAGCATTTGAGGATATGATATGACGGACAAAGAAATCGGAAAGACAGCCCGGGAGATCGCAGAGCGCGGCAACACGGCAGAGGTCAAGCGGAATAAGGATGGGATTGTCATTCTGGAAGTTGAGAAGAAAATTGTGAAATCAAATTAGGAGCGTAGCATATATGGGCGGTAGAGGTGGAACGAGTGGTTTATCTTCTCAAAGCACAATTCAATCTTTTTTAAAGGCCGGAATCCGGTTTGATGATATGGATAATCTCAACAAAACTGCTGTTGAGCAATCCCTTTCCGGATTTAGAGATGTTTTGCACGATATGGGAATTCCGTTATCAGCAATCAATATGATTAGCGGAACTGATGAAAAAGGCGAAATAATGGGAGTTAATGGTTTTAATGATTTGGTATTTTCAAAAAGAGTGTATTCAAGTTTGGATAAAGCAAAAGAAAATTCAGAAAGCAGAAACGGTTATTTTGTCACAAATGGGCTTTATGGAACCGGCGCACACGAAGCAGGTCATTTGATTATTAATGAAATTATTAACAAAACCATGAAAGGCAGCTCTGTTTTAGAAAAAGCAAAAGCAAGAAAATCATATAAGATAGAAAAACAAATTATTAGAGAAGCAAAGAAAACATATGGAAGTTCGCCCCAAATATCTGGTTATGGGCAAACAAAACCGTCTGAGACAATTGCAGAAGCTGTAGCTGATGTATACACAAACAAATCAAAGGCCAATCCATACAGCCGTGTAATTGTTGATATTATGAAAAAGAAACTCAAAGGAAAATAAAATGTATCGCCAATCCAAAAACTATGAAAACTTACAAAAGCGCATATTTGATGGCGTGGGGCAATACGACATACCACAGATAGAGCCGACACAGTACAAAGAATGCGACTGGATAGGCTTTAACTACGCCAGAAGTGAAAAGAACAGAGCTGGCAAGGGAGTGCATTTCTTTCTGGACGATTATCAATTTTCAGTTTGCTGGCAGAATCCCGACAAGTACCTTGGTATGTTCCGGCAGTTCACGCACGTTATGTCCCCGGATTTCTCTACATACACCGACTTCCCGAAAGCCATCCAGATATACAATCACTACCGCAAGCACTGGGTGGGCGCATACCTTCAAGAAAACGGCGTGAATGTGATTCCGACAATCTCATGGAGTACGCCGGATAGCTTTGAATGGTGTTTTGATGGCGAGCCAATAGGCGGAGTGGTTGCAGTATCTTCCGTTGGCGCGACAAATAGCCGGGAAAAGAAAGCACTGTTCCTTGCCGGATATAATGCCATGATAGAGCGGTTGTGTCCGGAAACGGTTCTCTTTTATGGGAAAGTGCCGGAGGAATGTCGGGGAAATATAATGCAGATACCGCCGTTCCATAAGCGGTTCGAAAAGGAAGTGTGAGTAATGGGAGGTAGAGGGGCGGCATTTGAAAGCAAAGGATATTCAAGTGCCATAAAAACGGCAGAGAGTAAGATATACAAAGATAAAGTGGAAACGGCAGTTCTACTTGATAACAAGGGAAATACTATCTTTACTGAGAGCAGTGGGGCGACTAACTATGTGCAGTTTACGCCGGATCAGCTTGCAAAAATGAAAGGGTCAAATCTGACGCATAACCATCCTTCTAATAGCACTTTCAGCGGAACAGATATTTCTCTTTTAACTTCTCGTGAATTGAAGTCAATTAGGGCGACCGGGGAAAAACGTACATATCAGCTTACGAAAATAAGCGGTAATTTTCCACGAAATGAGTTTGCAAAAGACTTTACAGAGGCGTATAATAGAAACAAGCAAACAACCGATAAAGAATATAACCAAATAAGAAAATATCAGCATACAGACCCAGTACGGTATTATAGGGAATGTAAAAGGCTTACAGCAAAGTTAAATAGCATGAATAGTGAATGGCTTAAAAGCAATTCTAAAAAGTATGGATATCGGTATGGAGTAATCGAAAGGAGATAATTACTATGCCAAAAACAAAAAATGGTGGCTTTATATTGGACGACAGTTCTTGTGATCCTTACGGCGTGGCGAAAATGCGCGAGAAGATGAACGGGGCAAAGAAGAGCAAGACGAATAATGCAGCAAAGAAAAGAGGAACTGGAAAAAGAAATGATTTTATGAAAGGGCAGTAGGAATACTGCTCTTTTAATTTGGTACAAATTCATTCTCAAATAATGATACAATAATCATAACTAAATCAAAGCACCCTATGAATTGGCATAGGGGAAGGACTAAACGGTGTCATGGATGCGTGTAATGCGCGTCTGTGGCACTTTTTTATTTTTAAGGTGGTGAGATCGTGGCAGAGTATGATGGAAGTATAAGGATAGGAACGGGAATAGATATACAAGGTTTTGACGATGATGGGAAGAAACTGGAAGCAAAAGCCAGAAGGCTTGCAGAAAACATTTCCGGAAATTCCGATGTAGAAATAAAGGTAGATTCTACCACTGCAAAAAAAGAATTAAAAGAAGCTTTTGATGACATTGAAAAAGAAGAAAAGAGGATTGAGGAACTTGCTAAGAGGGCAGTTGAGAGGGCAAGAGGGAGTCAGACGGCGACTTACGTGCCAGAAGAGCCTAGGTATGGTGCGCCTATTTCAACACCCGGATATAATCAAGACGCAATTAAAGCTATCGAGGAACAAACTGAAAAAGTAGATAAAATAGATGAACACTGGAACCAGCTCAGAATAGATGTCGAAGAGTACGCAAGATCCTTGAAGGAGCTTCAGGGCCAGGGGAAATTTTTTGGCGATGAAGATTATGACCAGCTTTATCTTTATTGGAAAAATGCCACAGATGCCGTAAAAGCCTATCAGGCAGAGCTGAACAAACAGACAGACTCCGGCCAGACGAAGATCGCCGAACAGGAAGCGAAAGCGACAGAGAAAAGAGAAGCGGCCCAGCGCCGGGCAGAGGAGCAGGCAGAAAGGGCCTTGCAAAGAGAAAACGAGCGTATCCAGAGGCAGGCCGAAAACGAGGCAAAGCTTGCTGCAAAAGAGGCGGAACGCCAGACGAAAATTCAGGCTGAAGCGGAAGAAGAACAGCGTCTTGACCAGATAAGGGTGAATGCCACAGTATCCAATCAGGAGATCGTTGATCTGCTGGAACGCCGCAGACAGCTAATATCAGAAATCAAAGATATGGAAGCGGCAGGTGTCGGACTGGGCTACCAGCAGTATGAGGACGCAAACCGGGAGCTGGAAGAGGTAAACGGTAAGATTAAAGAGTACCGGAAGAACCTTGGAAGTGTACCTGAGAAGTTTAATAAAATGCGGAAATCTGCAAACAAAGCTTTTACTGCAGTAGCGCAGGGAACAAAGAAAAGCAGCGCACTGTTGTCTAATTTCACAAGCAGATTAAAAGGCATCGCCCTTTCTCTCTTGATTTTTAACTGGATATCCAAGGGTTTTAACGCCATGATATCCGGCATGAAAAAAGGCTTTGAGAACTTTGCCGGATACTCTGATTCCTATGCACAGAATATCCAGAATATGAAGAATGCCATGTCGACGCTGGGGAATCAGTTTGCCGCGGCATTTGCCCCTATCGTCCAGATGGTTATACCATGGCTTACACAGCTTGTAAGTGCTATTTCTACAGCCATGACGTACGTGGCGCAGTTTATCGCCGTATTGAGTGGGAAAAGCACGTTCACAAAAGCCAAAAAAGTGCAGGATGATTACAACAAATCTTTGGGCGGCACGGCGAAAGCGGCAGACAAGGCGAGGGGAGCCTTAGCCAAATTTGATGATCTGGATGTGTTGGAAAAGAAAGAAGATACATCCGGCGGGGGAGCTGGAACGGAAGAGACCGGGGCAAACATGTTTGAAGAAGTTCCGGTTGACACTGAAGTATTGAGTTTCTGGCAGCGGGTGCAGGAGGTTATGAAACCGGTTATTGAGTATGCCCGGCAGCTTAAAGATATTTTTTCTCAAGGCTTTTTTGATGGTCTGGGGGATTGGGAATACCGTTGGGAATCCATCAAGTCAAGCATTTCGTCTGTAAAGGAAAGCTTAAAGAATATTTTCACAGACCCGGCAGTATTAGGGGCATCTAATAGCTGGGCACAGTCAGTGGCATATACTCTTGGCTCTATTGCAGGCTCTATATCAAGCATTGGATTAACTATTGCCGAGAATCTGTTCGGAGGAATAGAAATATTCCTTGATGAAAATAAAGAACAGATTAAAGAAAATCTAATTTCCATGTTTGATGTCATAGAAGACATCAACTATTTGATAGCTTCTTTTGCTGAATCGTTTGCTTACGTTTTTGAAGCATTTGGTGGTGAAAACGGGCAACAACTTACCGCAAATCTTATAGAGATATTTACAAATTCGTTTTTGGAATTAGGTGTAATAGTCGGAGAACTGGCCGGAGACATTCTAAACATCATCATAAAGCCATTTATAGATAACAAAGAAAAATTTCGCACTGCGTTGGATGGCTTTTTAGGTGTTCTCTCAGAAGTGACAGAAACTATAAAGCAAGGCATAGAAGATACATTTGATAAATTCAATGAAATGTATGATGAGCATCTCAAGCCGTTTTTTAATTCCATTGCGGAAGGTCTGTCAGATACTGCCGGAAAGTTTTTTGATTTCTGGAACGAGAACGTGCAGCCAATATTGGAGGAGTGGGCAGAAGGATTTGATGTTTTGTGGCAGGAACATATTCAGCCAATGTTAGATAAATTTATTGGGTTACTGGGAAAAGTAGGGGATTTCTTGTTAGCTGTTTGGGAAAACATCTTGAAGCCACTTATTGACTGGATAATTGAAAATGTTCTTCCAGTTATTCTTCCGATTATAAAAGGAATCGGAGATGCAATCGGAACCTTATTTGGATTAATATCGGATGTTGTAGGAGGAATTTTTGATATATTTGGCGGACTTATTGATTTCGTAGTAGGTGTGTTCACGGGTGACTGGGAAAAGGCCTGGAATGGTATAGTTGATGTCTTCAAAGGAATATTTAATCTTATTCCAACTATCATAGAGGGAATACTAAATCTGGCAATAGATTTGATAAACGGGCTTGTAGACGGAATAAATGTTGTTACCGGAGTTGTTGGGATACCTGAAATACCAGATATACCAAAAGTAAAACTCCCCCGCCTGGCCACCGGAGCCGTCATCCGCGGCGGAAATCCATTTATGGCAATCCTGGGCGACCAGCCGGCCGGAAAAACAAATATCGAGGCGCCGCTGGACACCATCAAGCAGGCCGTCCGGGAGGAACTGTCCGGAATTGACTTTGGAAGTGCCAGAAGCGGGCAGACAAAAGTGGTACTGAATATTAATGGTGTGGATGTGGGAGAAGCGGTGCTGGATGATCTGTTTTCGGTCATGTCCAGGCGTGGATATGATGTGAGTGTGCTGGGGGTGACGTGATGAAATTTCAAAAAGGAATAATAGTCGACGGGATATTTTTTGACATCCCCATGGTTTCACTGAAACGTTCTGCGGATTTCCTGGACAAGTATGCAGAGCGCACAGAAGATGGAGAACTGCAGAGGGAGCTGATCGGGGTGTATTACAATTACACCCTGACAGCCGGTACGAGCAGCGATTTTGGCGATACGGATTATGATGCATTTTGGGACAAAATGACGGAGCCGGTGGAGTTCCATGACATATCCATCCCATTGAAAAACGGATACTACACATTCCGCGGTTACATATCCAGTGTATCAGACGAATACAAGAAAATCCTGGACAATGAAGCAGAGTTTACCGGCTTTACCTGTAAATTAACCGCTAAATCCCCAGCGAGGAGACCATGAGAACAGAATTTTTTGTTGATTACAACCTATATGACTTGACAGCATTGGACAATGCCCGAGAATCTTCAGCCAGCAATGCCATGTTTGCAGATATCAGTCGGATAAAAGAAAACCTTCCAGCACCGGATTACGGTACCCTTGAACACAATTTCTTTGTGCTTGACGAGAGTCGGGAGGAGTTCCCGGACGTTCCGAAGGACCTTGTGTATTTTTCTTCCGGTCAGTCCGTGGCGGACGGAACCTTTCCTGCGGAGCAGTCGATCTCTATCCGCTTCACGGAAAATCATACAAGTGTAGGGCTGACATTGACCTTTTTGGACACATATCCCATGGAGCTGGAAATATCCTGGTATGATCTTGGCGGGAACATGAAATCGAAAAGAAAGTTTTTTCCTGATGCTCTTGTATATTTCTGTGAGCATCAGGTAGAAGATTACGGACAGATCAAGATCATATTTTTGAAAGCTCTTCCATGGCACAATGTAAAGCTGCAGTATATTAAATATGGTACAAGCATAACCTGGAACAGTGATACAATCAAAATAGGGAAATTAATTAATGAAGTGGATCCCATCAGCGACCGGATATCAACAGATACCCTTACATTTGAATTTATTGATAAACATGATGAATTCAACCTGGGGAATCAAAGCGGAATGCACAAGACATTTCAACGGCGGCAAAACATGCTTGCCTATGAAAGAGTTGACAATGAGGTTATACCACTTGGAACTTTTTTTCTGGATAGTACTTCTATTACAAAGAATATCTGCAAAATGACGGCAATTGACTATAAAGGGATGCTGGCAAACACAGATTTTATAGACGGGAGAATGTATAACGGGGAAAAAGCAGGCGGAATCATAGCAGAAATTATGGCGTCTGCTGGAATTACTGATTATGAAGTGGATGAAGTAACGGCAGACACGCCGTTATATGGCACGCTTAAAATCCAGACCTGCCAGAAAGCTCTCCGGGAAGTGCTGTTTGCGTGCGGAAGTATCATCAACACGTCACGACAGAAAGGAATATCCATTTACAGCAGTAAAAAAACAGTCAAGTCTGGTATTGGGAGAAGCAGAAAATTTGAGACGGCAATAGAGATGGAACGATATGTGTCGGATATAAATGTAAAATACCAGACATGGACGCTGGAAGAAAAGAGAAGTGAAATCACAAAGGGGAGCTATCCGCCGGGGAGTCATATGATACAATTTGCAAGTCCGGCGGCCGAGTTGATGTCAAGCGCCGGGAAGATAATAAAGCAGATGCCATACTATGTGATATTGGAAATCCCGGCCCAGCAGCGGTCTGAAGTAGTTATTACTGGCCGAAAATACGTTGGAGAAGAACTGACAGTACTGTCCAGTATTGAGAAGATAAAAAGCGGGGAACTACGGAATTCAAAAACATTTTCTGGTGCGTTGCTTGATCTGGTGGCGGCGCAAAATGTGGCAAATAAGATTCTGGAATACTATCAGTTGCAGCAGATTATAAAGACAAAGTACATTGCCTCAGAAGAAAAAGCTGGGGACATGGTGGAAATCGAAAACCCTTCCAGAAAGCATGGAAATTTCGCTGCATCCATTGAATCTGTGACAACGGACCTTGCAGGCGGATTTATAAGCACTGCAAAATGCAGGGGATATTATAAAATGCTTACAGATTACTATATGGCGGGTGAAATCTATGCTGGAGAAGAGACCGGGATAATATAGATAGGAGAAATCGTATGCAGTACCCTAAACAGACAGACAACTACGATGTTGATATTTTCAATTCCAATTTCAGGGATCTGGCCAGCCAGATACTGTCTCTGGATACGGCAAAGCTTGACAGGACAGACGCCCAGGGACTTTTCAGGGACGTGTTCTTCAACCGGAGCAATGGCGCCATCGTTTTTACGCTTTATGACGGGTCAACCAAGACAATCGACACGCTGCTAGAAAAGCTTGCGGTGAATTTTGACTTCGACCGGGAGACACAGAGGCTTATTGTTACTCTGGACGACGGCACCGAGAAATATGTGGATCTGTCCGCCTTTGTTTCCCAGTATGAGTTCACGGACTCCGACACTGCCGTCTGGGTTCTGGGCGACAGCGGGGAGGTATCTGTAAAGATCAGGGAGGGGAGCATTGAAGAGAAGCACCTTCGTCCGGACTATCTGGCCGATATTAGGGCGGAAGCGGAAAAAGCCATGGCATCCAGCCGGGAGGCGGCAGAGAGCCAGCGTAGCGCAGAGGAATCGGAGGCAGGGGCCGTCGCAGGGGCCGCGGCTTCCGCAGAAAGCGCAGGGAATGCAGAGGCCGCGTCATGGGCAGCCCTCACGGCAAAAGAGGCAGCGCTAGAGGCCGCCGAGGCCGCACGGGATTCTGCGAACCACTCACAGAGCTATGCGGTGGGAACGGGAGGCGCCCGCCCGGATGAGTCCACAGACAGCGCAAAGCACTATTATGAGCAGGTCCGGCTGATCGCGGAGCGGATAGAAGGCAGCTCCGTTACCGCGGTCAACGGGAAAACGGGAAACGTAGTGCTTGACAGTGAAGACATCGGCGCGCTGCCTGATACTACTAAATACGCAGGCTCCGAGACTGTGGGGGGGCCGGCAAATAGTTTGAAAAATTTTTTCAACTCACTGAATATAGATGCAGGACTTGACCCAGGAGTGGTAAACATCATATCTTATGTAAGTAACACGGGTAATATATATGGCGCAATGGATGGAGCAGAATTTGTTCAATCGTACAATTCCGATTACGCGTATCAGATGTATGGGGACTATCGATCAGGGCAGCTTGCCACAAGGGGGAAGAGCGGCGGCACATGGGGCCCGTGGCGGAAACAGCTGGACTCCGAAAACTATACTGGGCTGACCCCGAAGCTTGCCCCGCAAGTTCATTACGGCACTATGGCGAGGCGGCAGGGATACTACAAGGTTAATATAAACTCTGCCGTCGGATGGATGCTCTCCTGCATGGTGATGTTGTATCAGGACTATAATGCGTATGTAATTCTGGTAAACGGATATCAATATGATAATAATTTCTGGTATTTACCCAAGGTGGATCTGGTTTCCGCAACAGAGGGCATAAACAGCATTCCAGTCAAGTTTGGGTATGACGGTATCGGAAAGCTGTGGTTTGCTGTTCCGTCAGGTAGTTATACAGGTATAACAGTATGCAACATCAACAACGGGTATATACAAGTGGAGGGCTGGGCGGACAAGATATCCATCAAATACGAGGAATCCCTCAGCGGAACAGTGCAGGCTGAGAAAACCGCGTATGCGCCGACGAAATCCCCCGAGGTGCGAAGTATCAGAAAGGTGGCTTCACTGCCCCCCGACGCGGCAAGTCATCCGGACACGTTATATGTTATTGTGGGGTGAGCGCATGAACCATGATTTCTTCAGACATTATTCCCACGAAAGACTCCGGCGGTATACCCATGGACAGATGTCCCTGACCTACTGGTTCGTTTTTGTGTATGACCGGACCAAGAAGGATGTACTCCGGGTAGTGGAGCTAAATGAAAAATACCTGAATCGCACAATCACAGAAGAGGAGAAAGAGGAATGGATCTCTGGCATCAAGGGGGCCCTCAACGTCCTTGACCTGAATAGGATAGAGTGGAACACGCGCCTGATAGGGGAGTTTGAGCTGCTGCGTCTCTCAGTAAGGACCAGAAGATGGAATCAGGGCGACCTCCCCAGATCAAGTGATTTTGTGCGGATACTTGATAATGTACAGAAAATAAGAAATGCATGGGCCGTGACGTCCTCCACCCCACAGACGCCAGAGCAGCCCCTTACCTCATACCAAAAATGGAACGACATAGAGCGAATCATGCATGACATTGCATTTACATATGGGAGATCAATAGGAGATCTCAGCTATTGCGGCGAGATATACGCCGGGGAAGGGATAGGTACAATCTAATGGCATTTATTAAGAAGGAATGGAAGGATCGGCTGGCGGAGTTTGCCGGGAGGCGCAGGCTGACCAATATCGACACCGGCGAGGAAATGACCGTAGATGTAGAGCGGGACGAGGGCCTCGTGTCCCAGACAGGGGACAGCTTTTCCGGGAAAAACATGAATGACCTGGAGGGCAGGATAGAGGCTGCGTTTGCCGAATGTACCAGATCTGCTGTTGTCAAAAACATCAACAGTGTCCAGACCTTGCCCCCCGACGCGGCAAGTCATCCGGACACGTTATATGTTATTGTGCAATAGGAGGAGTATGGTTATGCCGATTTATTTTGGGGCAAGTAAAGCTAAATTTTCTGTGGGAAACAAAAAAGTTATAAAGATGTATCAAGGCGCACAGCTTGTTTATTCCTCAGGGAACGTTTGTAATTATTATGTAAACGGATCTTTGGTTCACACTCAGGAATACGACGAAGGTCAAAGCGTCTTAAGCCCTTCCTATACTGTCCCGTCTGTTAGCGGGAGAGTTTTTAAAGGCTGGAGCACTACTAACGGCGGCCAGCCTGCCGGCTCCTTGACAATGGGAGATTCGCCAATTTCTTTGTATGCCAGGTTTAACTATATTGTAACCTATAACTTCAACGGCCGGAATTATACTCAAGAGTATGACGAAGGCCAAAGTGTATTATCCCCTTCCGTTGTCTATCCTGCTATCACGGGGGCAACCTTTCTTGGTTGGGTTACTAGCAGAACCGCCACTACTCCACTAACCAACTTGACGATGGGCTCCGACCCGATTACTTTGTACGCGTTGTTTAAATGGGCTGATACTGACCGCGTTAACCAGATTGGTTTGCGTATTAGTTTTGGACAACCTTACAATATCAATTCAAACGAGATCAACGCGACCACGAACCACTCTGGAACGTATACTTATCCGATGGATACAAGCAAATACGATCGTCATTATATTAAGGGATATGCTATGGAGCTCCTATGCAACAATAATACAGTTGGGCAAGTATGGTCTACCTCTTACATCGATGGCGTAGTTGTAAAGCAATACAAAAGTCCTTATGGTGGTGGCGACATTCAAACCATTGTGGATAAGGGTGTAATTGAGTGGACGGTTGCGGGACCTCCGACGTTTACAGTCGCGGATGGTTCTAGCTTTCATGGCGGGGGTACTAGAAACGGTTTTTATGTAGAAAGTATTAGATTTCTTGGTAAAACGACAACTATTTAATTGTAGACATTTTATAAAAAGAAAGGAGGAAATTCAAAATGGGCTATTATTTTAATCCATGCTTACCGCAAGGTTGCAAGTCAAGAGAAGCCATGCGCATAAGAGCCTCCCCCAGACGGGGGACAACATAAAACAAAAACCATGAGCCGGGACACCTTGTGAGGGTGGTTCCGGCTATTATTATGGTACAACAGCCTTTGCATTTGGATGTAAAATTTAAATAAAAATCGAGGTGATAATTATTATGGAAGTGGCTTATGTATCGAGGCAGGAGCACAATGAGTTTGCCCGCCGAATCGACGAGGAAAACGCGCGCCAGAACCGCAGGCTACAGCTTTTGGAGGATAATGTCCGGCAAATCAACGCCCTCACTGTATCGGTAGAAAAAATGGCAGTCAACATGGGCAATATGCTGGAGGAGCAGAAGAAGCAGGGAAAGCGCCTGGAGGCATTGGAAAAAGAACCCACGGAATCGTACAAACATATCAAAATGGCAATTATCACATCGGTAATCAGCACAATCGTAGGTGCCTTAATTGGTGCAGTGGTGGTTCTTTTATAAGAAAGGAGAATAAAATGAAAAACAGGAATTGGATGGAATGGATGAAGAAGGCAGGAATCAGGGCAGTGAAAACAATGGCCCAGACAGCAGTGGCGATGCTCCCCGCAGCTGCTACCATTACGGCGGTAGATTGGAAGACCGTGGCAGGGACAGCGGCACTTGCAGGCGTAGCCTCTTTGCTTACATCTCTTAAGGGACTGCCGGAGTTAGAAGACGGGGCGCAGGTGTAACTACAATATTGAAATTGGACAAGGAGGAACGTGAGTATGAGTAGAATTATTGCAATTGACGCAGGGCACGGGATGGGGACATTCGGCAAGCGTTGCTTGAAAAGCATCGATCCGGCCCAGACCAGGGAGTGGTACCTGAACGACCGGATCGCCGATCTGGTGGAAGCGGACCTGAAAAAGCATTATGACTGCACCGTCATGCGGGTGGACGATACCACCGGGGCAAAGGATATCAGCCTTTCCGCCAGGGTAAAAGCGGCCAACAATGTAAAGGTGGATTTTTACCTGAGCATCCACCACAATGCCGGGATTAACGGCGGCGCCGGCGGCGGGACGGTGGTATTTTACTATAATGATGCGGAGATGCGGGCCAAGGCGCAGCGCCTCTATAATGCGGTCATAGCCCGGACCGGCCTGGTGGGCAACCGGAGCAGCAAGGTAGCGGTCGGCGATCTGTACGTGATCAGGTACACTACCATGCCGGCGCTTCTGCTGGAAAATGGCTTTATGGATTCCACCCACGACACGCCGATCCTCTTGACGGCAGCCCATGCCCAAAAGACGGCGCAGGGGATTGTGGATTTCCTGGTCAAGGAGCTGGGACTCAGCAAAAATGAATCGGTGCAGGATACTCCCGCATCTGATAAGCCGCAGGAGAATGGTCCTTACATCACTGTGAACAAGGGAGACACGCTCTCCAGAATCGGAAAGAGAATAGGAGTGGCGTGGAAGGACATTGCCGACCTGAACGGCCTGGTAAGCCCGTACACGCTTCATGTGGGGCAGAAGCTCTATATTCCGTCCAAGGCATCCATGCAGTATTATCCGGCATATACGGGAAAAAAGACCACTCTGGCGGCAGCATTGACCAGTATTGGGGTAAGCAGCAGCTATTCCTTCCGGGTGAAGATTGCAAAGGCCAACGGGATCACGGGCTATCTTGGCACCGCGGCCCAGAATACCCGGATGTATAATCTGCTGGTGGCCGGACTGCTGAAGAGAGTATAGCTGCGACGTCGCAACGGCAGAAAAGGGCGGTAGGGTTACCCTGCCGCCTGCTCTGAAAACAGTCATAATGTTTAAAATAATTCGATGTTGTTTTTGGTAATTTTAAGCGGTTAGCAACACGTTAGCAACAAATTTTACTGAGAAATGCAATAATATCACGGTTTGACTCCATATTTTATTAACACATCCCTTAAAATTGAGCAAAACGGCGGATATGACAAAACCGCAGAAAATGCCCTGTATATATAGGGTTCCGCTCATTTTTAAGGCAATTTTCATCCGTAAAAAATCGGTGAAAATCAGAACGGTTAGCAACACGTTAGCGACAATCATTTACCTATCTTATTGATTTCAGCCCTGAGTTCATCAAGAGTTCTGTGCCCATATTTTAAATCTGTCACATCATTCCCCAGTGCATGCCCCATAAGCATTTTCTTAGACAGTGCGTTTACATTATATTTATCACACAACCAGGAAAAGGTGTGCCTGCAGTCATGTGGGGTATGGTCCGTTATCCCAATATCCTTCAGCGCAGCGGAAAAAAAGGATCGGAATTGAACAGCCGGCGATGTAAAAAGGGGATTGTCTCTGTGGATGAAGGGGACTATTCCTTTATTGAATGGAACGATTCTGTTCTTGCCGGCAGCTGTCTTTACGCCTCCCTGGAAGTACTGCTGTTCCATATTGATTTCAAGCTTCTGGTATGCGGAGATCCGGAAGCCGCTGTAGATCATGATAAGCACGGCCTGCAGAATGTCATTTCCTTCTGCATGCGTCCAGATCAGGGAAAGCTCCTGCTCTGTAAAGGGTTCTCCTTTTTCATCATCATCGGGTGTATTGATCCTGACATGGTCAGAATACTTTCTGTCACATATGTCATGGGCATATGCGTAGTCATACATTTGACGGAAAAGGTTTACAATGTGTTCTTTTGTGGCATGCTTTTTGGAACAGTTGTCAACTACCATTTGTAAATCTTCTGTTTTTATGTTATGGAAGGGCATATCGTGAAGCGCGGCCGCCTGATTGTACGCGGCTTTTGTAGCTCCAATAGAAGATTTAGAGTAAATGCGTGTCTTATCTCTTTCGTATTTATAAGAAAAAAATTCTTTATATACTTCAGAGAAGGATTTTGTCTGAGCGGCGTCCCGCGTCTGGCGGTTATAGGAGGCAATGATCCTGGATACCACATCCTGTCCTTTATCAGACTGGCTGATTGCTGGAGCAGAGAAGTGACCTGGATCAAATGAGCCGGCCCTGTATTCCATCAGGGCATAAAAGCCTGTGTACCAGTCCGAAACATAGCACAGTGCTTTCGGGGTTTTAGGGGAACCGTTTGGAGAAAATTCCGTGGTGGGAGGATATACGGCATATGGGTTTGTCCGGTTGCCGGACAGTTTTTTGATGCTTCCGAATCCGTTTGGCAGTTTTGGGTGTTTTGGTCTTCTTGACATTGTATCATCCTCCTTGTGAAATGTGCACAGCGATCAGCTGATATCCTACGCTTAAAATTTGGCTGATCTGCATAAATGGGTACAAAAAAGGTACAAAAATAACAGTCGGCGAAAATTTCGCTTGCAGGCTGCTCTCGGAGATGATACAATCATTGTAGGTTTGTGAGACCTGATTGTATCCCTCCGGGGTATATCTAAAGCCGTTCGGTGTTGGCGCACCGGGCGGTTTTACTTTGGTATAAAACGCTCCGTTTTTTCCAACTTGTGCCTGGGACGGAGCTTTTGCTACAAAGCGGTTTTAAACATAATAAGGATTAGGCCTCATAGCAAGTGTGATAATGTCAATAATCCATCCAATACCGAATAATCCTAATGTGCAAAGATACAGTATTCCCATCCCAACTTTTCCCTCATAAAATTTGTGCCCACAGATTGTAAAAATGCAGAGCAAAAGAGACACCCATTTGTTCTTCGGTCTGCCATATATACCAGGACGCATATTTGCGCTTGCGCTCGCAGAAGCGGCGGCAGATGCGCTGGAAGAATTGTTTATGATGATATTCCTGTCATTTCCAGACAATTCTCCTACTTGTTTTCCGCATTTAGGACACACGACACATTCTTTATCAATGGATGCCCCACAGTGTTGACAGAATTTTTTGTTTGCAGAATCATTGATTGGGCTTCCGCAATTCGGACAACTTGCCGCCTTATCGCTTATCTCCTTCCCACATTCAGGACAACTTATCAATGCCATATTTTATCCCCCTTTTCTTTAGATTTTATCAAATCGCCGTAGCGGTTTAATCATTATGTGCTTCATATTCTATTTTTTGCACATCCTCTTTACAGAAATCATTTTCTGTTATATGCCTTAAAGCATGATAATAATACTTCAACTGACTGTCCCTTGACAATCTGGCATTTAAAAAGATTGTGTATGAATCATCAGCATTCTTGACCAGATGCTCCGGAACCATGGTGTCCATGTCTATAATCTGTACATTTATTTCTTCCAATCAAATCACCCCTTGTATATAATACAATATTTTGAGTCCGATAAAACGGACTTAAAAATTACTTTCCTTTTCCTGATCATACAGATTCTTCATAAAGTCCATATGTGCCTTAAACCGATCCGGTGGCATTGTGCGCTTCATATGGAAGAGGGAGCGCATGTCTTCATCCTCAAACATTTCCTGGGCAAGTTTGGCGGTTTCTTCATTGGTGTAATATATTGGAGAATCTTCTTTTTCTTCGCCTGTCGTTAGGTATTCAACGGAAACACCTAGAAAATCAGCTATTTTTTGAATTTTATCAACACTCGGTGTTATAGTCTTAAACTTTCCTATATAACTTCTGGCAAAACCGAGTTCTTGTTCCAATTTATTTATTGAATACCCTTTGTTTTTTGCAGCCTCTTTTACGTTCTCATATAGTCCCATAGTAAATTCCTCCAAATTTTGCGTAATTTACTATTGACATACGTAAAATCTTGTGTATAATAGAATTATAGATACGCAAGATTTTGCGAATGTTCAAAATAAATAGCAGATATTCTTTTTGTTGGTCGCACTTCAAATATAGAATATTTTGCGCAATTTGTCAATATAAAAATCGCTAAATTTTGCGTTTTTTAAAGGAGGTGAGAAATTGCTTTACGATAATGTGAAAGCCATATGCAAAGAAAAGAAGATAACCGTGTCGCGTCTGGAGACAGAACTTGGTTTTCCCAGGAGCAGTATCCGCAAGTGGAATACGAACGAACCGAGCGTGGGTAAGGTGAAAAAGGTGGCTGATTTCTTCGGCAAGCCAATCGAGTATTTTCTGGAGTAGGAAGGGGAGGTGAGGAAGTGGAAGAAGAAACGAAAAATATATTTGCTGAAGAGAGAGAACTTCTCCACAAGCAGTTGGAGCTACTTGCGGAGAAGTCCAAAGAGAGTTGTTCATATGAATCTCTTTCAATGCTTACAGAGCAGATGGTAAATATTTACTCCACATTGAATCCTTATTAGGGTTCACGCTTTGTGACTTCGATTGCCATCAAATTATCTCCCAAGACAGTGTAATTTCCACTATCGCTATGAAGATACATTGTCTGCAATGGGATATTGGCAGTAAGAATTTCATCACCGGAAATATCCTTAAGCCCTTCGGATGTTTGAATGGTGATTTTGGTGATATCGCTTGCGCTATACGCACTGTCGTTTAAGTAAATAAAGCGGAAATCAAACATTGTAGTATTCTCCTTTCTTCCGTATTCCAGATGGCGGTCTGGTACATACAGTATAGGAGATAAGCAGACAAAAAGCAATAAAAACGCCCCGGCGGTGCAGCGAACACCCCGGAGCATGGCAACCAACTAAGTAAGTAGCTGATTGTGGAACTAATTCTACCATAAAATTCCACATGATGCAAGAACAAATGTTCTGAAATGGAGGAAAATTTTATGGATGAAATCAGATTACGGTCAAAGAGGGACCGGGAGCCTATGACAGATGAGCGGCTGAAGCTTGTCCTGACCTACGTCATGTACCTGATTGGCGAGGTTCTGGGATTTGGGCTGGCATTTGTCTTTATCCTCTGCATGGCCGGGGTATTGAAATAAGGGGGTGGCCTGTCATGACAGAGTACATATACACAGTGATCAGAGAGTATCCCGACGGGAGCCGGGCGAAGCGTAAGAGGGAACACCACCGATGCAAGCCTGATTTAAAGATCGGCGGACTTTACACCCATCTTGGCGGACTTCCGGGGATGCAGCGGGTTCTGGCAGTGGACACTGAAGAATGGCCAGATTGGGAATGATAAGGACTCTGTGCAGGAGGGAGGTGATACAGGTGAGTGAAAGGGTAACTGTGGACGAAGCCGCAAAAATCCTTGGAATGTCTAAACAGGGGCTCCGGGAACATATGAAGAGAAACCTGTTTGCTACTCCGATCGGAGAAGTGACTAAAGTTAGCAAGGGGCGGTATCAGTACCATATATATCGAAGCATGCTGGACAAGCATATCGGAAAAACAGGAGGTTTGGGAGGGGCGGTGGCAGCAGACAATTCCTGATTCTATAACCAATCAAATTATCCGTGTCCTGCGCGTGGTGTACAGACACCACAACCCCCTTTCACAAGGTGCGCAGCTTTTGCCAGGCTGTGCACCCCGCGGAGGGCACGGAGGGAAAGAAAGGAGGAGACAGATGGGAATCAGTAATTACCGCGTAAAGATCCAGTGCGATGACGGGAGAGTGACTTATCGGGAATGTAACACCATGGAACAGGCCTGGGAGTATTACGATGAAGTGGATGGGGAAGCAGAGATTCAGCAGTACAATGCGGCGCTGGGCACCTATGAGATTGTGGTGTATCCCGCATTCGAATACTAAGGAAGGAGGAAATCAGTGACACACAGGATTTTTAACGCCGGCAACGTGCTGGGCGGGACTGCCTTCCTTGCCATGATAGGCGTCGTAGGGGCCGCAAGCTGGGCCATAGAAAATGACGGTTCCTACTGGAGTACTATCGCATTTATGGTACTGCTGATCGCATGTGCATACCTGTCTATACGGGAAGAAGGCAAAAGAAAATAGGCTCCGCCTGCCAACCAAAGCACGGAGCCTACCAAATACTTAAAAATATCTATGCATCCATTATAAGGGATGCGGAAAGGAAGGTCAAGTGGATTTCGTGTTTTGCAGTTGTGAGGAGTGCGCATACAACCGGGACAGGATGTGCAGAAGGGAATCTATCTCTATATCCTGGACAACCTCCAATGAGTTCCGTTGCGGAGAACGAATAAGCTATCCGGTATGTGCGGATTATCAGGAGGTTGGAGAAGCAGATGGCACAGATTGAGGTAGAGAACATCGTGGTCACTGATTGGTGGTGGGGCGAGCAGGAATACCGGGTGCCCAGCCGGGCCCGGATGAAGAGGGAAAGACAGGCCTATGAAGAGGCGGAAAGAGAGGACGGGGAAATTGAAGACAGGAGATAAGGTGACATGGGACAGCCAGTCCGGCGGGACATGGACGGAAAAGACCGGTACGGTCATCAGGGAAGTCCCATCTGGAGAGTCGGCAAAACAGTATGTGCCAGATGGGATAAGGAAATCCCATGTCAAATTTGACAATGTAAGCAAGAATGATAGGGTGCTTGTGGCCGTTCCGGCCGGCAAGGATGGGAAGATTACCCATTATTACTGCCCGAGGAAAAGCATGCTGGCTGTAAAGGAGGATTAGGAGAGCATGAGTACATTGTATGAAATCACAGGAGATTATCTCCGTTTACTGGAAATGTTGGAGGAAGAGGAAAACATTGACCTGCAGGCATTTCAGGACACCTTAGAGGGAATTGATGGGGAGTTTGAGATTAAGGCTGATGGTTATGCCAGGGTATTGAAGGAGCTTGCGGCCGAAGCGGGGAAATATGACGCTGAAATCCAGCGCATGACCGCAAGGAGGGATTCTCTTAACAACCGGAGTAAGATGCTCAAACAGCACTTGTATGAGAGCATGAAAGCTACTGGCAAGCTGAAATTCAAGACGGATTTGTTCAGTTTTGGCATCCAGAAGAATGGCGGTTTACAGCCGATGGAGATTTTACCGGACGTTACAGTCCCGGACGAATACTGCCGGAAGGAGCCTGACAACATGAAAATCCGTGAAGCGCTCAAAAACGGTGCAGAACTGCCTTTTGCGGTGTTGAAAGAGCGAGGAGATCATTTGGTTATCAGATAAAAAATCATAGGAGAATAGGGAAGAATGAAAGTATCAAAAATCATTATCAAGAATCTTTTTGGAATTACAGAACAGGAATTGGACAGCCGCAGCGTGGAACTGATCGGCGAGAACGGAACCGGGAAAACGTCCGTGATTGATGCCATCAAGTATGCGCTGACCAACAAATCGGACCGGGATTACATCGTGCGAAACGGCGAGACAGAGGGCGAAATCATTATTGAAACGGATACTGGCCTGAGCATTAACCGGAAATCCCGGACAACGCAGACGGATTTTAAGTCTGTCAAGCAGAATGGGAATATCGTTCCGTCTCCGGAAGCGTTCCTGCGTGACATTATTACTCCCCTGCAACTGCAGCCTATGGAGTTCATGCGCATGGGTAAGAAAGAGCAGAATGCGACAATACTTAACATGATTGATTTTCCGTGGAATATGGAGACAATCCGGGAATGGTTCGGGGAAATTCCGGCAGATGTGAATTATGAGCAGAACATTCTGGCCGTTTTGAATGACATCCAGGCAGAGAACGGTACATACTTCCGTAGCCGGCAGGACGTGAACCGGGACATAAAGTCGAAGAAATCCGTTGTAAATGACATCAAGGCAGCATTGCCGCAGGACTATGACGGCAGCAAGTGGGAAAGTGTCAATGTTGGGGAGCTGTACACCCAGATTGAGAAAATTCGTAAGTCTAATGAGCAAATTGAAAAGGCAAAGCGGCTGAAAGACGGGTTTGAGAACAAACTCCGGGCGATTGAAGCTGATAGAGATATTGCCTTGTCTGCCTTGAATAGTGAAATGGCGGCAAAAGAGCGGAACATTGACACGCAGCTTGCCACACTGAAAGAGCAGATTAATTCCCTTGAAAAAGAGAAATCCGGCTTATCTTCTGTTAGAGCGGATCGGGAAAAGGTCATTCAGAGCGAATATCGGGAGAACGTGGCAAAGCATGAATCTACTGTAGCCGCTTATTCGGAATATGCAGACAAGGAACCGCAGCCGGTGGATGCGCTGCTGAAAAAGGCAGAGGAAACCGAGAAGATGAAATCCCATATTAACGAGTGGCACCGGATGCTGTCTTTACAGAAAGATATTGAAGAACTGACAAAGAAGTCCACTTCCTACACGGAGAAGATTGAGAAAGCCCGGAATCTGCCCGGTGAGATTTTGGAGAAAGCCACGATTCCGATTGATGGGTTGTCCGTCAAGGATGGTATTCCGCTTATCAACGGACTTCCGGTAAGCAATCTGTCAGAGGGTGAGAAGCTTGACCTTTGCATTGATGTGGCAATCCAGAATCCGGCAGGATTGCAGATTATCCTTATTGATGGAGTGGAGAAGCTGTCTACGGAAATGCGTGAGCGGCTGTACAGTAAGTGCAAGGAAAAGGGATTGCAGTTCATTTCCACACGTACCACGGATAGCAAGGAATTAACTGTGATTGAACTGTAACTATGGGAAAGGCGGGGCAGTTTAAAGGCTGTCCTGCTGAATTAGGAGAGTGGATATGGAAACTTTACCATTAAACTGTGAGTGCGGTTGCATGGAAACAGAGGAAAGAAATGTCTATAAAGAGGATATTTGCGGAATATTTACTCCTGTTGAATGGGATTTGCATTGTAAAAAATGCGGTAAGTATTTAGGACATTTCGCATATGGACATTGGGAATATTAGGAGATTGGAGGATTAGGGAAATATGGCAAAAGTAATTGCAATAATGGGAGAGTCCGGTTCTGGGAAAACCACTTCCATGCAGAACCTTGACCCAAAAACAACATTTTATATCGACGCAGACAGAAAAGGTTTGTCATGGAGAGGTTGGAGGGAACAGTACAGCGAGAAAAAAGGAAATTATTTGAAAAGTGATGATGTGAACATTGTCCGGCAGTACATCCGAAAAATCGCTGAAATGAAAAACTGGAAAGTGGTGGTTGTTGATACCATTAACGGCTTAATGGTTGCTGATGAAATGCGCCGGAGCAAGGAAAAGGGATATGACAAGTGGGTTGACCTTGCAACCTGCGTTTGGGACTTGGTAGTTGACTGTTATGATTACCGGGATGACTTGACAGTTATTTTTACGGCGCATACACAGACAGAAACAGATGATTCCGGGTATCGGTTTACCAGAATCCAGACATCCGGCAAAAAGTTAAATAAGATTGTTCTGGAAAGCAAGTTCACAACAGTTCTTCTGTCAAAGTGCGTAGATGGGAAATATCTTTTTGAAACGCGAGCGAACAACAGCACTGCAAAGACACCAAAAGGAGCATTTGAGGATTTTGAAATAGAGAATGATATCACAACAGTGATTAAGGCATTGGAGGAATTTTAAATGAAAAAATTAAATGGATACGAAAAAGCACAGGCATACAGCGATACAGAGCGGCTCCCGGTTGGCGGGTATGTGCTGAAAATTCTTGATGCAGTGGAGCAGGACAACTCTGACAAGGGATGGAATAATCAGCTTATTATATCGTTTGACATCGCAGAGGGTGAGCATAAAGATTTCTTTGCAGCTAATTACAAGGCACAGACAGGCGAAGATAAAAAGTGGAAAGGTACATACCGTCTGCGCGTTCCAAAAGACGATGGAAGCGAACAGGACAACTGGACAATGCGCCGGTTCAAAACAGTGATGAATGCCTTTGAAGATTCCAACAAAGGTTATCGCTTTGACTGGGACGAAAAGAAACTCAAAGGCTTGTTGATTGGAGCATTATTCAATAACAAGGAATACGAATTTAACGGCAGGCATGGATTTTTTACAAACTGCCATTCTCTTGTGACAGTAGAGAAAATCCGTTCAGGCAAATTTGAGATTCCGGCAGATACGCTTTTAAAAAATAATGGACAACAGAGCGGCGGGTATGGAAAGCCGGATGCAGACGGATTTATGAATATTCCTGACGGGATAGATGAAGAGCTGCCTTTTAATTAGGAGCCGTTATGACACCATTTGAGTTAAAAAAATCTCTGGAATCTATGACATTGC
>OOIH01001010.1_pt1 | contig 26525 bp, 24 predicted proteins | sample 1691801 | NCBI WGS metagenome assembly OOIH01 (sample SAMEA1061690, study PRJEB22710) | metagenome
CTTATGCGGGCTTCTTCAAATACTGCCCTAAAACTATGTCAAAACATATTTCAATCTTCTGTTGAATCGGCCAGAACCAATGCACATCTCAGCGAGAGGAGGCGATAAGGGATGAAGAAGGCCGGGGCCTCTGGCCCAACCACAGAAAGGAAGATCCGGCCGGCTCTGACTCCCGAGGCCAGAGAGAAGCAACTGGTTGCTCTGGCTGTCGACCTCGTTGAGAAGCGCCTCCGGGAAGGAACGGCGTCATCTCAGGAGGTGACTCAGATTCTTAAACTCGGAAGCGCGAGGGCGAGTCTGGAGAAGGAGATGCTTCGTCATCAGGTGGAGCTTGTGAAGGCGAAGACGGAGTCGCTTCAATCGGCCAAGCGTGTGGAGGAGCTTTATGCGAATGCGCTCAAGGCCATGCGGAGTTACAGCGGACAAGGAGACGACGATGGGGAGTATTAGATGCTATTCGGAACTTGTCCTCCTGCCTACCTTTGAAGAGCGCTATGAGTATCTTCGACTTGGTGGAGGAGTCGGTAAGGAGACTTTCGGCTTCGACCGGTACATGAATCAGTTCTTCTATCGGTCTCCGGAATGGAAGCGGGTTCGGAATTTGGTCATCGCCCGCGACAACGGCTGTGACCTTGGATTGATCGGACATGAGATTTTTGGCCGTGTCCTGATTCATCACATGAATCCTATCCGTCCGGAAGATATTCGTTCCAGAAGCGATCTTTTGCTGAACCCGGAGTATCTTATCACCACAATTCACGAGACCCATCAGGCAATTCACTATGGAGATGAAACACTTCTGCTTCGTGCTCCGATCCCCCGGGCAAGGAATGACACCTGCCCTTGGAAAATGTAGAAAAGAGGGGCGATGTTGCCGCCCTTCTTTTCCGGCTTACGCCGTAGCGGATGCTCGTTTCGTACTGTTTACCACTTTTCGCAGGGGTGAAATTTTCGTATGGTTCGGAGACAGTATCGGGCGGGCATCCGCGATTTTTATAGCACACCACTTATCACGAGACAAGGAGGGACTACTGAATATGCAAAACAATTCCCCGAAGCGCGAGCGGGAAAACGATCCGCGTGACCGTGGAGTTATGACTGGGCAGACAGGCAAAGCGCCTCCTGCGGAGCAGCCCAAGGCGGTCGAGCTCATAGGCGTCGTCACCGACTGCACCAGGCTCAATGTTCGGGCGGAGGCCGATCCCAATGCGAGAGTGATCGACGTCATCCCAGCGCTGACTGAGATCGTCATTGACGCTGGCGCTTCCACCGATGAATTCTACAGGGTTCACACTGCCGAGGGCATTGAGGGTTTCTGTATGAAGAAGTACATCGCGGTTCGGAAGTGAGGGATGCGCCATGGATAACACGGAGAGCATCCTGACTTCTATCAAGAAGCTCTTGGGCATCGACGCCGGGTACACCCACTTCGACCCCGATCTCATCATGCACATCAATTCCGTGTTCTCGATCCTGACTCAGATGGGCGTTGGCCCTCGCGGAGGTTTCTCTATTATGGGAGCCGGTGAGGAATGGCCGTCGTTCATCACGGACAAAAGCTGTCTCCCTCTGGTAAAGTCTTATGTCCATCAAAAGGTTCGGCTCATGTTTGACCCGCCTCTTAGTACCGCCGCCATCGAGTCCATCAACCAGCAGATCAAGGAGTTTGAGTTTCGGCTGTTTGTCGCGGCAGATACGCCCAATGCCGGCTGAAAGGATGTGTGTTGATATGGATACCAATTCGCTTGCCCACTACGGAATTCTCGGTATGAAGTGGGGCGTTCGACGGACACCGGAGCAGTTGGAGCGTGCCTCCATCAAGGCTCCTGGTAAGGAGCTGTCCGAACTCAGCGACGCGGAAGTTCAGGCGCGTATCGACCGGATCAATCTGGAGCGGCGGTACAAAGACCTGACCAAGCCGGAGGCGCAGAAGAAATCCGCGCGGGGCAGGGAGTTCTGCGAAGACCTTTTGAAGGACATCGGCGGCAATGTGGTCAAAAATCTCGGCAAGCAGGTTTTGGACTACTACGAACAACAAGAGAGAGGAGGATGATTCAAAATGAGCGACATCGCTATCGCGCATCACGGTATCAAAGGGATGAAGTGGGGAATCCGCAGAACGCCCGAACAGCTTGCAAGAGCCTCTGGTCGCCCTGTTCCGGAATCCGGTGAAAGCCGATCCGGGCGCACTGCTCAGAAGAAGGCCGCTTCGGCGACCGCCAGCAAGAGGACGCTCAGCGACCTTTCCGATGATGAGCTTCGGCAGCGCATTAGCCGTCTGGAGCTTGAGAAGCGCTATAAGGACTTGGAAAAGGCCGACGCCAAACCGAAGTCCACCCGAGGAAGGGACTTCTGCGTCAACGTGTTGGAAACCATTGGCAAAAACACGCTGACCAACATCGGCACCCAGGCAGCCAACCATGTCCTTGGTGAAGCCATCAACAAATTGGCCGGCGTCTCCTCGGATGACAAGGCCCATCGCGTTGTGAACCCGCAAAAGGGCCAGGAAGACAAGAAGTAGGTGTCCGCGCATGTCTTTATCAAACACCGCTGTTCCTAAATATTACGGCGCGTTTCGTGAGGCGGTTCTGCGCGGGGAAATCTTTGTCAACAAGGAAATATCCATGGAGATGAACCGGATCGACGCACTGATTGCCGACCGAAGTTTCTACTATGACGATCAGGCTGTCGAAGGGTGGGTCAGATACTGTGAGTCCGAGCTTACCCTGACCGACGGCTCTGATCTCAACCTCTTGGACACTTTTAAGTTGTGGGGGGAACAAATTTTCGGTTGGTATTACTTCGTGGACCGGAGCGTCTATGAGCCTTATCCCGATGGTCATGGCGGACGGTATGTACGAAAGACCATCAAGAAGCGGTTGGTCAACAAGCAGTATCTAATCGTTGCCAGAGGCGCGGCCAAGTCGATGTATGCGTCCACGCTGCAAAGCTACTTCTTGAATGTGGACACCAGCACCACCCACCAGATCACTACAGCCCCGACCATGAAACAGGCGGAGGAGGTTCTTTCACCGATTCGCACCTCCATTGTCCGCTCCCGCGGGCCGCTGTTCCAGTTCCTGACGGAGGGCTCCTTGCAGAACACCACCGGCTCCAAGGCAAACCGCATGAAGCTGGCCTCCACCAAGAAGGGCATTGAGAACTTCCTGACGGGGTCTCTGCTGGAGATTCGTCCCATGAGTATTGCCAAGCTCCAGGGGCTCCAGGTTAAGATCGCGACTGTGGACGAGTGGCTCTCCGGCGACATCCGGGAGGATGTTATCGGTGCCATCGAGCAGGGCGCTTCCAAGGTGGATGACTACATCATTGTTGCCATCAGTTCGGAGGGCACCGTTCGGAACGGAGCTGGCGACACCATCAAAATGGAGCTCATGAAGATCCTGAAGGGTGAGTACATCGCGCCCCATACCTCTGTTTGGTGGTACAAGCTGGACTCTGTTGACGAGGTCGCAGACCCCGAGATGTGGATCAAGGCCAACCCGAACCTGGGTAAGACCGTCAGCTATGACACTTATCAGAAGGATGTGGAGCGGGCCGAGCAGGCCCCCGCCGCCCGGAACGATATTCTGGCGAAACGGTTCGGCCTCCCTATGGAGGGGTATACCTACTACTTCACCTATGAGGAAACCCTGCCTCATCGCCGCCGAGACTTCTGGCAAATGCCCTGCGCCCTCGGCGCGGACCTGTCTCAGGGCGACGATTTCTGCGCGTTTACATTCCTATTCCCTCTACGCGGAGGCGCGTTCGGGGTAAAGACCCGAAATTATATTTCCTCGCTCACCTTGAAGAAGCTGCCTGCGGCCATGCGGATCAAGTACGATCAGTTTATGGCTGAGGGCAGTCTTATGGTTTTGGAAGGAACTGTCTTAGACCTGATGCAGGTCTATGAGGATCTGGACGATCACATTGTCCGATGCGGCTATGACGTCCGGTGCCTCGGTTATGACCCCTACAACGCAAAAGAGTTTGTAGAGAGGTGGCAGTCGGAAAACGGACCTTTCGGAATTGAGAAAGTCATTCAGGGCGCAAAAACGGAATCCGTTCCCTTGGGTGAGCTGAAAAAGCTCTCAGAGGAGCGGATGCTTTTATTTGACGAGGAATTGATGACCTTTGCCATGGGAAACTGCATCGCAAGCGAAGACACCAATGGAAACCGGAAGCTGCTGAAGATGCGGCGTGAGCAGAAGATTGACGCCGTTGCGGCGATGATGGATGCTTACATCGCCTATAAGCACAACCGGGAAGCTTTTGAGTAAAGGAGGACAGTTCATGGAGCAAGAACTCGCCCATTTCGGCATCAAGGGTATGCACTGGGGCGTCCGCAGGTTTCAGCAGCCTGACGGTACCCTTACCTCCGCCGGGAAGAAGCGGTACTCCGCCGACCGGAAGACGAAGCTGACGGAGAGCGTTGAGGCCAAGAAGGCCCACGTTGACGCCATGCGGAAACAGGCCGGCGAGCGTATCCAATTCTATGGCGGAAAGAACGTTGCCACCAATGCTATCCAGCAAGAGGCCGCTTACAAGAAGAAGTCCACCACCGCCAAGACGGTCACGGTGGGCACGGTCATCGCTACCGGCGCGGCCTATGCTGCGGCAGCCGCCACACAGTCCCTTCCAGTTGTCGGCCTCTCTACAGCGGTCGTCGCGGCAGGAACCGCTTTCGTAACGTCGAGGAAGAACCAGAAAATTTCCGCAATCGCGGACGAGCAGATCGCCTACACCAAGGACAGTGACTACGGCCCCGACGTTGTTGTGCGAAAGTCTCGGGACTGAGATAAGGAGGGAAGGAGCGCGTGGAAATCACCCTTGGCTCGCGATTGAAGCACGCGTGGAACGCGTTCCTCAGCAGAGAGCCCACAAGCAGCTACTACCAGGGTCTCGGAAGAGGCTACTCCTATCGTCCTGACCGGCCCCGGCTGACCCGTGGAAACGAACGTTCCATCGTCACGTCGGTACTCAATCGAATCGCGTTGGATGCGGCGGCTATTAACATTCAGCATGTGAAGCTGGATGACAATGGCCGCTTTGTTTCTACTGTTGACAGCGGTCTGAACAACTGTCTGACTGTGGAGGCCAATATTGACCAGACGGCCAGAGCCTTCGTCCATGACGTGGTCATGTCCATGATGGACGAGGGCTGCGTTGCTATTGTTCCGGTGGATACGACCTTGAACCCGAAAGTAACCGGGGCCTATGACATCGTGACCATGCGAGCCGGACAAGTCGTCGAGTGGTATCCGGCTCATGTGAAGGTCCGGGTCTACAATGACCAGCGCGGCGAAAAGGAAGATATTTTACTTCCCAAAAGCGTGGTTGGAATCGTGGAAAATCCGCTTTATGCGGTGATGAACGAACCCAACTCCACCCTACAGCGCCTGATCAGAAAACTTAATCTGTTGGACGCTGTCGACGAGCAGGCCGGTTCCGGCAAGCTCGACCTTATTATTCAGCTTCCCTACGTCATCAAGACGGAGGCGAGACGCGCCCAGGCGGAAAAGCGCCGCAAGGACATTGAGGAACAGTTGTCCGGTTCCAAGTACGGTATCGCTTATACCGATGGTACGGAGCATATCGTGCAGCTGAATCGTGCCGTTGAGAACAATCTGATGACCCAGATCGAGTATCTGACGAGTATGCTTTACAGCCAGTTAGGGATCACGAAAGGGGTTATGGACGGTTCTGCCGACGAGCAGACGATGCTGAACTACTACAACCGGACGATCGAGCCCATTCTCTCCGCCATCGTTGACGAGATGAAGCGCAAGTTCCTGACAAAAACTGCTCGGTCGCAGTTGCAGTCGATCTCGTTCTTCCGAGATCCCTTCAAACTCGTTCCGGCCGCCCAGCTTGCCGAAATCGCGGACAAGCTTACCCGAAATGAGGTCATGTCGTCCAATGAGATCCGGCAGGTCATCGGGTTGAAGCCGTCTAAGGACCCGAAGGCGGATGAGCTTCGCAACAAGAACCTCAGCGAGCCAACGGCAAAGGGAAAGGGCGCCGAAACCAAGCCCGAACAGACCATCACCACATCGAAGGAGGAAAACAATCAAAATGAAGCATCCGTGTGATTTCAGCGGTTGGGCAACCAGAGCTAACCTCAGATGCTCTGACGGCCTCACCATCATGAAAGGTGCGTTTGAGGACAATGACGGGAAGAAAGTCCCTCTTGTCTACAACCACCTCCACAACGATCCCAGCCTTGTTCTGGGACACGCCATCCTGGAGAAGCGGGATGAGGGCGTGTATGCCTACTGCTACTTCAACGACACCCCCAACGGCCAGATGATGAAGCAGGCGGTGCAGCACGGCGACATCGACGCTCTGTCTATCTTCGCCAACCAGCTCAAGAAGCAGGGCAATTTCGTTACCAACGGCAATATCCGAGAGCTGAGCCTTGTCCTGGCCGGGGCTAACCCCGGAGCGTTCATCGACTCCATCATGGCTCATGGCGAGGAGAGCGATGAAGAGGCCATCATCTACACTGGTGAGCCGCTGTGCCTCGCTCATGCCGATGGCGGCAAGAAGGAGGAGCCTCCCAAGCAGGAACCCCCTGCCAAGAAGGAAGAGCCCGCGAAGCAGGAGCCTTCCGCCCAGGAGAAGTCCGAGGAGGACGAGACTGTCGGCGATGTCTACAACACGCTGACCGATAAGCAGAAGCGGGTCGTAAACTACATGCTCGGCGGGGCCCTCATGCAGGGTGATGCCGCCGGCGACGAATCTGAAGGAGGAGACAATACTATGAAGCACAACGTTTTCGAGAAGGATGGGACCAACGATTCCGTCCTGATGCATTCCGAGACCCGGCGCGGTATCATCGCTCTGGCCAAGCAGAACAGCGTTGGCAGCCTGCGGACCGCTTTCGCCATCTATGCCGAGCAGGCCGCCGCTGACGGTGATGATGAACTGAAACATGGCATTGATGCGCTCCAGCACGGCATCGACAACATTGAGAGCCTGTTCCCCGACTATAAGGATCTGAAGCCCGGCGCCCCCGAGCTGCTCACCCGGGATCAGGGTTGGGTCAATGTGGTCATCGACAAGGTGCACAAGACCCCCATCGGCCGTATTCGCACTCGTCAGATGGACGCCCGCAACGAGAATGCCCGCGGTCAGGGCTACCAGAAGGGCAAGCGTAAGACCCCCGCCGGTAATATGAAGTTGCTGAGCCGGACCACCGACCCCCAGACCGTGTACTGCATCGACGCGCTGCATCGTGATGATGTCACGGACATCACCGACTTCGATGTGATCGAGTATCAGTACGGCGTGATGAAGCAGAACCTCTACGAGGAGGTCGCTATCGCTATCATGGTGGGCGACGGCCGCGAGGAGGGCACCGAGATGAAGATCTCCGAGTCCCATATCCGCTCCATCTGGAACGACGACGATCTCTACACCATCCACTATGACGTGGACGTCGCTGCCGCCAGGGCTGAGCTTCAGGGCTCCCGCACCGACATGAACTTCGGTGAGAACTTCATCTACGCCGAGGCCATCGTGGCCGCCGCCATGTACTCCCGCGAGAAGTACAAGGGCACCGGCACTCCCGATCTGTTCTGTACGCCTCATCTGCTGAATGTGATGCTGCTGGCTCGTGATCTGAACGGCCGGCGTATCTACGACTCCAAGACCGATCTGGCCGCCGCGCTGAACGTCAACGCAATCTATACCGCCGAGCAGTTCGAGGGCTTGGTCCGCACTGATGACGACGGCGTGAAGCACAAGCTTCTGGGCATCTTCGTCAATCTGAACGACTACACCGTGGGCTCCACCAAGGGCGGCGAGATCACCCGCTTCAATCAGTTCGATATCGACTTCAACCAGCACAAGCTCCTGATCGAGACTCGCCTGTCCGGTGCTCTGAACAGGGTCTACTCTGCCATTGCGCTGGAGGAGCCGGTGAAGTCCGCTTCTGGTGCGGCTGCTTAAAGGAGAAAATTCAAAATGGCGAAATGGTACGGCATGATCGGCTACGCGGAAACTGTGGAAACGACGCCGGGCAACTGGGATGAGCAGCTCACTGAGCGTCCGTATTACGGCGACGTGATTCGGAACACGCGGAAGCTGCAAGGCGCTGAAAAGGTCAATGACGACATCAGCATCGCCAATGAGATCAGCGTTGTGGCCGACCCATTTGCCTGCCAGAATTTCCACCGTATGCGCTACATCGAGTTCATGGGAGCAAAATGGAAGGTTTCCAATGTGGAGGTCCAGTATCCCAGACTCATCCTGACAATCGGAGGTGTTTACAATGCCGGACAGACGGCTTAAACTTCATGAAATTTTATGCGGCATCCTGAACACCAGGAACGCATATTTTCAGCCTCCGGAGTCCGTGAAGATGAATTACCCCGCCATCGTGTACGCTTTGAGCAACATCAAAAGCTTGTACGCGAATGGCGGGGTTTATTTGTCTGGCCGGCAGTACGCTGTGACCGTTATTGACAAGAACCCTGACAGTCCTTTTATCGGTGCGGTTGCGGCGCTGCCCACCTGCCGGTTTGACCGGCACTACAAAGCAGACAATCTCAATCACTGGGTTTTCACCCTGTATTATTAAAGGAGGACGCGAACCATGAGTAAAATCAAGTGGGACGAGACCGGTAAGCGTTATTACGAAACCGGTGTTGACCATGGCGTGCTGTACCCCATTGGCAGCAATGGCAAGTACGACAAGGGCGTGGCCTGGAACGGTCTGATCTCCGTTACCGAGGCCCCTTCCGGCGCGGAGCCCAATAACCTCTACGCTGACAACATCAAGTATCTGGTTCTGGTGGGCGCCGAGGACTTCGGCTATACCATCGAGGCCTATACCTACCCCGACGAGTGGGCCGCCTGCGACGGCTCCGCCGAGCCCGTCCTCGGCATGAGCATCGGCCAGCAGGCCCGCAAGATCTTCGGCCTTGTCCACCGCACCAAGCTGGGTAACGATACGGACGGGCAGGATCACGGCTATAAGCTGCATCTGCTCTACGGCGGTCTGGCCTCCCCCTCCGAGCGGGGCTATCAGACCGTCAATGACTCCCCCGAGGCCATCACCTTCAGTTGGGAAGTCACCACCACTCCTGTGGATGTTCCCGGCTTCAAGCCCACCGCCTGCGTCATCATCGACTCCACCAAGGTCGACAGGGAGAAGCTGGCCGCGCTGGAAGAGATCTTGTACGGCAAAGACCCTGCTGCCGAGGGCGGCACCGACGGCACCGAGCCTCGCCTGCCTCTGCCCGCCGAGGTCATCGAGCTGCTCAAGGACGAGCCCGCTGCCGGCTGATTCACAGCATTACAGTACATCCCAAAGCGGGGCTCTCTTAACCGAGGGCTCCGCTTCTTCTAAAAATTGAAAGGAGAAATTTCCCAATGCTGAAAAGATCTATCACTTACACTGACTACAACGGTGGCACGCGCACCGAGGATTTTTATTTCAACCTGACACAGGCCGAGGTGACCGAGATGGAGCTGTCCGTGGACGGCGGCCTGGTTGAGATGATTAACCGCATCGTGGCCGCTCAGGACGGCAAGCAGATCATCGCCACCTTCAAGGACATCATCCTGCGGGCCTATGGCGAGAAGTCCCCCGACGGCAAGCGGTTTATCAAGAACCAGGAGCTCCGGGACGCCTTCGCTCAGACTGAGGCTTATAGCATCCTGTTCATGGAGCTGGCCACCAATGCCGACGCGGCTGCGGCCTTTGTCAACGGTATTGTTCCGGCCCAGGCCGCTATTCCGGGAACCTGATCGCGTGAGGGAGACCGGAGATGCTGGAAATATTCATTCGCGGCGGCGAATTCTTCGATCCTGGGAGCGGCACGTTTCTGCAAGTCAAGGATCAGACGCTCAAGTTGGAGCACTCTCTGGTCTCCCTTTCAAAATGGGAGTCGAAATGGCACAAGGCATTTTTGGGGAGGGAGCCGAAGACTCAGGAGGAGTCCATTGATTATATCCGGTGTATGACACTGACCCAGAATGTGAACCCCGACGTCTACAAGGCCATTACGCCGCAGACCGAGAGAGAGGTATTCGCTTACATCAATGCTCCTATGACCGCCACGACCTTTCCTCCGGACGACAAGAACCGGCCAAACCGGAAGATCGTCACGGCCGAGATCATCTACTACTGGATGATTTGCGAGAACATTCCGTTCGAGTGCCAGAAATGGCATCTGAACCGGCTGATGACCTTGATCAATGTCTGTCGAGCGGAGAACGCTCCCCGAAAGAAAATGAGCAAGAAAGAGATCATGGCGAGGAACCGGGCGCTCAACGCGTCCCGCCGCCGGAAAACACATTCGAGAGGGTGATTACAACGTCTCTGATTGGAACAACAACTGAGGAAAAATCTGGAATTTCCTGAAATCCCAAGGTCTCTCGGATGTCGGTGTTTCCATTATTATGGGGCATGGTTTTGCCGAGAGCGGCCTTAAACCCGACAATCTCCAGAACAGCTATGAGCGTAAGTTGGGCATGGCCGACGCTGAGTACACCGAAATGGTGGACAACGGCACCTATGCCAACTTTGCCCACGATAAGGCAGGCTATGGCCTATTCCAATGGACGTACTGGAGCCGGAAGGCGGCTCTGCTGGCCTATGCCAAATCCGCAGGGAAAAGTATTGGCGACCTGGAAATGCAGCTTGGCTTCTTGATGCAGGAATTGTCACAGGGCTATAAGGCATTGCTGGCGATGTTGAAGACCGCCACCAGTATCAGAAAAGCGTCAGATGCTTTTCTGCTCCAGTTTGAGCGCCCCGCCGATCAGAGCGAAACGGCCAAGGCCCGGCGGGCCAGCTACGGCCAGAAGTATTTCGACAAGTATGCTGGCAAGGCCAGTGGAAAGGAGACAACAGGTATGGGTTTCACGAACAGTTCTCTTGCTACGGTAAAGATGATCTCTCCGAACCGGACGCCCAATCGGAACCACGCCATCGACACCATTACCATCCACTGCTTCGTCGGCCAAGTGACTGCCAAGCGAGGGTGCGAGGTGTTCCAGCCCAGCAGCAAGGGTGCGTCCTGCAACTATGTTGTAGGCTATGACGGCTCCATCGGCCTGTGCGTTGAGGAGAAGGACCGTAGCTGGTGTACCGGCGGCTACGACAAGAATAAACAGCCCATTCGGGTGAATGGAATCTCCGGCAAGTCCAACGACTACCAGGCCGTAACCATTGAGGTCGCCAGCGACAACACTCACCCCTACGCCATTACCGACAAGGCTATGGCCGCCCTGATCGAGCTGTGCGCCGACATCTGCCGGCGGAACGGTATCAAGAAGCTGGTGTGGAAGGGGGACAAGAAGCTGGTGGGCAAGGTGGACCAGCAGAATCTCACGGTCCACCGCTGGTTTGCCGACAAAGCCTGTCCCGGCGACTACATCTACCAACGGCTGCCTGATATCGCCGCTAAGGTGAACGCCAAGCTGGGGGGCTCTGGTGCGATCACAGCTCCCACCACCCCCGTGAGCAAGGTGCCGTACACTGTCCGCATCACCGCCACCAATCTGCGTATCCGTAAGGGCCCCGGCACCAATAACGCGATCGTCAGCGTCATTAAGCCCGGTGTCTACACTATCGTATCTGAGGCCACCGGCCAGGGTGCTACGCTCTGGGGCAAGCTGAAGTCTGGTCTCGGCTGGGTGTCCCTCGATTACTGCAAGAAGCTGTGATGGGTGGACAGCATGAGGACAACGTTCAGGCAAAAGGGTGACTTCTCCAAGGCGACCAAGTTTCTGGAACGGGCGAAGGAAGCTGTCCACCTCGGCGATCTTGACAAGTATGGCCGGGCCGGCGTGGCTGCTCTCGCGGCCGCGACGCCTGTTGACACCGGAAAGACGGCCGCCTCTTGGCGGTACGAGATCGTGCAGGAGAAAGGGGTTGCCCGCATTCTGTTCTGCAACTCCAACATTCAAAATGGAGTCCCCATCGCTATCATTCTCCAGTATGGACATGGCACCGGGACGGGCGGCTGGGTACAGGGGCGAGACTACATCAACCCTGCGATCCAGCCTATTTTTGAGCAGATCGCGAAAAATGCGTGGAACGAGATCACCAAATGACTTCGCGGGCCCTCACCGGCCCGCACTTTTTATTTTCGATAAAAGGGGGCGGTAGCCTTGAGCACAACGATTGATGAAAAAGTCGTAGAAATGCGATTTGACAACAAGCACTTCGAGACCAATGTTCAGACCAGCATCTCGACGCTCGACAAGCTCAAACAGAGTTTGGATTTGAACGGCGCCGCGAAAGGTCTGGAGAACATCGACAGCGCGGCCAAAAAATGCGATATGTCCACACTTGGCAAGTCTGTTGAGACTGTCAGGATGAAGTTCTCCGCGCTTGAGGTCATGGCTATGACCGCCCTCTCAAATATCACCAATTCCGCGATGAACGCGGGAAAGCGTCTGGCCTCTACGTTTACCGTGGAGCCGATCACCACAGGTTTCAACGAGTACGAGCTAAAGATGGGCTCCATCCAGACCATCATGGCCGGCACCGGGGAAAGCCTGGAGCGGGTCAATCAGAAGCTGGATGAACTGAACCTTTACTCGGACAAGACCATCTATTCCTTTGCGGATATGACCCAGAACATCGGCAAGTTTACCAATGCCGGTGTAAAGCTGGATGACGCCGTGGCCGCCATTCAGGGCGTTGCCAACGTAGCGGCTGTCTCCGGCGCGAATGCCAATGAGGCGTCCAGGGCCATGTATAACTTTGGTCAGGCTCTTTCCGCCGGCTACGTCAAGCTGATTGACTGGAAATCTATTGAGAACGCCAATATGGCAACGGTGGAGTTCAAGCAGCAGTTGATGGATACCGCCGTTGAGATGGGCACGCTGGTCAAGGTTGGCGAGAAGTATCAGTCAACCACAACAGACCTCAATGGTCATGTATCCGATCTCTTCAATTCCACCCTTCTGTTTAATGACTCGCTCAGTTCTCAGTGGATGACCACGGAAGTCCTATCCAAGACTCTTGCAAAGTACGCAGATGAAACCACCGAGATTGGTAAGAAAGCTTTTGCCGCCGCGCAGGACGTCAAGACTTTTACCCAGTTGATGGATACGCTGAAGGAAAGCGCTCAGTCCGGATGGGCGGAGACCTGGCAGATCGTTGTCGGCGACTTTGAGGAGGCCAAGAAGCTCTTTACTGAGATGTCCGAGTTCTTCGGCGCTATGATCTCCGATTCCGCAAAGGCGAGAAATGAGCTTCTCTCCAGCGCATTGGGTTCTGGCTGGTCAAGCTTTCTGAAGGAAGGCATCGGGGACGCCGTTGGCTTCAAGGAGAGCATTGTGAACGCGGCCAGGGCTCATGGCGTCGCTATCGAAGAGATCGCCTCCAAAACAGAAAAGTTTGAGGACAGCCTGAACCAGGGATGGCTCAGCGCTGATATTCTGTCTGATGCTTTGGCCGATCTGACAAAGAAGACGGCTGGTCTGTCTGATGCAGAATTGGCGAACATCGGGATGACCCGCGACCAGGTTGACGACCTGGAGAAGCTGAACCAGGCGATCAAGGACGGCTCCGTCAATCTGGAAGAATACGCCAATAAGATCGGAAGAATGTCCGGTCGTGAGAACCTGATTCAGTCGTTCCGTAACGTTTTGCAGGCTCTGTTTGCTGTTCCGAAAGAAGCCGGAGACCTGATCGGCGTTATTACCGTCATCCGGGATGCGTTTCGGGAGATCTTCCCACCGGCAACCTCTGAGCAGGTCTATGCGCTGACTGAGGGTCTTCGCAATCTCACCGAGAAACTCAAAATGAGCGAGGAGACCGCCGATAAGCTGAAGCGCACTTGCAAGGGGTTATTTGCTATCGTGGACATCTTTACCACCTTGACCGGCGGCGCTCTGAAGGCAGCCATTAAGGTGGCGGCAAAACTGCTTGGCATGGTTGATGTGGATATTCTCGACATCACAGCCAACGTCGGCGATGCTATCGTAGCCTTCCGTGATTGGATCGACCAGCATAATTTCCTGGCAAAGGGCATCGAGAAAGCCCTCCCCTACATCGAGTCTGGGATCAAGGCCCTTCGGAGCTGGATTGCCAGACTTGGCGAACTCCCTCTTGTTCAGAAGGCAATCTCCCGGTTTGGAAATGCATTCCGGGATGTTTCCGATAGATTCGGCGTCTACATGGAGGGTGGAATTGAGCGCATCAAGGCGTTCATTGAACGTGTGAAGGCTATGAACGGGCTTACCCTTGATAATATTGGGAAAGCCCTGGCCGATTTCCGCGATAATGTGCTCAGCTACTTCCTGAACTTCGGCGGCATCTTCGATGGGCTTATTCAGGCGGTGAAAGATTTTGGCTCGGATGTCAAGCTGGCGTTTGAGCAGCTTACGGGCGGGGCCGAAAACGCGAAAGCCAAGATGAAGACCACAGTCGGCGGCATCATTCAGTTCTTCCTGAACATGAAGGACCGGATCTTTGCCATCGCGCTGGAGATTCGGGAGAAGCTGGCGGACAAGATCGGTTTCGGCGAAATCTTTGCACTTGGTCTCGGCGCTGCTATGGTGGCGTTCACCAAGAAAATTTCCGACGCGCTTGAGACGATCTCCGCGCCCTTTGAGGGCATCGGCGCTCTGCTGAAGAGTGCGTCCAAGGCGCTGAATGCTTTTGCCATGGAGACAAAGTCTAAGGCCCTGCTCAATGTCGCCGAGGCTATCGCGGTGCTCGTTGGAGCGTTGGCGGTACTGACGCTGCTAGATCAGGAAAAGCTTAAGGGTTCTCTGGTCGTTCTTGGCGTGCTCGCCGCTGGACTTCTGGCGGTTTCCTTCGCCATGAGCAAGATGGGCGACCCGAAAGAACTGGTCAAGCTGTCTACCTCTATTGTCGCCGTCGGCGCGAGCTTGCTTCTGCTGGCAAACGCGATGAAGACGCTGGAGAGCCTGAATGGGGATAAGGTCGGCGGGAGTCTGGCGATTCTTGGCGTTCTGGCCGCAGGGCTGGTGGCAGTATCGAAGCTGCTCAGCTCCAAGGATAAGACTTTCTCCAAGAGCTCTCTTTTCATGATTGGCTTTGCGCTTTCGCTGAAGCTTCTCGTGAGCGCTCTGAAAGACCTTGACAAAATGGAGATCAGCAACGCCGGACAGACCCTGACGCTTCTACTTGGCGCGGTGGCGTCTCTCGCGTTGATCGCGACGGCCTGCAAGGGTGTCAAGTTTGGCGCAGCCGCCACGATTCTGGCAATCGTTGTTTCGCTGAAACTCCTGGTAGGCTGCTTCAAGGACATCGCCAAACTCGACGTTGGAAAAGCGAAGAGCAGCATGGGCACCTTCGCTGGTATCTTTACCATGTTCGGTGCTCTGATGGTCGCCAGCAAATTCTCCGGCGAGAACGCGAGCAAAGCGGGTTCCGCAATTCTGAAGATGGCGGCCTCGCTGATCCTTATCACTACAGCATTCAAAATGATGGCGGGAATCGACCCGCTGGATCTTGACCGGGCAACAGATACCGTCAGCAAACTGCTCCTGGTCTTCTCCGCTGTCACAGCTGCATCCCATTTCGCGGGAAAGAATGCGAGTAAGGCCGGATCTATGCTTCTGCTGATGTCCGGCGCGATCCTGATCCTCTCCACTACGATGGTTGTACTGGCCCATCTTGATCCAAGTGGTCTGGGCCGGGCACTTGGAGCAATCACCACACTCCTGGTCGTCTTTGGAGCTATGGTCGGCATCACCTATTTTGCAAAGGATTCCTCGCAGATTCAGGGCACGTTGATCACCATGACCATTGCTATATCCGCCATGGTGGCGGCAGTCGCGGCATTGAGCCTTCTGGACCCGCAGCGGCTTCTGGGGGCAACGGCCGCGATCAGTACCCTTGTGGCGGTGTTCTCCCTGTTAGTGGCGTCTACCCACTTCGCAAAGAAGGCGGGAAGCGTACTGGTCGTTATGACTGGCGTTGTAGCCGGTCTCGCCGGTATCCTCGCTTTGATGTCCGCGTTCAATGTGCAGAACTCGGTCACTAACGCCTCCGCACTCTCTATCCTGCTGACGTCGCTGTCGGCGTCTCTGCTGATCCTCAGCAAAGCAAGCACGATTGCCCCGACAGCCTATGCCGCCATTGGTATCATGACTGCTGTGGTCGCCGGCCTTGCCGCTATCCTCGGTATTATGGACGGGCTCGGTGTCAGCGCATCTATCGAGACGGCGGCATCGTTGTCTGTCCTGCTTCTGTCCATGTCCGGGGCCTGCCTGATTCTGGCCGGAGTAGGCGCAACAGGTCCCGCCGCCTTTATTGGCATCGGTGCTCTGGCAACACTGATTGCCGGGCTCGGCGCTATCATGGCGGCTATCTGTGCTCTGACCGCTGACAATCCGACCATCGAGCAAGACCTCGACCGGGCGATCATGATTCTGGAGAAGATCGGCACCGGCCTTGGGGCGACCATTGGCGGCTTTGTTGGTGGCGCTATCGGAGGGCTGAGCTCCGGGCTTCCTATCATCGGTACAAATCTGTCCGGGTTCATGACAAATGCCCAGCCCTTCTTCGACGCCGTTAAGGGCGTTGATGGGGAGGCTATGGCTGGCGTCAAATCTCTGGCCGAGGCATTGCTGGTTCTGACCGGTGTGAACGTGGTCGAAGGGCTCACCTCCTGGTTGACTGGTGGTACTTCTTTGGCGGACTTTGGCGATGAGCTGATCGCTTTCGCGCCCAAGTTCAAGGAGTATTCTCAGTTGATGGAGGGAATCAATCCTGAAGTCATCGACGCCTCTGCAAACGCGGCCAAGACCCTTGCCGAGTTTGCCAGCGCCATTCCAAACCAAGGCGGTTTGCTTGCTGATCTGATCGGCGACAACACGCTGAGCACCTTTGCGGAAGAGCTTGTCCCATTTGGGGAGAGCTTTTCAAAATACGCCCAATCCATCGACGGCATCAACGCGGAAACCGTGACTGCTTCGGCGAACGCGGCTAAATCGCTTGCTGAGTTTGCCAGCGCTATTCCCAATCAGGGCGGCATGTTGGCGGATTTGATGGGTGACAATACTCTGAGTTCCTTTGCCAAAGAGCTGGCTCTGTTCGGGCCTTCGCTGAAGTCCTATGCGGACAGTGTGACCGGCCTGGAGCCCTCTGTGGTGGAGAATTCCGCCAATGCGGCGAAGTCTCTTGCTGAGATGGCAAACTCCCTGCCGAACAGTGGCGGCATCCTGGCTGAGTGGATGGGTGACAATACCCTGAGTTCCTTTGCGGCTGAGTTGGATCGTTTCGGCCCGGCTATCATGCAGTACGCCAACAGCGTCACCGGCCTTCCGGTGGACGTGATCGAGGCATCCGTCTCCGCCGCAGGCGCGTTGTCTGCGCTGGCCGAGGGCCTTCCTAATCAGGGCGGTCTTGCCGCATGGTTCGGCGGAGATAACACCCTTGCCACCTTTGGAGAAGATTTGATCTCCTTTGGCAACAACCTGAGTGCATATTCCACGGCGATCAGCGACATGAAACCCGATGCTGTAGTCGCATCCGCCAATGCTGCAAAGGCCCTCTCCAATCTGGCGGAAGGGCTCCCGGACAGCAGTCTGTTCGACCAGTGGTTCGGCGGGGATCAAACTCTTGCCTCATTTGGCGGCGACATTGCGGCGTTCGGCGAGGCCATGAGCAACTACTACGCCGCTATCTCCGGGATCGACATTCCGAAGATGGAGGGGGTTGTGACCGCTGTCTGGAGTCTCGTTGATTTGGCGAAGGGTGTCAAAGAGATCGACAAGAACGCATTTTCCAATTTCAGCACCTCCCTTAGCACCCTGGCGAGCACTGGGGTCACCGGGTTTACCAACGCGTTCTACAACTGTGACAGCGAGGTCACATCGGCGGTAGTCGGTATGCTGAACAAAGTCGGTTCTGCCATTACCGCCAACTCCTCCATTCCCAGTAGTTCCATGCAGACCGTAGTCACATCCCTGGTAGAGGTCGTCAAGACCAAGACTTCGGATGTCGAAACTGCAACCGCCTCCATGATGACCGCGATGCGGGCCAAAATCTCGTCCTACAGCGTCGTCATCAAGACGGCTATGGGGAGCGTGGTTTCCGCCGCTGTCAGCAAGATCAACGGGATGAAGCCGGATTTCGAGACTGCCGGTAAGAATGCCGGTCAGGGTTTCGTCAACGGCATCAACTCCAAGCTGAGCGCTTCCAGCGCGGCAGGCCGTAACCTGGGCCTCTCGGCTCTGAAAGCGGCGCAGAAAGCGCTGGACAGCCATTCTCCTTCCAGAGAGTTCGAGCAGCTCGGTCAGAATACCGACGAGGGGTATGCCAAGGGCGTAACGAATAACGCCGGGATCGTGAAGCAGGCCGTCACCGATGTAATGGACACCGCCAAGAGCGCCGTCGGCACAATGGAAGGCCCCGATATGGACAAGTGGATCGGAAAGGTCAGCAAGTCCGTGACAGAGGCCGTGGAGTCAACTGGAGCCACGGAAACCAAGGTTGCTCAGCAGACGGCTGCCGCTGTCAAGAAGTCTTCCAAGGTAAAGACGGAGGCCTCCAAGAGCGCCCTCGACGCATTCGAGGACTACATCGAGGAGGAGCGGTACTACAGCCGCATCACCACCGAGGAGCAGCTTGCTGCGTATAAAGAGGTTCTGGCTACCTATCAGCTTACCGCTGAGGAGCGGAAGAAGGTGGCCCGGGAGATCTACACGCTGGAGAAGCAGCTTAAAACGGACTGGATCGAGGAAGAGAAGTATTACAACCGGCTCAGTCTGGAGGACGAGCTGGCGGCCTATGAACAGCTCCAGGCCATGTATGCCGAAGGCACCGAGGAATACAAGAAGATGGCTCGGGAGGTATACCGCCTGCGAAACGAGCTGACGGCGGCATCCTACCAGAACTCCATGGACTGGATCGAGGAAGAGAAGTATTACAACCGAATGAGCCTTTCTGACGAGCTGGCGGCCTATAAGCGCGTTCAGAGCCGGTATGCCAAGGGCACCGACGAGCGCAAGAAGATAGATCGCGAGGTCTACCGGCTAGAGAAAGAGATCAGCGAAGCCCAGAAGCAGTACATCGAAGACGTACAGAAGGTCCAGAGCGAGGCCAATCAGAAGCGCCTTGACCTGGAGCAGGAGTACGCCGACAAGGTCAAATCCATCAACGACAGGCTGGCCCAGGATATCAAGTCGGCCAACGATCAGTATGAGAACGCCTTGAAATCCCGCGAGAACAGCCTCTACAGCTCCTATGGTCTCTTTGACGCAGTCAAGGAACGGGAGGACGTCAGTGGGGATACCCTGATGAAGAACCTGGAAGGGCAGGTCAAGGAGTTCGGCGAGTGGCAGGATATTTTGGATAGTCTGACAGGTCGTGGACTGGATTCCGAGCTTATTGAAGAACTTCAAAATATGGGTCCCAGTGCCATTGCTCAGATCAAGGCGCTGAATTCCATGACCGACTCTGAGCTGGAGAAGTATGCCTCTCTCTGGTCTGTTAAACACGGTCAGGCTCGGGAGCAGGCGGTCAGCGAACTGGAAGGGCTCCGTATTGAGACCCAGAACAATATTGCTCAGCTTCGTGCTGACGCGGCTCAGGAACTGGACGAGTATCGTGCTGTGTGGCAAACGAAGATGGATCAGGTCGCCGCCGATGCCAACGCAGAACTGGAACAGCTTCAAAAGGACTTCGGCGAGAAGGTCGGACTTATCAAGACCAACACCGAGAAGGATTTGGAGGAGATGTCCGAGACCGCTCAGAAGATTCTCCGTGAAGCAGGATGGGATGAGACTGGCAAGCAGATCGTCGCTGGTTTGACCGAAGGCGTGAAGTCGGAGCGTTCCAGCTTCATTGACGAGCTGACAAGTATGGCCCTCGCCAGCGTGGAGGCGATAAAGGATACCCTTGAGATCAATTCGCCATCCCGCGTTACCCGAGAACTGGGCAACTATACGGGGCTCGGTCTCGTGAAGGGCCTGCGCGACTACGCAGACAAATCCTACGACGCAGGGGCGAACATGGCGGAGTCTATGAAGGGCGGTCTCTCCAACGCCATTTCTACCATCAGCGACCTGATGGATGGTGATATGGATATGCAGCCCACCATTCAGCCGGTTCTTGACCTCTCCAACGTGACAAAGGGAGCGAACGAACTTAATAGCCTGTTTTACCCCAAGATGACCATGAGCCTTGTGGGGCAGGCGGCTTTGGCGTTCGGTTCCTCTGGGGACAGAGGTCAGATGACTGTTAAGGTTGACAATACCAGCGTGGTGGAAGAACTTCGCATTCTTCGGGGTGAAATGACCGAAATGACGGCACGTTTGGAACGGATGCAGATTGTGCTGGACACCGGAGTGATGGTCGGTCAGATGGCCGCTCCGATGGACGAAGCCCTTGGTCAGAGGGCAATTTACAGGGGAAGGGGGAACTAACGTGTATCATTCTGTTACCTTTGGCGAGAAGAACACCTGGGATGACTGGCGGCTGGTCCCCTCTTCCCGGCCTGTTTTCAACCCTCCTGCGCAAAAGGTGAAGACATTGGACATTCCAGGTGGGGACGGCGTCATTGATTTGTCGCAAGCTCTCACCGGGTATCCGGTGTATCAGAACCGGACGGGCTCTATCGAGTTCATCGTCATGAACGACTTCAAGCCTTGGCATATGGCCTATTCCGACATCATGGACTATCTGCATGGGCAGAGTCTTCGAGCTGTGCTGGAGGATGACCCTGAGTATTTTTACGAAGGGCGTTTCGCGGTCAACCAGTGGAAGTCGGACAAGGACTGGTCACGCATCACCATCGACTATGATGTGGGGCCGTACAAGTGGTCGGTGCTGTCATCCATCGACGACTGGCTCTGGGACCCGTTCAACTTTCAAAATGGCGTTATCCGCGCCACGCTGTTCAAGAACATCTCTGTTACCACTGCGACATCTGTCAAGAGGTTGGATGCAAAGCTCTTTGGAAGAGCCCCAATCTGCCCCCGGTTCATTGTGCGGAGTACGGCTGGTCGGGGCGTTCACGCCCGCTTCGTCAACCCTAAGCTGGAACTCGATATTACGAAGCTTCTTCACGATGGAACGGTGCAGATTCCAGAGTTCGTTTTCTTCGGCGATATGGGAGCCGACATTTACTTTTGGTGCGACGCGGGCTCGGCGACGGTGTCGGTCGATTTTAGAGTAGGGAGGCTATGACTGATGTATTCCATTTATGCGGATGACGTCTGCATCTACAGCGACGTCTTTGCTCTGGAGAGCATGAAGGTTATAAGCCCCAAGCTGACGTTGGAGGACAACGCCGCCGGGTCCCTGACCATGAAGCTGCCCCAGAAGAATGTAGGCTACGGGAGCATTGCCCGCATGACCACGGATATTTCCGTTCAGAAGGACGGGGTAGAGATCTGGGCCGGGCGGGTGCTTTCGGAGAGCATGGACTTTTACAACAACCGGGACCTCTACTGCGAGGGGGAACTGGCCTATTTCAACGACAGCACCCAGCCTCCAGCGGAGTTTTCAGGTCAGAGTATCCGAGCCTATCTGGAAGAGCTGATTCGGGTCCACAATTCCAAGGTTGGGGCTAACCGGCAGTTCTCTATCGGCGCGGTTACGATGGTGGACGAGAATTTTCCTACTTACTACACCAACAACGACAAAACCTTAGCGATACTTAACGCCCTAATCGAGAAGTACGGCGGTCATATGCGGGTAAGGAAGGTTGACGGGGTCCGGTATCTGGACTATCTGGCTGAATATCCTGACACATGTAGCCAGGTCATCCAGTTTGGCTCCAATATGATCGACTTTACCAAGCAATGGGACTCTACGGAGTTCGCCACGGTCATTGTGCCTCTCGGCAACCGGTTGGACGACAGCCCCATCGAGGCACTGGACGCCTATCTGACGGTGGAAAGCGTGAACAACGGGAGTATGTATGTTAAATCGGACGAGGCTTTCGCCGCCTATGGTTGGATCGAGAAGGTCGTCACTTGGAATGATGTCAGTGATCCGGTGGTGCTTCTGGAAAAGGCAAAGGCCTATTTGAGAGACCTCCAGTTTGACAACATGGAGTTAGAGTTGAGCGCCCTGGACCTTCACTATTTGGATGTGAGTATCGAGGCAGTGAAGCTGCTGGATGAGATTCGAGTCATCTCCAGGCCTCACGGACTGGATCGGATGTTTCCGGTGACCAAGCTGGAAATTCCGTTGGATAACCCGGATCAGACCCAATTCAAGCTAGGCACGACGGTGAAAACTAGCCTCAGCAGTGTGAACAATCAGACCAGTGCGGCCATTCTCCAGAAGATCGACGATCTTCCCAAGGCCCATTCCATCCTTAAAGAGGCCAAGGAGAACGCTACCCACATCATGAACATGGCTACCACCGGCTACATCACCATCACCAAGGACGACTACGGTTCGGAGACCCTTTATATTTCCAACATCCGGGACTACACCAAGGCGGACAAGCTCTGGAAGTGGAACATGAATGGTCTGGGGTATTCCAACGATGGCGGCAAGACCTTTGGGCTGGCCATCACTATGGACGGGTCCATTGTGGCTGACTACATTACTACTGGCGTGCTGAATGCCAATGTGATTCGGGCCGGCGTGCTCAAGGATTATGGCGGCAACTTCAGTCTGGATTTTACCACCGGAAAACTGACCATGAAAAAGGGCTCCATCAACATCGGGAACGGAAATTTTACCGTGGATGAAGAAGGGAACCTATACGCCAGACGAGGCACCTTTGCAGGGACTCTGTCCGGCGCAAAAGGAACGTTTGGCGGCCAGCTCGTGGCGGCCAGCGGGGACTTCAAGGGCGTTGTGCAGGCTTCCGATTTTCTGGATCGCTATGGAAACAGCATGATGACCGGGAGTAAGTTCTCCTCGGACTATCTCGACCTGTATGGGCTGACCATCCGGAACAAGAACACCGGCGCGATCACGTTTGCTGTCAGTCCCACAGGCGTTATCACCATCAACGGCAACATCACCATGGGCGCTGGCAGTTCTATCAACTGGGCGCAGGTGACCAATCAAAATCTGGACTACAACCCGGCTTATTCTCTTGCCTCGACGGCGAATGTCAAGGCGAACAATGCCAACTCGCTTGCTGCCGACGCTTATGACGCCGCCGATGCCGCTTATGCCAAAGCGAACCAGGCATACCGTCTGGCAGATTCTATCGAACTGCCCAGCTATATTCGGTCCACCTATATCGGGGCAACAACAATCAGATCTCCGGTTATCGAAGGTGGCGAATTTTATGGCAGTGAATTCAACGTCATTGCCGGAGGAGATGCAGGCAGTTTCAACTTGTATGGGCCGTATGGAAGCAGCCGTTATCATATGTTCTGCATTGAATATTACGATGCCGGCGTATGGGGGCCGTATGTTTATATTTCCAGCCCGTGTGGCGGAACAATCTGCTTTAATGGCCGGGTTGAGTTTACCGGAAGCGTTGATTTTTCCAGCGCCAGAGTCGATGGTATTGATTCAGAATAGGAGAATAACTGTGAAGAAAAAATTCAAAAACGCTGAGATGGCCGTAATGCTGAACCAGCTCCGGCCGCTTCTGTCCCATCGGGACAAGATCGGGTATGTCGCCGCCCGAAACTTTCGTATCCTCGGCGAATGCCTTACCGAATACGAGACGTTTCGTAACAGCCTCATTGAAAAGTATGGCGAGGAGGTCAAGGGCGAGCACGGCCAGACTACCATCGGCATTAAGGTCGATTCCCCCAATTTCCAGAAGTTCTGCGACGAGATGGCCCCGTTCAACGAGATGGAGCACGAGGTCGAGCTGATGACGGCCAAGTATACGGAAGCTATCGGCTGTCTCTCCGGCGAGGAGATTTTGGGAGTCGACTGGATGCTGGAAGATTAGGGGTGATTTAGTTGGCGAACATTGCCACATTCCTGCAAAAAATTCTGGACGCCGTATATGGCGAGGAAGTACGAGGTTCCATCCATGACGCGCTGGTAGCTATGAATGTAGAGTCATCTGAGGCTATGCGGTTTGCGGCGACAGCCAAGGACTCTGCGGCCGCATCCGCTCTCGAAGCTAAGGCTTCAGCCGCCACGGCTGAGCAGAAGGCGACCGAAGTTGTGGACTCCGCCAGGGCCGCCAAGACCTCTGAGACAAACGCCAAAACTTCGGAGCTTAATGCGATCCAGCAGGCTTCTAACGCAGCAAATGCCGCCGCGGCAGCCAAGGCTTCGGAAACTGCTGCCGGTAATTCGGAAGTAGTCGCCACGCAAAAGGCTCAGGAGGCCGCCGATTCTCAGGCCGCTGCCGCCCAGAGCGAGGCTGAGGCAAAGGCCGCCGAGGAACGGGTCAAGACGATTCGCTCTGACGTGGAGACCCTTGGCGCACAGGCCACAGCGGACAAGGAAGCCGCAGAGACGGCCAAAACAGATGCGGAGGCCGCCCGTGACGAGGCTCTCATCAGTCAAAATGGAGCGAAAGGCTCTGAGAACGCCGCCTTGGTGGCAAAAACCGCCGCAGAGCTCGCCAAAAACGATGCTGAAGCGGCAAAGTTAACCGCTCAGGCCGCCAAGGCAGCCGCAGAGACGGCCAAAACAGATGCGGAGACCGCCAAGGACAAGGCAAAGGAGTCTGAGGATTCTGCCGCCAAAAGCGCCCTTACTGCCCAGCAGTACAGCGGTAAGCCTCCAAAGCCCCAGGATGGGACTTGGTGGATCTGGGATGCCGATCAGCAGAAGTATTTGGACAGTGGTATTGCCTGCGACCTGGTGGGTCCTACTGGAAACGGTATCCAGGATATCAAGCTCACCAAGGGCGACCACACTCCTGGTACTACGGATATTTACACCGTGACCATGACGGATGGCTCGACCATGACCATTTCGGTCTACAATGGCCGGAACGGTACGGGAACCGGCGATGTGCTGGGCATCTCTTTTGATTTGGTTCTCCCGGTTTCCGGGTGGGCCAACGGGGAGATCACTGTCGCCGACAGCCGTCTGTTAGCCCTGGCAACACATAAGTACCTTGTGGACGCTGGTGGAGGCAGGCGTGAGGGGTATGTGGAGTGCAACGTGCAGGCCCGGAACATCACCACGACTGGCTTTATCACGTTCAAAAATGACACCGACCCGACAATGGACCTGACGGTGAATGTCATCCGTCTGGAACTGTCGGCCAACGGCGCATAGAGGAGGTGATAGCTTTGGTGATCGAAATCAAAGACCAATGGGCAATGCTGGTCAGGGACGATACGCTCCGGCAGAACTCTAAGAAACCCTACGAGGTTGAGCTCGTCTTCGACGAAAGCTGGAACGGCTTCTCCAAGACCGCTATCTTTGAGGCGGGGCCTGTCAGCATCGTTGTTGTTCTAACGGAGGACCGATGTACGATTCCGGCGGAGTGTCTGAAACATGGGAGTGTAAAGCTGAAGATCGGCTTATATGGGGTGAATGGCGAGGCTCGCAAGGCCACCATATGGTGTGAGACCAGCATGATTATCCCTGACGGGAGTCTTGGGCTTGGTTCGTCTACGGGAACGCCGATGCCGGATGAAATTTATTCGGAGATCATGGCGGCTATCGGAGATCTCTCTGCCGCCGGATTCGAGGGAAAAACTCTGGCTGAGATTTTCCGAGAGATCAAGAACAGCGCCTGTGAAACGGCCACGGACCCCGAGGTCGAGGACATGCTGGATGACACTTTTGGCTCTGCTCCGATCTTGCCGGATAACCCCGGCGGAGAGGAAATCCCCGACAACACCGCCACTGACAAAGAAGTGGCGGATATTCTCGATGAGGTTTTCGGCAAATAGCCGCAACCAAATAATTTCAAGGAGGACTTGTATATGTCTAAGCACACTACCATTGACCAGCTCAAAATGCTGGCCCAGCGCACCAAGACCGAGCTGGCCGCTCTGGACGGGAAGATCGCCGACTATGGCCTGACCAAGCAGGAAACCGCTGAGGACGGCTATCTGGCCACCTATCAGCTCACCAAGGACGGCGCCCCCACCGGCGACAAGATCAACATTCCCAAGGACCTGCTGGTGAAGTCCGCCTCCGTCAAGGAGGTTGCCGAAGCTGGTCAGCCCTATGAGGGCGCTGCGGTCGGTGACAAGTACATCGACTTCGTCATCAACAGCGTTGAGGGCGACGCCAACGAGAGCCATGTCTATCTGGCTGTGAAAGACCTTGGCGGGAGCGTTACCGTGGATACCGCTACAGACTCCGAGGTGGAGGCTATGTTGACCGAGGTCTTCGGCCCTGCCGCCACCGAGCCCTGAGCAATCTGAGAGCGGGGGATAGTTTTTTCCTGTCCCTCGTTCGTCTTTTGAAAGGACGGAAACGAATGGCAGAGAAACTGACTACGATCGAACAGCTTAAAAAGCTGGCGCTCAGGACCAAGGCTGATTCCGCTGCCCGTATCTCCGAGCTGGCCGAGATGATCGCCGCCGGTCTGGAGGATTCGCAGATCGGCTTTGCTGTCACTCTGCCGGCCGCAAACTGGAGCGGCAGAGCACAGACAGTTCAGCACGAGTCCTTCCTGGCAGACAGCAGCTACTGGTATCTTGTCTGCGGCGACGCCGACTGCTTCATTGAG
>OOIH01000444.1_pt1 | contig 26337 bp, 37 predicted proteins | sample 1691801 | NCBI WGS metagenome assembly OOIH01 (sample SAMEA1061690, study PRJEB22710) | metagenome
GGAACTGATCGTCAAAGGCGGTTTGTACAGACTGGCGCTTGATCTTGTCAGCGATATGCGATACACCCCCGATTTCGACCGCGCGCTGCTGATGCGGTATTCCCGCGCTTTGAGGACGACGGACGGCGGGCTTGACGATCTGAAGGTACTCAAAAAGCTTGAGGAAATCGGCGTGACGGCGAACGCGGAGCATGTGCGCCGTTGGTGCGCGCTGTCGCATCCAGGCATGCCGGAGGAAAGGACGCTTTCCGTGCTTTTGCGGTATGCTCCACTAAACCGTATATGCGATTATCTGGAAGCCAATCGGAGCCGAACCAAAACAACCCTTCGCGATCTTTGGTCCATGCAGGCGTTTCTTGGTGCCGATATGGAAAACAAGCGAACGCTTTTCCCTAAAAACCTGACGGAAGCCCATCAGACGGTAACGGCACGGTATAACCTGGTCAAGGATGAGCGAACGTCCGTCTGCATCAAAGCCTACGCTGAAGAACTCCGAAAAAAGTATAGCTTCCATGCTTTCGGTATGTACATCGTGGTTCCCGGCCATCCGTCTGATCTGATCAACGAAGGCAGCACCCTTTGCCATTGCGTCCGTAGCTACATCGACCGCGTCGCAAAACGGGAAACCGCCATTCTCTTTATCCGCCGCGAGGGAGAGACGGCGACACCTTTCTTCACCATGGAGGTATGCGACGGCCGCGTCATCCAGGTTCACGGAAAGAAGAACAGTGCGCCTGATAAAGCGGTCGCGCGGTTCGTTCGCGCTTTCTGCGAGCGCTTCGGCATCAGAAATACACAAAACGCGGCATAAGGAGGAAAAATCATGGGTCAGAAAACGAAAATCGACTGGTGCGACAGCACGTGGAACCCGGTCACGGGCTGTCAACACAACTGCGAGTATTGCTACGCTCGAGGTATTGCAAATCGCTTTGGTGGCTTCGACCGCAACGAGGACAAGAACCCGGTCGGTACTCAGATCGCAATCGGTATTCAGTGTCTGGATAGGCCCAAATACATCATGCGCAAGAATGGACTGAGCAAGGCCCCGTATCCGTGGTTTTTCCTTCCGACCTTCCATCGCTATCTCCTCGATCAGCCGGGCAAGTGGTCTGAACCGCGCACAATCTTTGTATGCTCCATGGCAGACCTTTTCGGGGCGTGGGTGCCGGATGAATGGATTCGGGAGGTTTTCGCGGCTTGTGACAAAGCACCGCAGCACCGATACATGTTCCTGACGAAGAACCCAAAGCGCTTCAAGGAACTTCAGGAAAATGGAATCAATCTACCAAAAGATTGCTGGATTGGGACAAGCGTAACAAATGACGAACAAGAAGCAAACCAGTACACGGGAAGAACGAGGTTTATTTCTGATAACTGGGACGCTGCCGTGAACTGGTTCGTGTCTGTTGAGCCGATACTCGAACGTATGTCGAGAAGCAGTATTGAGAATCTTACGGCGATGCATTGGGTGATTGTTGGCGCGGAGACGGGACGGCGAAAGGATAAGTGTGTTCCGAAAAAAGAATGGATTGACGAAATCGCTGCCGAGTGCAAGCGCTGCCGAGTACCCATTTTTATGAAAGAAAGCCTCCGTTCGCTGATGGACGACGACTTCCGACAGGAATTTCCGTGGGAGGTACGACATTGAAAAAGGTTGTGTGCCCTGATTGCGGTGGGAATCTCATGATTGAATACCTTTATCAGTACGGTTTACAGCATAAGGTCAGCAGCACCGGGAGAATACTCAGTCGCACCAAGAAGGTGGATGGCGGGCCGCTTAATGATTGCATACTGTATTGTCCTGCGTGCAGAAGAAATTTCGACGATGAAGAATACTCAATGACATGCGATTATATCCGTCTGGGTATAAACACGGAGGACGAAGATCATGTGTAACTTTTTCAGTTTTCTAAGCGATGGTGATCACAAGCTATATTACTTTTCCGCTGCCGACCGCCGCAAGCGCGTCAAATTCCGTGACGGCCAGTCCGTCCAAAGCTACGACAGCCATACCAGCATCGCCCTGTACTACGGCCTTAACGAGGACGACTGGAGCAAGGCAGAGTACAACCCCTTTACCGACAAGCTGACCATTGACCAGCAGCACACCACCTGGGACGAGGACAAGGTGCGGGGGATGCTGACGGGAGTGGACTGGCGCGGCCTGTGCGGCGATTTAGAGGGCGTAAGGGCGTTTTTGCGGGAGCTTAAGGACATCACGTGGTTTCAGCCGGACGGCACACTGACGGACGGCGCCGGAATCAGGGTGTTTGAGACATGGGCTGCCGCACGGGCTGCCGCATGGGATGCCGCACGTGATGCCGCACGGGATGCCGCAGTGGATGCCGCATGGGATGCTGCATTGGATGCCGCATGGGATGCTGCATTGGATGCCGCATGGGCTGCCGCATGGGCTGCCGCACGTGATGCCGCATGGGCTGCCGCATGGGATGCCGCATGGGCTGCCGCACGGGATGCCGCAGTGGATGCCGCATGGGATGCCGCATGGGATGCCGAACGGAATGCCGCACGGGCTGCCGAACGGAATGCCGCACGGGCTGCCGGTCTGTATATCTGTGTCGTCAACGTTTGCGACGGCCTCCCCATCGCCCAGGAGCACATCGACCATGTACGCAAGCGCATGGACGTATGGCGGCATGGGTATGGTGTGCTGTGCGACGTGGATGGCGTGCTGTACTGCTATGAGCGGCTTTGAGCAGTGAAAATACTTGTTGCGTGCGAAGAAAGCCAAGCTGTCACATGCGCTATGCGTGATCTTGGGCATGAGGCATACTCCTGCGATTTGCAGGAATGCAGCGGAGGACATCCTGAATGGCATATTCGCGGTGATGCGCTGAAAATTATCAGCGGAAGGTGCGAATTTGAGACAATGGACGGAAAGAAGCACAGCATTGGCGGACGCTGGGACATGCTGATTGCGCATCCGCCATGTACCTATCTTTCCAACGCCGGGGCAAGGTGGCTGTATGCAGGCGGAATGTTCAACGAAAGCAGATACCAGCTCGGTCTTGATGCAAAGTCTTTTTTCCAAGCGTTCCTGGATGCGGACTGCGGGAAAATAGCAGTGGAGAATCCAGTGCCGTCAAAAATATATAAGCTCCCGCCGTGCACACAAATCATACAGCCCTATGAGTATGGTCACCCTTGGAGCAAAAAAACATGCCTGTGGCTTAAAAACCTGCCAAAACTGATACCCACAGAGATAATACAGGAGCATCGTCCTTATTGCTCGTCGGGCAGCTACAGCAAGAGTCACGATCCGCGGTACATCGGGGCAAGCCGAAAAGGAGGGAGTGCAAAAATAAGAGCAAAAACATTTGCGGGTATCGCAAAGGCCATGGCGGAGCAGTGGGCCGGAGAAACGACGGAGTAACTGGATAATGCCTGATATCAGCATCGTATCCGTCAGCATACGATGTTACCATCGCACACGGAGGACACCATGAAGTATTTGCAATTCTTTGCCGACAAAGCCAAGTATTTGGAGCCTTACCAGGACGATGAGCGTGCGGCGCAAAGATGACAGGATCAGCAACCCATGACAACTGAAAGGGAGGACAAGCCAATGTACACCATGAAGGATTTTCGAGAAAAGAAAATCGCCGTCCGCGTTGGCCAGAAGCACGTCAAGGAGTTTTTGCGTATGTGATCGGGCGGATTGCGATGTGGGGAGGTGTGTAAATGGAGCGTGAGCTGGTCGCTCTGAAAGGATCGGATGAGCTGGTACAAGATATGATGCAACAATTGTCGCGTCTGGACGAACGTGAGGAGCATCTCAAAGCGGAGTACGCCATGTACATCAATAACATACAAGCTGATCGGAAGCAGATATTGAACGAGATGCGCCTCATTGCCTCACATAAGGCGCAAAACTGAACCAAGGCGGCGAAATCAGCTGCCGCCCTGTCCGACGTCCCATCACGCTTTGCCTCCGTCCTCCCGATCCGCCGCTGCGACAATAGGGGCCAGGTACTTCTGTTCGGCTTCCTTTCGCGCGGAGACGGCCTCATCAAAGGTGGCAAAGGTGCCAAGATGCACATAACGCCCGCCGAACTCAATCCTGGCCGAGTAGGTATCTCCGCCGGCGTTATGCCGGACGCGAACGCCCGTGCATCCGCTGGTATTGGTGGATCGGCGCTGCCCGGCCATGGTGCGGCGGGCCTTGGTAACGCTGACGCCATCCTGGATGTCAGCTTTGTGGTAATCGGCCATCCGCACGGCGGCGCCTGCCCGGAAGACGTGGCCGCATGATGGCGTGACGCCCTTGCGCAGCTGCTCCGTGACATAGCTTGGCCGCGCCTCGACGATCCGCCCGCAGGAGCAGGCAAAGCGCCAGGTATCGCGGCGGACAAAGGACAGGGCCGTCAGCTCGCCGAAGACCTGCCCGGCGATGTCCTTATGCTTGCCGATGTGCGTGCCGCGCTTGGTGTCGGCGCTCTTGCAACCGCAGGAGGTGGACAGGCCCTTGTGCAGGTTGTACCCGTCCACGATCTTCTCCCGGCCGCAGGTGCACCGGCACAGGTAGTGGCGCACCGCGTCCTTCTTTCGGCCCCTGTCCTCCGCCGTGGCCCGGCGAATAACCGTCAAACGGCCAAAGACCTGGCCGGTTAAGTCATCGGCACGGCGGCTCATGCAAGGATCCTCGGCAGGCCGTCCAGCATGACGGCATCCTGAAGACGGGTGTCCATCCAGCGATAGTTGGCGATCTCGGAGGCGTTGGCGGGCTGATCCCAGGTCTGCCAGTCAATGGTTGTAAAAACAACACCGTCCAGGCTGACCAGCACGGCGACAAGCGCATCAAAGTCAAAGCAGGTCAGATAGACGTGATACAGGGTGCCGTAGCCTTCGATGGCCTCTGACCGCATGATCTCGCCTGGGTATGCCTTCCCGGCGTTGCCGTCCCACAGCGCCATGGTCTGCGGGCAGTCCATGATCCAGGCTACATCCACATCCAGGACGTCGGCCAGGGCTTCCGCGTTGGCGCGGGAGGGCGTGCGTAGGCCTGTCTCCCAGTTGCTCATCTGCTGCTTGGAGACCTTGACGGCGGAAGCCAGCTCAATGGCGCTCATGTGCCGGAACTCGCGGGCGATAACGATGTTTGACATGACGGTGCCTCCTTTGTGGGGTGAGGTTACTTGATGATATGCAGGACATCGGCGTCGCGCATGATGATCTCGCCGTAGTCCTCGCCATAATCGCAATCATTGCAACCAAGGATCGCGATGTGACCGCCAAAGTAATGGGCGGAGCTTGCATTGTCGGAGCAGTGCATGGTGATGGCGGAATGATTCTCGGCGTTGGTGGCGCAAATGCCGTCCAGCTCTTCGGCGGTTTCGTCGCCATCGTCCCAAACCTTGGACAGGTGGGTGATGGGGCCAAGGGAAAATTCCTCTTCCTGGGTGCGAACGCCGTAGTGGTCATAGGCGTAGTCGGTACTTTCTATAACCTCTTCGATGATGGCAATCAGTTCAGCCTTCGTCATGGTCGTTCGTCCTTTCCGGGCTTGAGGCCCTGTCCCTTTTGACACTCTAATTGTACATCATTTTGATGTACTTGTCAATGGGTTTTCCAAAATAATTTGGCGTTTTGATAGATTTTCGAAAGGAGGTGGTGCAAGGGCACGGAAAGGAGTCCATAAACATCAATCGCAGTCAGTATGTTGCAACAACGAACGCAAAACGTCACAAATAAGGAGGAGTAGCCATCGATATGGTCAAAACCCACGAAATGCCGGATCTCCGTCGTATGCGTTATCTGATTAACCGCCTGCCCATGGCCAAGCTGAGGGTGGAGCGGTCCATGAGCAAGGCTGCCAAGTGCACGCAGAGTTTATCCGCCATGCCAGGTGGAGGACAGCGCAGCGACCCGGTTGCTGACGGCGCCATCCGCTATGCCGAGGCCAAGGAGGCCAGAGACAGCATCCTGGACGAGTTGACATCCTTGCGGGATGATCTTGCGCCGCGCCTGGACGCATTAAGCAGCCCGCTGGAGCGCACGGTCATGCGGATGCGATACCTGGACGGCCTGAGCGCCAGGGACATTGCCTACAGACTGTGTTACAGTGAGCAGCACATTTTCAGGGTTTTGCAGAGGGCTGAGGGTACGGTGACGGTGGAAGCACGGCAGCGCGCATAAAAAATCCTCCTTTTCGGCAAAAGAGGAGAGTTGTGAGAGTTGCATCTATGATATGCTGTAACATGTGGAGGAGCAGGGATATACCCTGTATCCTCCTTTTTGCGGGTTTAACGCCCGAAAAAATGGCAGATGCCGACAGAATCGGCGGGACGGTAGGGCATGGTACCCCATGACCGACAACTTCGCTGGCGGGGGCGAGGGCGAAAAAAAAGAAAAGGAGACGTCATGCGGGCGCCTCCTTTTTGTATGCTTAAAAAAGCAAGGAGGAAAAGCATGGAACTTCCGGGGCAGATCAGCATGGTAGAGGCTCAAGAAACCGAAGAATACAAAGCCTTTGTGGATAAATTCAAGCCCAAAAAGACAACGGACGATTGCTATACGCCCGACATTGTATACGATGCTGTGGCTGATTGGGTGGCTAAGGAATACGGCGTATGCAAAAGCTCGTTTGTTCGTCCGTTTTGGCCCGGAGCCGACTATGAACGGTTTAACTACCCGGCAGGATGCGTGGTGGTGGATAACCCGCCTTTTTCCATCTGCGCGAAAATCATCAGATTTTACCTGGCGCACAACATCCGTTTCTTCCTTTTTTGCAACTATCTTACATGCTTCAATCTTATCAATGCAGGCGACGTTTGTGTTATTCCGGCAGAAAGCGACATTACCTACCAAAACGGTGCAAAGGTCAAAACAGCATTTGTTACCAATCTAGACGTCGCACGGGTACGCACGGCGCCGACACTCCACGATGCGGTGAAGGTTGCAAATGCTCGGAACCTGGAAAGGACAAGGAAGAAAGTGCCATCGTATACATATCCGTCGCATGTAATGACGGCGACGGATATGGGTTATATAGCGAGTCATGGCGTTGACTTCCGCGTTTTGGCAAAAGAATGCACTTTTATCAGTCGGCTTGATAGCCAGGTCGGAGCCGGTAAGACTATTTACGGGGGTGGCTTGTTGCTGTCAGAGAGAGCCGCCGCAGAAAGAGCCGCCGCGACCGTCTGGGCGCTGAGCGAGCGGGAAATGGAGATTGTGCGTTCCCTTGGTTGACATGTTAACACAAAGTATACACAACGCGAGCGGTTCGTCTTACAAGAAAGCTATTCAGGAAATGGAAAGAGAATGGAAGAATACAGCAAAAGGGTGCTTGTGGGATTGATTGGACGTGCATACGACCCTTTTATCATACCGCATAGGGAGGAGGTGAAACCATTCTCACGGACAAACAGGAGCGCTTTTGCAAAGAATATCTGATTGACCTGAACGCAACGCAAGCGGCCATCAGGGCGGGGTACAGCCCTCACAGAGCGCATGTTACCGGATCAACCTTATTGGCAAATCGTAAGGTTTCCGAGCGCTTGAAAGCCCTCATGGCCAAGAAAGACGCAGCCCTCATCGCTACGGCGGACGAAGTGCTCCAGCGCCTGACGGCCATCCTCCGCGGTCAGGTCGGGAACCATCGGGTAGTCAAAACCAGGGACACGGATGATGACGGCAACAGCGTCATCGCTGACAGGATCATCGAGCTTCCGCCGGACGCCTGCGACATCAGCCGCGCCGCCGAGCTGCTGGGCAAGCGCTATGGGCTCTATACAGAAAAGGTCGAGGCGACCGTTGACTTGTCCGGCGAGGCCATAGCGGAGATCGACAGGATCATGGCGGAGGATAAGGAGCATATCCCATGACGGCGCAGAGGGAGGCATTCTGGCGGCTTTTCCGCTATCGCCCAGCAGAAATCGGGCGTATTTGCGGATTTCGGGATCTTTCGGACGATATCCACGGCCAGTGGATGCGCAAAATCATTTATGGCGACGGAGACTATACCTTGCAAGCCCACCGGCTCAGTTATAAGAGCTCCTGCCTGTCGGTAGCCATCGCCATATGGCTGGTGACCCACCACGGGCAAAACGCGATCTTCCTGCGCAAAACGGACACGGACGTCAAGGAGAGCATCAGCCAGGCCGCCAAGGTGTTTGATAACGAGGTTTTCCGGCATATGGCCTCCGTGTTGGTGCAAAAGCCCGTCACGCTCGTCAAGTCCACAGGGCTGGCGCTGACAACCAGCATTTACGATTCGCCACGTGGCGCGGATCAGCTGGTGGGACTCGGCATCGGCGGGAGCTTGACGGGCAAGCACGCCGACCTCATCATCACGGATGATATTGTCAACGTGCAAGACCGTATCAGCAAGGCGGAGCGGGAGCGGACGCGCGGGGCCGTCCAGGAGCTGCGCAACATTGTGACCAGAGAGGGGCGCATCGTTACCATCGGTACCCCATGGCATCCTGATGACGCATTTGCCCTGGTCAAAGCGCCGGAACGGCACGACTGCTATACCACCGGGCTGATTACCCCGGACAAACTGGACACCTTGCGGCGGAGCATGGCCCCGTCGCTTTTTGCCGCCAACTATGAGCTGCGGCACATTGCCGCCGAAAACGCGCTGTTTGACACGCCGCCCGTCACGGGTGCTCCGCCTCAGCGGCTTCGCGACGGCATTGCCCACATCGACGCGGCCTATGGCGGCGACGACTACACGGCCATGACCTGCGGTAGGCGCGTGGACGAAACGATCTACATTTACGGCAAGCTGTGGCGTGCCCATGTGGACACTGTGCTGGACGCCATCACGGCTGATTGCAACCGGCTGATGTGCGGCCCCGTGTACTGCGAGACCAACGGTGACAAGGGCTATCTTGCCATGGAGCTGAGACGCCGCCGCATGAGCACAAGACCCTACCCGGAGAAGCAGAACAAGTACACCAAGATCGCCAGCTATCTGCGCAAATGGTGGGGGCATATCCAGTTTGTGGAGGGCACGGACGCGGCGTATATCCAGCAAATCCAGGACTACAACGAGATGGCGGATCATGACGACGCCCCGGACAGCGCCGCGTGCGTTTGCCGGGCGCTGGACAGGAGGGAATAAGGCGATATGTACACAAAGATCACCTACCAGGACTGGCTAGCTGCAACTGACCGAAAAGCGCTGATGCTCACGGCGATTGAGCAATACAAGGGCTCCGATGACTTCAAGCACGCCTTGGAGGCGGACGATTACTTCCACGCCAAAAATCGTGCCATCGCCAAGAAGGTGCTCCTGAAGGCCGACGTCGTAACTAAAACGGAAGAGGACGAAAACGGGGAAAGGGTGACCAAGAGCCTCCAACAGCGCGAGGTGCAAGGCAACCGCGTCTTTTCCAATTTCCTGTTTCGGTTCGTGACGCAGCAGAACCAATACCTGCTTGGCAACGGAGTGACACTAGAAGACACCGGCCAAAAGGAGCAGCTTGGCATCGGCTTTGACAAGGCGCTGCAGCAGATCGGCGAAAAGGCGCTGCTGCATGGCGTGTGCTGGGGGTACTGGAACGCCGATCATTTGGAGGTCATCCCGGCGGAGACGGACGCAAGGAGCGGAGCCGTTGCCCTGCTGGATGAGCGCACCGGTGAGCCTGGCGTGCTCATCCAATTCTGGCAGCTGGAAAGAGACCGACCCATGTATGCTCGCCTGTTTGAGCCTGATGGGCTGACGGAGTACAAGCTGGACAGAGCCGCACTGACGGAGACCGTGCCCAAACGGCCCTATCGCCTGACCACCGTCAGCGACGCGGCGGGCAGCTTTGTCGTTGGCGGCGACAATTACAGCAGTCTGCCCGTTGTACCGCTGTACGCCTCTGATACCAAGCGGAGCGAGTTCACGCCGGCCATCAAGAGCAAGATTGACCTGTACGACCGCATTTTCTCGGATTTTGGCGATAACCTCGACCGGGCGAATGACGTGTACTGGGTGCTGAACAATTTCGGCGGAACCACGACCGAAGTGCTGGAAATTGTCCAGCAGATTGAGCGATTGAAAACCGTGGTGAATATCTCCGACGGCGTAGGGAACAGCTCGACGGCGGAACCTCGAACCTTTGAGGTGCCCTATGCTGCTCGGCAAACCGCCTTGCAGCTGCTGGAAAAGGCGCTGTATCAGGACTATATGGCACTCTCCATGGACGAGCTGACAGGCGGCAGCCTGACAAACGTGGCCATCGAGACGGCTATGACCAACCTGAACCTCAAGGCCGACCGCTATGAGTGGCAGGCCTTCCGCTTTGTGCAACAGGTACTTGCGCTGATCGGGATCGATACCGAGAAAATCAGCTTCCAGCGGCAGGCCATCGCCAACAAGTCGGATATCGTCCAGGATATCGCCGTTATGCTGGACTACATCGATAACGAGACGGCGCTGAAGCTCAACCCCTACATCGCGCAGGAGGACATCCCGCGTATCCTTGACAACAAGGCGGCCGAGCAGGTAAGTGGGATGCCAGGACTTAATAAGCTGACGTCAGCTATGGAAAAGGTGCGTGGCGGCGATGGATGACCGGCTGATAACACAAGCAGAGGAAATTGAACGGCTGATGATACGACAGCTTGGTGCACTGTATGGTAACGCAATGCTTCCGGTCCTGGACAAGCATAAGAGGACGCTGGATAAGCTGCGCGCCATGGCCGAGCGTGGGAACGACGCGAGAATCCGTACGCTGCTCCGGACATCCGGGCTTTTGGATGACGCATCGGAGGCTCTGGCTCTGGCAGGACGGCAGGCTGCAATTATCATACGCAGCGGCGTCCGTGATATCCGGGAGGAGGCGAGCCATGAGCAGAATGACGGCGGCGAGGCTTGAGCGCCTTGAACAGATCGCCAAGGGCGAGCCTCCCCTGCTCAGGGTATCTCTTGACAGCCTGGCCAACGAAGACGCGATCCGAACACAGCTGCAGACCGAGTTTTCCAAAAGCCTGCGAGCCAAGGAGGGATTCAGCGGGCTGATAGGGAGGATACAAAAGGTCACCACCATGTCTGCTTCCAGGGCGGCAAGGATTGCCCAGACAGAGAAAACCAGGGCAGCCAATGGCGGACGTTACGGTGATATCATCAGAGAGTATCTTGACAAGTATAACACAGCCAGAAAAAACCACAAGATGCGTCCAGAGAAGCCTAAAGTCCAGTGGATTCACACCGACGCAGCCGTAGAACCTCGGTCAAGTCACATTGCGCTCTCAGGCCAGGTGCGCGAGATTGGTGACGAGTTTCTTCCGGGATTGCACTATCCAGGTGACCCGGAAGCCCAACCGAAGGAGACCATCAACTGCCACTGCTACATACGTCGCGTAAGGAGAAACGAATAATGGCGGTCAAATTTGTTGACCACTCGGATGTTGTTCTGCGCAAGGTAGGGGAAGCAAGTGAAGCGGCAATAAAAAGCACCGCAGAAATGTTGATTGAGGCTGTACAAGAGAAAATCATGTATGGATATAATGACGCTCATGGCAACCCGACGCATACTGAAATCGTAGATACAGGACGTCTCTTTGACAGCATTGACGTGAACTTCCGTCGTTCATCGCAGAATACATATAGCCTGGAAATTGGGGCGGATACACCATATGCTGTGTATGTACACGACGGAACAAGCAAACTGAAGGGGAGGCGCTTCATTACGGACGCCGTGATGGACAGTCAGGAAAAAATCGAGAAAATAATGAGTTCTGTGATCGCAAAAAACATGAAGTAAACTACACGACATTGGCAATCACAGCCAGGCAAAGAAACGCCTGGCTGTTTTTGTATACGAACCATCGCGCCAGAAGCAGTCGGCACAAAGAAAAGGAGATGGCATTGTGGCACTTACCCGCAAATTTTTGAAGGCCCTCGGTATTGACGAGGACAAGATCGACGAGATCATCACGGCCCACGGCGACACCGTGACGGCCCTGAAGGATGAGATCGAGCAGGCAAAGCAGGCCGCGAATGGCCTGGATGCAATCGCGAAGGAACGCGACAAGTACAAGCAGGACTATGAGGCCTTACAGAAGACCAGTGGCGACGCGGCCAAGGTACAGGCCGATTTCGACGCCTACAAAAAGAAGGTGGAGGGCGAAAAGCTCACCGCCAGCAAGGGCGCGGCGCTGGACGCCGTGCTGAAAAAGGCTGGCGTGGAGCGGGAAGCCTTCCGCGCACAGCTGCGCAAGGGATGGAACCTGGACGGCCTGGATCTGGACAACGAGGGCGGCGTGAAGGACGAGGCCGCATTGGTCAAGCAAATCCAGACGGACTATGCCGACTTTGTGGGCAAGGTTACCACCGGCGGTACGCCGCCCGCCGACCCGCCAACCGGCGGCGAGGGCGGCGGGAGCAGCGCTGCGGCAAGGATCGCAAAGGCCTACCATGAAAGCCTTTACGGGAAAACCGAGTAACTGAAAGGAGAAAAAAGCATGTCTTTCATCGATAACAACGCCAGCAAGAGCCGCGTGTATGCCCCCGGCTGGTTCCTGGCCGACAACGAGAACGTGGAGCGCAAGACCCGGCAGATGGCCCAGTCGGGCGCGACCACGGCGGAAAACGGCGGCAAGTACATCCCCATGGGCACGGTCTGGCCCGCCAATGACGCAACGGCGGAGGGCATCGTCTACGAGGACGTGGACGTTACCACCGGCGATATGCCCGGCTCCGTCGTGACCTTCGGCGCGATCTATGAGGATCGTCTGCCCGTGACCATCGACGCCGCCGCCAAGACGGCGCTGACCGGCAAGGGCTTCCGCTTTATCGCCAAGGCGCCTTCCGTCAACCGACCCTATTAAGAGAGGAGATATACACCATGGCAGAACGCTTTGAAAATAACATCTTTGGCCTTATTCCCCAGCGGGATTGGCTGGATGTCGGCTTCAACGTGACCCGACCCAACGACCCTATTGACAGCCTTTTTGGCGACGAGCGAACCGACAACCTGGTGGCATACTGGGAGAGCATTGCCTCCGAGTACCAGATTCCGGTGATGGCGCAGTTCCACGCCTTTGATACTGAGGCCCAGACGACTTTCCGAATCCCGATTGACACGCACAACATCGAAAAGGGTCTGATTAAGACCAAGATCAATCAAAGTGAGCGGCTTCGTGCGCTCATCCGCAGCGGCGTGCAGAACACGCAGCTTTATGATTACGTCATCCGGGACGGTGTGCGGCTGGCCGAGCAGGTCTTTACCCGCTCCAAGGTGGCCAAGAATGAGCTGATGGCCACCGGCAAGGTGACCATCGGAGAGAACAACCTTGACACCACCATCGACTATGGCGTGTCGGCCGCGCAGATGGGGCTTGAAATCGACCTGTCGGAAAACGCGGATATTCCGGGCCAGATTCAGGATGTGATTGACAAGGCGAAGGCCGCCGGTGTGACCATTTCCGGCATCATGACATCCGGCCAGAACGTGAGCAAGATCAAGCGCAACGCGGCCATGCAGAAGGCCATCAACGGCAACATGGGCGCAGGGGCCATGATCCGAAACACCGCGCTGGAAAACTTCCTGCAGGAAGAATACGGCATCGGCCGCGTTGTGGTCAACGACCTGACCTATGGCGCGTCCGCTGTTATTGGCAGCAATGGCCGTCCCGCCATCACCCAAAAGCGGTATTACCCAGCCGATAAGATCACCTTCTTCGCCGCGAATCCCTCCGGCCGTCTGGGCATCGGCCTGTGGGGCGATCCGCCCGAAGCGGATACGGGCAGGCTTGGCGCAACGGCAAGCACCGTCAGTCCGTATGTGTATATCACGCAGTGGATGGAAAAGGATCCCGCCGTGCTGTGGACGAAGGCCAGCGGCCTGTTCATTCCCGTGCTGTACAACCCGTCCTCGTTGTGGATCGCCACGGCCACAAAGACCGCGTCGGAGGCTCAGCCCGCGGCCGCCAAGGCGTCCAAGTAAGGAGGGAACAGCATGGCGGTCAGCGTAGCCGATGTGATGCGGCATGTGCATAACTTTTTCGAGCGTGAGCGCTTGGCGGGCGAATTTGCCATCCTGGACGGTGCGCTGACGCCCGCTGTTCGGTCGCCCTATGTGGCCATTTACGGAAGCAAGGCGGATGGCGTATACGCGGTAACGGAAGGAAAGCTTGATGGTTGGATAGGCCAGGACGAAGCCTTTACAGGCATTGTCTGGGGCCTGTACCCGCCAAAGGATTTCATTGATGTATGCGTGGCCGCTTCCGCCTATGATGGCAAGAATCCCGCCGGGGCTTATCTTTCCGAGAACTTCGGCAATTACAGCTATACCCGCGCCGGTGGGCGGAACGGGGGACCGGCAGGATGGCAGGAGGCCTTTTCTGCCACGCTCTTGCCCTACCGGCGCATGTGGACGGAGGTGCGCTGCTGATGGCGTTGGAGGACTTTTTTGAGGACTTCATTTTCATGGATGACGTTTCTGTACCTGATGGATTGGGTGGCGTCATACATGAATTGCGTGAGGGCGCGCCTTTTCGCGCCGGCATATCAACCATAAGCACCAACGAGGCAAAGATTGCCTATCAGGCCGGGACGAAGACGATCTACACCATTACGACGACGCTCCGTGTTGAGCTGGAATACCGTGATCTCGTCAAACGCTTAAAGGATAACCGAATCTATAAGGTCACCTCTGACGCTGTGGATAACACAACCCCGGATGTGGCTCAGATGCAATATCGAGACGTAACGGCGGAGGTGATTGACCTTGAAAAGCGTCAATGAGGCACTTTTTTCCTTTTGGTCGGGTTTCGGTGTCCCGGCCTTTTTGGATATCGTTCCGCAGGGGCAGGCATTTCCTTATATCACCTTTGAGGTTATACAGGGTGACGTCCTGACTTCGCTCCCTCTGACAGCAATCAATTGGCACAAGGAGCGTCCTGGTGTATCCATCAACACGGAACGATCAGCCTTGATGGATGCCATAGCCGAAGCCATTCCGCCGGAAGGCCGAAGGCTTCCCCTCAATGGCGGCGGGTTCCTTGTCATCCAGCGGAACAGCGCGCAGTTCCAGAGCTATTATGACGACCCGGAGGACGAGACCGTCCGGGGCGGTCGCACCAGCTACGAGGTGCGATACTACACGACATAAGGAGGATAACAGACATGACAACGGGCTTGACCCCGACGACCTTTGAAAATTTGCAGCTCAACGCTGGCGTGTTCCTGAAGGACTTTGTTTACGACACGGCCACAAGCGCCGATACATTGCGAACGATGATTTCCGCCGCCATCAAGAATCGCACAGGCACCTTGGGTGCGACGCGAGGCGGCGGCACGTTTCAGTGCACACCGGAAACCCGCAGCATTGACGCTGACGGCATGCGTTACCAGTTTGTCGGATCGACCATGATTGACAGCTGGGACGTTCGGATGACCGGAACCTTGCTGGAAATTACCCCGGAGAACTTCAAGGACGCTTTGGCGACGGCGGACATTACCAAAACGGGCAATCTGACCACTGTCCGCATCCGAACGGCCATCCAGGAGGAGGACTATATCCCCACTCTTTGCTGGGTGGGCGATACCTCCAAGGGCTTTGTGCTGATTGAGATTTACAACGCACTGAGCACCACTGGCGCGAACTTTACCTTTACCGACAAGGGCGAGGGTACGCTCCCCTTTGAGTTTGTGGCCCACCAGGCCAGCCTGGAGGATCAGGAGTACGCGCCGTGCAAGATCATCTTCTTCGATGATCCCGAATCCGAAGTCGGAAGCTGATGAAAGATAACATTCCCATGGAGGGGCTGCCAAGCGGCGGCCTCTCCATTCATTTTGAAGGAAGGGGTAAACGGCTATGAAAATCCGAGACATGAAGGGAAGCAAGGGCTTCCGGACGATGTCCAAAATTGCGGTATACCTGACGAATATCATCAATGACGCGGAAGTGACCGAGGCGAAGAAGGTGATTCGCGGCAAAGACACGGTCATTTCTGACGTGCTGAGTCAGGCTTTCCCGGCGCTTTTTGACCGACACGCGGAAGACGTGCTTGGTCTCATTGGCGCCTACAATGACAAGACCATCGAAGAAATGGAGGCTATGTCCCTGAATGACATCAAGGCACTCCTGGACGGCATTGACGTGATAGAACTCATGGATTTTTTGCCCTTTGCCGCGCACTTGGTGGCCCACGCCTGATGATGCTGCTGCACCGGTATCAGCCGTGCAGTGTGGAGGCCCTGACTATGCTGGCAAGCGCGGACAGCGCGGAACGGCAGATTACTGCCTATAACGCGGATATGCCCTGGCTACTTTGCCGGATGCTGGCAGGAAAGGGTTCAAGGCTGGAGGCCCCCAGCAGTTTTGCCAGGCGGTTCGACCGTGCAGGGATAGTAGATACCAGGAGCGCGGAACAGATTCTGGATGATGTTGCCAGAATTGCGGAGAAAGGAGGAAGAAACTGTGGCGACAAAACTATTTGACCTGTTTGCCGAACTGTCTATCGACACATCCAAGTTTGACGAATCGCTGAATCAATCCATTGCGCTGAGCAAAAAAATGCAAGAAGCTCTGGAGCATGTCGGCGGTGATGGAAACCAATTCAAAGAGCCAGCCAAACAGGTAAGCATCCTTAAGCAGCAGATTTCTTCCATTGCTCCTTCTCTTAAGCAGGCGTTCTCTTTTTCTCTCGGACAAACCATTGCCAACGGCCTTTCCCAGGGCCTGAGCGCCGTAAAGGAGCTGGCATCGGAGAGCATCTCTCTTGCCTCCAACCTGGAAGAAGTCCAGAACGTTGTCGATGTGACCTTTGAGGACAGCGCGGGACAGATCGACCGCTGGGCTAAAAGCGCTAAAAGCGCCTTTGGTATGGGAGAACTGGCGGCCAAGCGCTACAGCGGCACCATGGGCGCGATGCTCAAAAGCATGGGGATGTCCGCCAGCAAGGTTGCCGACATGTCCATGTCTATCGTCTCCCTTTCTGGCGACATGGCATCCTTCTATAATCTGGATCATGATATGGCCTTTGAAAAGATTCGCGCCGGCATTGCGGGAGAAACAGAACCGCTGAAGCAGCTTGGTATCAACATGAGCGTCGCCAACATGGAGGCCTTCGCGATGTCAAAGGGCATCACAAAGGCCTACGATGCTATGTCGCAAAGCGAACAAGCTCTGCTGCGGTATCAGTACCTGATGTCGGTGACGGCGGATGCCCAGGGCGACTTTGCCCGCACATCGGACGGCTACGCCAACCAGGTGCGCTTGCTGGAAGAAAACATCAGCAGCCTTAAAACTACGGTCGGCGAAGCGCTGCTCCCCATCGTGACGGATGTGGTAGCTGGGATCAATTCCCTCTTCGGCGGTGAGGCCAATGATAATTCCGCCGCATCTCAGCTGGGAGAGATCACCAAGAGCTATACCGATGCCATCTACAACATTGATCGTACAGGCGCTAAAGTATCCGGCCTTGCCGAAGTCTTGGACAGCCTTGGTGAAGAGACAGCCCGTACTGAGCAGGATCAGCGCGTATGGCAGGCTACGCTGGAGGAGATTGTCGGCCTTGTGCCAGAGCTGTCATCCATCATCGACGTCCAGACCGGTACCATTGAGGGCGGCACCCAGGCACTGCGGGACAACACCCAAGCGTGGATCGACAACCAAAAGGCCCAGGCCGGAGAGACCGCGAAAAAGAAGCGTCTCAACATGTATGAGAGCACCAAGCAGGCGTTGGCAGAGGGTCAAGTGCGCGAGGATATCGAGTATCAGGATTGGATGCTGACCGATTCTATCCTGAAACAAGAAGCGCAAAAGTTCTTCGATTTGGCAGGTGCATTTGGCGATAACGCTGCCACCATGACAAACGACGAAATCCAGCGCCGCATCGATACAATCATCAAGACCAACGGCAGATCAGCCATGGGAACCGGCGAATATGCTTCAAGCGGTGGCTTGTCAGATGAAGCCAGAGCACAGTATGAATCGTTCCTGCATTGGTATAGCGAGTGGGAATCGGCAAACGCGGCTCTTAACAACACCAGGCAATCCAACGCTGATTTGGCAAGTTCCATCAGCTACATGGAACCTGCAATGGAAAAGTTCGGTTACAGCCAGACTGCCATAGCCGACGCCACCGAGACCGCCACGGTGAACATGGAGGCGTACAGCAACGCAATCGCTGATGGCGTACAGGCAATCGACAACTACAGCCAGGCTGTTTCTGACTTGCAGAAATACGAGGCCAACGCGGAGGCGTCCACGCGGAGCATGGTCGATTCCTTGCTGGATGGCTTCAGCAAGGTGGAGCAGATCGACACCAAGGACGGGCCAACCTTGAGCGGCCTGTCTGACAATCTCGATTCTCAGCTCCAGTACATTGACGATTACACCGAAGCGCTGGAAACGGCCAAGGGCATTCTTGGCGAAGAAGGCGGGTCGCTGCTTGCGTCGCTTTCCGACGGTTCGCAGGAATCCCTTGCCATACTCCGTGCCATCAACGAAAACGATGGAACGTATGCCAACGAATACCTTGAAAAGTACAATGAGCTGGAAGCAAAAAAGGCTGAGTTTACAGGCGAACTGACCGGAATGCAGCTGGCCGCTGACGAGACCTATCAGGCCATGGTCGATTCTGTCAACCAATTTGCCGAGGACATTAACGAAAGCGAAAAGTTCCGCACAGAAATGCAAGCCAATATGGATGCCATGCAGTCCGCCATCGACGCGGGAGCAAACGGCATCAGCGCTAAAGTCAGCGCGCTCATTGCCGATATTGAGCGCCTGAATTACATTGAGCTTAAGCCAATCAATGTTGGCAGTCTGTTCAACGCCGATCCGACCTATACGCCCCCGGCAGAGACCCACGCCAGGGGCTTGGACTATGTGCCGTATACGGGCTATGAGGCCGTCCTGGGCGAGGGCGAGGCCATCCTGACCCGCCTGGAAGCGGAGCAGTGGCGCGAAAACGGCCTGGGCGGCAATCTGGTCATCGACTACGAACGTCTTGCCTCTGCGGTTTCCGTGGCCATTTCTGGCATCAGTGTGGAGATGGACGGCCAGACAGTGGGCGAGCTGGTTGCTCCCACCGTCAACCGTGCCATTGGGCAAGAGGCCAGAGCGGGGAGGTATGGCGCGTGATAACAAGATACAGGGCATGGAGGGACGGGCAGGGCCTTGATGACCTTGACCCGTCCATCATCATTCGCGACATCGTGGAGAGCGTACCCAAGATTAAAACCAATACAGCGTCCATCATGGGAAGAAGCGGCATCTACATGATCAGCCGATACCGAGAAACCTTGACGGTTACGATCCAGGTGGAAATCCATGAGTACAGTACGCAGCGGAGAAAGGCCGTAGCGGAGAAAATCGCTGCCTGGGCCAAGGATGGCATCCTTGCCATCAGCGACCGACCGGGCCAGGTGCTTCGTGTGGTGTGCGACAAGGACCCGATCATTGCCAGCGCCATGAAGTGGACGGGTGTTATACAGATCAGTTTTGTCGCCTATGACATGCCTTATTGGTCGGAGGAATACCCGGTAATGGCAAGCGGGACAGGAAAAGAGCTGGCGCTTTCGCTTGCGCCGCCCGGGAATGCGGAAGAGTGTGATCTGGATGTGTCGATCACGGCAGGCGGATCGGTCAGAGAAATCCAAATCGATACGCCGTTGTCTGTGATGAAACTGAGAGAACTCGCCATGAAAAAAAACGACGTCCTTACCGTTGGCCACGATGACAAGGGGATTCTTGGCATCCATATCAACGGGCAGAGCGCCATGGGCAAGAGAACCGTTGACAGTTCGGACGATTTGCTGATCCGTCCTGGATCTGGATCGACCATCAAGATCACGGCGGACGGTCCTGTATCCGCGTTCGCTTCGGCCAGGGGGGTGTGGCTATGAGATGCGTAAGGCTTCCACGGCTGCTTGACAAAAACATGAACGAGATCGACCGCCTTCGACCGTCGCGCATGAATGCACAATTGTCCCTAAGGCCTCTTTCTACCGCATCTATGATGCTGACCAAGGATGACCGCGATGTGAACATCCACGATTTTATCGAGCTATACGGTCCGTGTGGCAGCTTGGGCATTTATCGGGTAGCATCAGTTCAGCAGACCTACGGGACCGACCGAAGGATCATGCTCGAGCATGGCATTGCGACCCTGGAAGACGCGGTGGCTCCTGCGGATGCGGAATGGGCAGGAAGCATGCGCACCGTCTTGCAAGGCATCCTGTCCTGCCAGGAAACAACGCGTTGGACGCTGGGCGATGTGGAGTGCGGAGACGAAGAGTACACCATGGCAGGCGGAGGACGAAGCGCCCTTGAGCTTTTGATGGATGTACTTGCCATGGTCAAGGACTGCCACGCGGCATTTGACCAAACAACCATGCCATGGGTGCTGCACTTGCGCAGGTCCAGCCAGACGCCCAAATGTGAATGCCGTATGCGCCGGAACCTTGTGAGCGTCAGCATGACCCAGGATGATATGGAGCTGTGCACCAGGGTCTATGCTGACGGACTGCCCAATGGGTACATGGACGCGCCGACGGCCGCTCAATGGGGAATCGTCTCCCGTCGAATTGACGTGGGAGAAGAAGATACGCCAGAAGAGACCGCCCAGAAAGCGCAAAGCTATCTGGAAGATCATCAGAACCCGAAGATCAGCATCACGCTGGAAGCCCTTGAGCTGGAACGGATTACCGGCGAACCGAGAGACGCCTTTTCCCTGGGCGACGTGTGCCTCGTTTGTTTGCCTGAAGATGGTACTGTGATCCGCGAGCGAATCATCTCGATCAGCTATGGCGACCTGGTATCAAACCCAGAAAAGGCCGTGCTGACCCTATCCACCGGCGTAGAGGACGCGAGTTCCAGCATTTCTTCGCTTCAAAAAGTCACAAAGGACAACAGCAGGAGCATCCGGAAGAGTATCACAGAAATTAGGAATGCCAAGGCATGGGTCAAGGTTGTAGACGATAAGGTTGAGGTCGTCGGGCGTCAGATCAACCTTATTGCCGGAGACGTTGATAAGCTCGACCAACTGACAAGCGTGGTCAGCATACGTCTTGACGCTGAAAAGGCAAGAATTGATCTCCTCGCCAAGCGAACAGATAGCGCAGAAGACCGTATCAGCAAAGCGGAAATAAGCCTTGACGGTGCCAATGGTCAAATATCGCTTTTGGGCGAGATCACGGACAAGCAGGGCGAGCGCCTGAGCGCGGCGGAGATTGCCATTGACGCCGCGAACAGCAAGATTGAGCTGAAGGCGGACACCATCCTGCTGAACGGCTACGTCAAAGCCTCGACCTTTGAGGCGGAAATGGCGGACATCCGCCTTCTGGCGGCGGACGTGGCCAACCTGAAGGCCCTGACCAGCATGATTACCAGCGCAGGGGTTATCAGCGCGGACACTATCACCACCAGCTACATCAGCGCCGTCAACAGCTTCAACGCCTATGGCCATCACGCGACATGGCAGGAGCACACCGTCAAGACGGGCAACCCGGCCATTGCGCTGGACTTTACCAATTTTACATTCCGCGACGGCGACGGGCAAATGCGGACAATCCGCCTTGTGCAAGGCGCGACGGCAAGCGGCGGGGCAAGCGAGACCATACGCTATTTGGGACGATGACAGGAGGTGCAACCATGACGAACAAGGAACGGCAAGACCTGCTGCGTGCCGTGCGGAACGCGCTGGAGAACGTGGCAGTGTGCGGGCGGAGCAATCTCAATCTGCTGCTGGCGGCCATCCAGCAACTGGATCGCCTGTTGAACGACATGAGTGAGGAGGAGCATCATGACGATAAAAACGAACACGGGCATGACCTGGGAAGCTGACTGGATTGTGGGGCCCACGCGGACGCTTGGGCACGTCGTCGTACAGCTGCGGGATGATCGGCCTCTGTCCGTTATTGCTGCGGAGGCGGAAGGCGCGACCAAGATAGCCGCGACGGACAGGCCCGGCATCGAAACCACCTATGCCGTGGCCGGACTGGCCGGGCTGACGCGGGAGGGCGATACGGTCACGCTGCGGATGCTGCCGGGAGGTGGCGGGGATGAGTAACGGCATCGCAGGCCTGCTCTCGTACCGCGTTGACCTGGACAAGCCCGCCGTAATGACACCCCTGCGGGAGCCGCTGGTGACGGAGGACAAGATGGCCTACGGCATCCGGCTGACCGCCGTCTCCAAGGGACAGCCTGCGAGCCTTGCAGGCTGCGGCGCAGTGGGCTACATGATCCGGGCAGACGGCGCTACCGTGACCACGGACACCGTGCAAGGCACGGCGGACGGCGTGACCCTATGGCTGCCGGAGGCCTGCTATACGGTGCCGGGCCGGTACAGCCTGGTGGTCAAGCTGACGGACGCGGACACCCGCCGGACGGTGCTGTGGCTGGAGGGCAATGTGGCCCGAAGCCGCACGGATGCCATCGTCGACCCGGAAAATGTGGTGCCCTCCCTGGACGCTCTGCTGCAGCAGATCGCCGCCATGGAGGCGGGCACGGAGGCGGCAGCCTCGGCCGCGAGCAAGGCCGGTGCGGCGGCAACCGCGGCGACCGCGGCCGCGGAGCAGGCAACCAGCAAGGCCACGGCCGCAGGCAATGCGGCCACGGCGGCCAATGCGGCGGCTACCGCCATCAACAGCATGACTGCCCAAGCGTCGCCCTTGCCTGCCGGGAGCGAGCCGACCGCTGCAGTGACGGAGGCAGACGACGGCCACAAGGTTATCAGCTTTGGCATCCCCAAAGGCGACACCGGGGCGACGCCCGCGCTGTCCATCGGCACGGTGACCACAGGCGAGCCGGGCACGCAGGCATCGGCCAGCATCACGGGTACAGCGGAGGCACCGGTGCTTGATCTGACGATCCCGCGCGGACAGACGGGCAGCCTGGAGCATATGCCGCTGGAAAACAATCCAGCGAAACCTCTTGGTACAGCAAGTTCAGGAACAGCAGAAAACGCGGCGCGGGGCGATCATGTGCACGCCATGCCGACCGCCGCCGACATCCCGGTCAGCGCCACCGACGACACCACCGTGCAGACGGCACTGACGCAGCGGGACAGGGTGTGGAATTTGCTGGATAACAGCGACTTCCGGAATCCTGTGAACCAGCGGGGCGCAAGCAGTTACACAGGAAATGTGTACACCATTGATCGGTGGGCATTATGGTGGGACGATACAACGAATGGAACGCTGACCATCAATGATGACGGCATAACCGTAACAAAGTGGCTGTTTCAGAATCTTGAAAATGTCGATCCTGACAAGGAGTACACCTTTGCCGTCAGCACCGCCAATGGTCTGCATGTTGTAAGCGGTAAACCATCCGAGTCGGCAACAGATGGTGTGATATCGCTCATCGTCAACGGATATGTACAAGTTAACGTAAACAACCCCGGTAAGATGTACTGGGCCGCGCTCTACGAGGGCGAATACACGGCGGACACCCTGCCCGCTTATGTCCCCAAGGGCTATGCGGCGGAGCTGGCCGAGTGCCAACGGTACTACCTGCGCCTTAACCAGGGCGCGGGCCAGCCCTTGGCCTATGGCGGCACCTACGGCACGGGCAATGGCCGCATGAAGACGCCCACACCCAGCACCATGCGGATTGCTCCCACCATCACCGCGGGCAATGGCGTCAGTAACCTGCGCGTGATCTGCAACGGCACACAGTACACGGCCACCGCCATCGGCGGCGTCCATGTCAAGGCTGACGGCGTGCTGTATCAGGTCACCGCCGATGGTATCCCCAGCGCCCACGCCGCGACCCTGATGTTTGCGACTGAGGACGTGCTGACATTTGACGCGAACCTGTAAAGGAAGGAATCAATTATGGACAACACAATGCACCAAGCACCCTATGGTGTCTACGTCCGCACGGATGACGTGGGCCGAATCTTGGAGATCAACAGCGACGCCTTTTTGGCCGACACCTACGGCTGGACGAAGATCGACGAGGGCTACGGCGACCGCTACCACCACGCCCAGGGCAACTACTTAGACGGCCCCCTGATGGACGACCGGGGCATGTACCGCTACAAGTTAGTGGACGGCCAGGCCGTCGAGCGCACCCAGGCGGAGATGGACGCGGACTACACGCCGCCTGTGCCGGTGCTGACGGCGGAGGAGATGTTAGAGGCCATGATGGGAGGGATCAGCGATGCAAACAACCAATGATGCGGCAAGGATGCGGGCCCTTGGCCTGCTGATTGCCCGGCAAGCCCGGACGATGGCGGAGGCGGCAACAGCCCCGGCCAATGATGTGATTGACCTGGCCCCGCTGCTGAGGGTGTGGCGACCAGGCCCGCACACGGCGGGGGCCGTTGCCATCCACGATGGCGCGCCCTATCGCTGCGCACAGACCCACGACAGCACCGGCAACCCGGACTGGACGCCGGACGCGACCCCGGCCCTGTGGTCGCCCTACCACGCCACGGACGCTGACCATGCCCTGCCCTGGGCAGCGCCCACCGGGGCGCAGGATGCCTATCAGGCGGGCGAGTGGATGATCTGGACGGACGGCAAGCGCTACCAATGCGCGGCGGCGTCTACCGTCTGGGGGCCGGATGTGAGGCCGGAGGATTGGATGGCTGAGGAGGTGACGGACAATGACCAAAGCTGACACCCTCCGCGCCTGGGCCCTTGCCCAGGTGGGCAGCCCCTACGTCATGGGCGGGACAGGCCAGCGCTGCACACCGGCCTACCGCAGGGCCAGGGCGGAACAGTATCCAAACAGCGCCGCCGCCATCCGAAGCAATTGCCCGGTGATGAGGGGCAAACAGGCGGCCTGTACGGGCTGCAAGTACGACGGCAAGCTTTGCTACGACTGCGCCCAGCTGGTACGCCGGGGCTGCGCGGCGGCGGGGATTGAGGGCGTCAACATCAGCGGCGCGACCAGCCAGTGGCGCAAAGGCGACTGGCTGCGGAAAGGCGACATCAAGGACGCACCGGATGACCTGCTGTGCATCCTCTATCGGGAGGACAAGCCCGGCACGATGGGCCATACCGGCATTGCTCTGGGCGACGGGACGATCGTCCACGCCTCCGGGCATGACACAGGGGTGGTGCGTACCGCCATCAGCGCGGGCAGGTGGACGCACTACGCCATCCCCAAAGGGATGGATGCGTTGGTGGACGGCGAGACGGACGCGCCGTCAGAGGGTGCGCTTGGCACAGGCGGCAACAGCAGCGGTACAGAGCAGCGCGACACCATCCGCAAAGGTGCCAAAGGCCCGACCGTTGTCGAGGCCCAGGGGCTGCTCCTGCGGGCCGGGTACAGCCTGCCCAAGCATGGCGCGGACGGCTCCTTCGGCGCGGAAACCGAGGCGGCGGTCAAGGCGTTTCAGCAGGCGCACGGACTGAAAGCGGACGGCATTGTGGGGCCGAAGACCTGGGCGGCGCTGGGTCGGGCGGCGGCTTCCGGCGCTGTGGTGATCTACACGGTGACCATCACCGGTTTGAGCCGGGAGCAAGCGGAGAAGCTGGCGGGGTTGTATCCGGGGGCGACAATTGTCGAGGAGGCAAGCTGATGGACTGGCTGACACTGAACAACGTGACGGGGGCGCTGCTGGTGTTGGTGGGCATCTGCACCGTCATCAACCTGGTGGGCGCCACCGTCGACCGCCTGCGCAAGTGGCGCAAGCCCCAGGAGGACATGGTGGGAAGAATGGACGATGTGATGAAGAAGCTGGACATGGACAAGCGACGGCTGGACGATCACGAAAACCGTCTTGGAGACCTGAGAACCGGTCTGATGGCCGTATGCGCGGGTGTACAGGCGCTTTTGGAACATGAGTTGCACGACGGAAACACCAACACCATGGTAGAGGCAAGCGGAGAAATCGACAACTGGCTCCGAGGCCGATAAATAAGGAGGATTGACATGAACAAGATCAATTGGAAAGTAAGGATTTGCAACATCGACTTCTGGCTCACCCTGGTCCCGGCGCTGTTCCTTTTGGTTCAGACGGTGGCCGCCATCTTTGGTTTCGCCCTTGATTTCGGCGACCTTGACAAGCGCGTTCTCGCCGCTGTCAACGCGGTCTTTGCAGTGCTGGCTATCCTGGGCGTGGTCAACGATCCAACCACAAAGAGCCTTGGCGACAGCAAGCAGGCAATGACTTACGATACGCCGAAAAAGGATTGACAAAGGGTATGCGATAACGATCAGAACAGGAGGCCCGAATGCTGAACAGCGAGCTTAGCTTCCGAATTTCCGAACGAATCCATTCCGAGCGGGATCGAATGATCCTCAGACGGAAGCTGATCGACGGAATTACCTACGAATCTCTTGCCGAGGAGGTCGGTATGTCGCCCCGCGGCGTCCAGTATGTGGTTCATCGAAACAAGGGGTTTCTTGAGTGATGGAAGGGGGGCGGAGCGCAGGGGGGGGGCCCCCCCTTTCCTTTTTTTTTTTCTTT
>OOIH01000543.1_pt1 | contig 26335 bp, 39 predicted proteins | sample 1691801 | NCBI WGS metagenome assembly OOIH01 (sample SAMEA1061690, study PRJEB22710) | metagenome
CGGTGGCGATGTAGTGCTCATTGTAAAACTGCTCCATCTCGATCTCGGGCTCAGGTCTCTCGATGCCGATCGACTCCATGTCGAGATCCATCCCTATCTCATCCATGACGATCCCTCCTTTATAAGTTCGCATCCAGCCTGAGCGCTGCCCCGCTGAACGATTCCAGGAACACGACGTCCCCCACCATGAAGTTCGCCCCATCGCATGTGACCTGCACTCCGACCTTATCCTGGATGGGCGGCCACAGGACGGTGGCTCCCTTCACCTTCACCCGGTCTGACGATCCGCGTGCGACATAGAACCCATCTATGACCACAGCCGGACGAGTGCGCAGCGGGACAGGCGTTTCGATGAAGAACCTGGCCGTGGTCGAGTTGGTCGCGATCCCCACCGCTATATACGTGGCGTTCGAAAAGCTTCCGGACGGGTAGCTGTAGACCGTCTGATACCTCTGGCACTTGGCCAGCTCCAGCGCCTTGTTGGGGGGCGGGTCGTTCAGGACCCAGGCGTCCCCTTCCTTATGGGCCAGGGTCTGGACCGTGCCCAGCTCCAGCTTGGCGGCGACGAAGATGATGCTTTCCTTCAGGCTGTTCGTTATGTACCTGGCCTCCATGATATCAGCATCCACATGGGTTTCGTTTGCCCGCAGGTCCAGATAACCTCTCTTACCTTGAAAAAAGACGTTCGGAGAATCGAACGTTCCCGCCATCGGTATCGTATAGGTGATGGAGGCCAGATCGTTCGTGCTGGTCAGCATAGAAAAGGTGAGCGTTCTCCCCCTCAATTTACTCAATCCATCGACTCTCTGTCCCCAGATGTTCGACTTCATCGGTTCTCCCGGCAGGATCTCCAGCCCACTGTCTACAGGTCTGATGGTATATGTACCAGTACCGTTCTCTGCCCAGTAGAGCCACCTGTCGATCGTGTATCCGGGACTCTGATACTCCGTCTTTCCCCTTTGGTCGATGGGGCCCAGAAGGTACCAGTTGTCCAGCAAGTTCTGGTTGCTGTGCCGGCTCCCCACCCATTCCCCGGTGATCGGGCTGTACTGGCTGCACAGGGCGTATTGCAGCGCGTAATCGGGCGGCTCGATGAGTTCCCATCCCCCTTCCACCTGCCGGGCCAGGGTCTGCCGCTCCCCCAGCTCCAGCTTGGCCGCGATGGGCACGCAGGACCCACCAGGGGACAGCAGCCAATGCACCCGGAACTCCGTCGGAGCCGAGTCCTCCGCTATGGTGAACGTGACGCTGGCCAGCCCGTCCGATGATATGGACGCACCGGTCACGCCGCTGGCAGCGGTCCCGCCTTTATTGGCATACGCCGTAGCGAAGAGGGTCCCTTGGAGGTCTTTGCACAGAACGGAGAACGTCAGCGTTCGTCCTACATATATCTCCGGCGCGTCTATCAGTTGGAAGAAGCAGTTCCGCGGCGTCCCGGTATCCGTGTTCTTCAGCAGCGAGACGGCCCCGTCGTCACCGAGGGACAATCCTCCGTTCGCGATCTTCCAGCGGTCTATGGTGTACCCGGACTCCGTGTATCGCGTTTTTCCGTTCCGGTTCACCGGCCTGCGGAAGTCGGCATTGATCAGGATGCTCCGGGAGCTGGCGGTACAGTCGATGGTCAGAGTGTCCCCGCTCTGCTCCAGCTCGATCTTTTCCCCTGCGGCGATGGTCAGCGTGTTCGACCCATTCACGACCGCCGGAGCGCCTGGAGGCCCCTGGATGCCTTGCGGCCCGGCCGGCCCAGCAGGTCCCTCCGGGCCCCGCGCCCCCTGCGCTCCCTGTGGGCCGGAAGGACCGGCGGGGCCCTGCGGCCCGGTCTCGCCCTGCGGGCCCTGTGGCCCTACTACGTTCCCTAGATCGATCTGTGGCATGATGTGTCCCCCTTTATTCGATGTTCAAGATCAAATGCCCGCTGCTGTCTATGGAAAAATCAGGCGCGTCGTCGTCCGTGTAGCTCAAGATCAGATGCCCCGCCTCATCCACATTGAACGCGTACTGCCCGGCCGCCGAGACCGCCACGCCGTTGATCCCGGGAGGTCCTGCGGGCCCCTGCACGCATTGCGGTCCTTGCGGTCCGACGGGCCCCGCCGCTCCCTGCGGACCCTGCGCGCCTTCCGGGCCCTGGGCCCCCTGTGCTCCCTGCGGTCCGGCCGGGCCTTGCTTCCCCGCCGGGATCCCGAAGTGGATGTGGAACGACTTCCCCACCGCCGTTTTTTCGGCCACAGGGTCGCTCTCAGGCGGCAGTTGGTCTGCGGACACGGTCATGTCCTCTACCGCTTTCACGGCCTCCCGCGCTTCGTCCCTGGCGTCCTGCGCGGCATCCTTGGCCGCACTGGCCGCTTGCGCCTGGCCCTTGGCTTCCCCGGCCGCAGCGGTAGCTTGTGCGGCGGCGTCACGGGCAGAGGAGACGTAGACCTCCACGCCTACCTGGGCGTATTTTTTCCACTGAGACCCTTTCATATGGCGCGCCTCCCCCTGTTGCTCCACAGGGATCAGCGTATCATCGTACAGGTCCAGTATCCCCGGCAGGTCGCCTATCGCCGTCTCCGATACGGCCTTCAAGCCGCCGGTGGTCCTGTCAGCCATCGTCTGCCACCTCGCCCTTGGGTCCGCCGGCCATCCGGTACGCTTTGCGCAGGTGCTCCCTGGCCGCGGCCATGATATCCACGCCGTCCCCGTTGACTGGGATAGACGAGATCAGGCTGTACGCCTGGTCCAGCTCTTTTCGCAGCTCTTTCATGCCATCCTCCTTTCCAGCTCCGCCACGCGGGCTTTCAGATGTTGTATCTGCTCGATGCACAATGGGATGAACTCCCCGTATCGAAGGGCGTAATCGCTCCCGGCCCCGTCCGAGCGCCCGGTTTTGATGAACCCGGCAAAATCCAGGCTGGATAGCCCCGCTCTGTCCATCGCCTCCTCCACGTCCTGGGCCCCCATCCCGAGATGCCGCCGGCCGCTCTCCCCGTCCATGAAAACGAAGCTCATCGGCCTGAGCGCGTCGAACAGCGCCTCATAGTCCTCCAGGCCATATCGCACGTCCTTTTTCCGCGTCAGGTCGGAAGTCTGGATGGTGGCGTTGTGGGCGTACACGTCGTTCCACGGGAACGTACTGTTCCCAAGCGAGGCCACGTTGCGGGACGCGAAGGTGTTGTTGACGTAAACGCCGTCATCGCTGAGCCAAAGATAGTGGCCATACTGTTCGGAATAGATATATACGTCGCCATACCGCGCCGTGAGCCGCATCGCGCCATAGCTGTCGATGTCCACGGCGTATCCGGCTGACGACGCACCGGACAGCGTCATCGAACCCGCATGGCTCCCATAATAGTCCAGCAGATAGATCGAGCCGCCCTGGAGCGTGGATGCCTTGACGGTCCCGGTCATCAGTTGGTTCCCGTCGATGTAGGTCGTGCCCTGATACGTCCAGCCGCGTACCGTCGTGTCTGCTGCGCTGGCCATCGCGGTCGCGGTATGAGCGGTAGACAGAGCGGCGCCCGCTGTGGACTTTGCGGAGTTGGCCGCGTCCTGCGCGTCCACGACCTTGCCCTGCGCATCATAGGCGAGGTCCCCCCATGTGATCGCTCCGGTCAGCTCCAATCGCTCTGCCGAGATGAGCCCGGTCTTGATGCACGCCCCGTCGATGGTGGTGGTGCCGCTCTGGAGCCCGGTGAAGGTCACGAGCCCGTCCATCCGGATCGTCTGGCTGGCGATGGTGGCGCTGCCGGACTTCAAGGCGATGGTGCTGGAGGTGGACCCGTTCGACACCGATAGCGTGATGCCGTCCACGTATTGCTCGATGGAGGACACGCGCCCGTTCGTCGCATCGATCCGCGACGTCAGGCTGCTGGCGGTCTGTTCGATCTTGGAGCTCAGCCCCTCTGTTTTGTCCACGATCTCCGATCTCAGGCTGCTGGCGGTCAGCTCCAGCTTCCCTTCCAGCCCCTCCACCTGGTCCTCCACCATGAGCGTGATCTGCTCTGCCGTCTTGGTGATGCTGGAGCGGGTCTGGGCGATCTTACGGTCGAAGGCCACCGTCATCGGGCCGCTGGTGGGATATTCCTCCTCCATCTCGGCCTTTCCAGGCGCTGTCACGCCCAGGTATCCGCTCCCATCGTCGCTGAGCCTGGATATCACGGAATATATGCCGCCCGCCGTCACGCCGTCCCCCAGCTCCGCGCTCGGGTCCAGGCCGGCGTCGTCTGCGCTGAACATATGGTACTGATAGCCTTTCACCTGGGCCAATATGGCGTTCGCGATCGCCGGTGTGGCGTATGGGCAGTCCGCCAGCAGCTCCCCGCCTGTATCGTCCCCGGCAGTGACGCTGTTCTCGTCGTCCAGCAGCAGCGTGACCCGAGAGATCGGATCGTGCAGTCCGTTGTCCTCTATGCCGGTCAGGTCCAGGCCCACGAAGAATTTATCAGACAAGCAGTCTCACTCCCCCCAATGTGATCGCCGAGCCGTATTCGGTGACGAGGTAGCTCGTTTCCTCCGGGAAGGACAGAAGCGGGACCAGGAGCAGCTTCCCCTCCCCAGTCACGATCCAGTTCCCCGCATGGGCGGCAGCGATCCATTGCAGCACCTGCCGGATGCTGTAGTAGTCGCCCGTATCGCTGTCAGGGTCGCTGGTCGGATAGTCGATGGTGTAGGCCGGGTCGAGCCGTGTACGCTCATCCACCTCCACCCCCATCAGCCGGGCGAACTCCCGCACCGCGGCCGGCATGGACAGCGGGAAGCTCAGGCTTTGGTCCGGCTCCCAAGGCCGCTCGGCCTTCCGCATGGCGTCGAAAGCTTCCACGGTCCAGTACCCGTCCTCTTCGCTGCGCCGGTTGGCGAAGAACACGCCTTTGGGCAGCCATTCGCTGACGCGCTCCCCGTTGCGCAGGCGGATATACCGCTTGATGGTGGCCGCGCGCGGGATGCTGTCCGCGAAAAGCGATATCGTCAGCTTCGCCGTGGCCGCGTTCCCGATGCCGAACTGCTCATACAGCCCGCTGTCCACCGAATGCGTGACCTCCACGTCCGGCCCGTACACCTTCCCCGCGATCTCGAACCGGTACTCCCGCTCCGTCCCCGGCGTGCGCCATAGCGCTTTCCATGATGCGCTGGTCGTTTGGGCCATCGTTATACCTCGATCATGTCGAACGCCGCCCCGCCCCACTCCCCGTCCTCGCTGTACGCGCTCTCCAGCGTTGCGGAAAAAGACGAGCAGTAAAACTTGCGGGTCTGCTGGCCGTGGAGGTCCAGATATGTGGCGGAGATGGTGGGCTCGTTCAGTACGTCGTCCAGCGCCGCCAACTGCCCCCGGGTCATGTGGATGAGCTTATAGGATAGCTTCCGCTTCGTGGTGATCTTGCTTCGGCGCATCGTGCCATCCTTGACGCGCTTCGTCTTTTCGCTGTCCACGTCGTTCCGGCTCCAGCCGATGCCCTTCCCTTCGATGTGGGCGGAGTAGTCCACACCACCGATCTTCAATACTTCCATCGTGTCACCTCAGATCAAGAGTACAGGCTTTCCAGCCTGCCGTGTCATGTCGTTCACTTCGTTCACCATCGCTCGGGCCAGCACCCGCTTGTCCAGCATGACGTTCACCTGGATGGGCTGGCCGCTCCCACCGGCGGCCCCTGCCGCTTGGATGCCCTCGATGACCATCTGACGGATGAGGTCGGCGGGAGCTTCGATGTTCATGCCGCGCCGCTGGTCCCCCAACACCGCCATGAATTCCCGGTTCGGTGGGATCACTGCGCCTTGGGCGAGGCGGGGGATCTTGGCTTCCGGGATGTATGGGATCTTTCCGTTCGGGACCCCAATAAATTCAAGTCCTTTTGAGAGAAGGCCATCACCAATAAGGCCATTTACTTTTCCAATCAAAAAGTTGATGCCTTTCACTATCAGATTGACTGCCCCCTCCAGCAAGGAGACGATTCCATTCCAAATACCCTTAAAGATGTTTTTTACACCTTCCCACGCAAGGTCCCAGTCATTTGTAAAGATGCCAGTCAAAAACTGTATAATGCCTGTAAATATCTGCTTCACTGCGTCCAAAAGATTTTCGAGAGTTTCTTTCACGCTGCTGAAAAAGGTAGTTACAAATTTTTTTGCGGTTTCAATGATTCCATGAAACTTTCCGCCTGTTTTTTCATCCAGCCAATTTAGAAAGCTTAGAAAAGTGTCTTGAAGTCCGTCTATCACAGAAAATACCGTTTTTTTCAAACCTTCAAATATCTTTCCGATTCCGCCAATCGCTTTTTCGATGTCACCCGTGAAAATGCCAACAAAAAAGTCTTTGAACCCCTCGATAACCTCCCGAATCCCATCCAACAGCTCTTCTCCGTGTCCCGTTGCAACAGTCAGAGCAAGAAGAACGGAAGCAATCCCAGCAACCAAAAGAGGAATCCATGACCCTGCAAGAAGCGAGATTCCAAGCCCCGTTGCAAGTATCCCAGCAATAGACAACAGCACATTTTGGAGATTCCACCCGTTTTCCGTTGCGTCACGAAAGCCAGTCACGAGCATAGCAATACCGCCAACGATCAAGACGATTCCGGCTGCAATCGGGCCCAGGACAAGATACAGACCAGCGGCTGCGGCCGCCAACCCACCTATCATTTCGATTAGGTTCAACCAGTCCACACCATTTTCCCATGCGTCTGTCAAGCCATGCCAAAAGAGCAACAGACCACCCACTGTCAAAAGGATCCCACCCAAAGTAGCAGCCATCTGTCCCAGTACGCCGGGGAGCATGTCACTGATTTTCCACAATGCCAGCCCTGCGGCAATCAGCCCAACCAAATCGGCAATTTCTTTTAATCCGTTAAGAAAACCATCATCAATTTCCCAGTCCCCAAATTCGGGAGCGTCTTCGTCTCCGGCGCCCCCGCCTCCTCCCTTCGCGCTTTCGGTGTTGATGGCGTTGATCTCGTCGAACCCGGCCAAGGATCCCGCCGCTTCGTCGGCGGCTTCTCCCACTGCGTCTATCGCATTGGCCTCTTCGTGGAGGGCTTGCGCCCCATCACTGGACTGCTTGAGCGTTTTCCCGAACAGCATAGAGACGAACTGAGCGACAGCCGTTATGATCCTGGTCAGGATGTTCACCAACAGCGTGAATGCCGGTATGACGACCTCTATCAGCGGCTGGGCCAGGGTCAGCAACGCCCCCTTCATCTGAGCGATGGCCTGCCGCGCCTCATCGTTGGTCTTGATGTATCTCATCGTGAGCTGCTGGACGGCGCTCAACCCCCTAGAGATCACGTTGAAGATGAACGCGCTCTTTACCAGCTCCATGATGCGTCCGCCCAGGCGGCTCATAGCCTTACTTGCTCCATCGGTTTTGCTTACGAGCTTATCTGCGTCTTTTTCGATTTGGAGCTGTCCATCTTCGTATCCTTTCAGCTCAACATTGATCTCCCTGAGTCGCTGCAATATCCCATCGTATTCCTCGTATCCGAGCCCAACGCCCGCTTGTTGGAGCTCTGCCTGCCTTGCTTTTAGCTGGGCGAGCTCTTCGTTCAGGTCAACGATGTGCTGATCTGAAATAACAGCTTTTTCCTTTATGTCCAAAAGACGCTGTTCGGCGATTTGAGCCGCTATTGCTGCCGCTGCTTCCTTTGCGATCTGTTCTTGGCGCTTATCTTCTGCCTGCCGCGCTCTTTCCTCTGCAAGAGCCTCTGCTTCTGCCCTCCTTTGTGCAAGCTCCGCCTCTCGTTGGGCCTGTTCTGGCGTTTTTGCAAGCTCCTTTTTGTACTCCCTAGCCTCATTCGTCAGAAGGGCGAGCTTACGATATGCTTCATCATACTCTTTATCTCCGAGCCCTTTCCCTTGCGCAGAGATCTGAGCCAATTCGTAGTTTGCTTTTTCAAGCCTACCGGAGATCGTGCTTTCATCGAATTCTTTCGTAAGTGTCTTTGCGATCTCGGATACTTCACCAAAGCGCATTTTCGTCCACTCTAAGGCCGTGTTGCTTTTGTCGATGTCGAGATCTATCTTCTTCAACTCAGCATCCAGTTTTTCGGCCTCAGCCCTGGCCTTGCTCAGCGCTTCATAGTATCCTGAATTGTCCGCCCACTTCCCATCGATAAGCGCAGAAGGTTTTTCGAACTCTAGCTTCTGGATCTCCTTTCTTGCCTTTGCAAGCGCAGAGGATATCTTGCTCCGGTTAAAGGCTTTTTCGCTGATATCGGATTCCAGTTTCGTGATCCTATCCTTCAATCGACTCAGCTCTTTTTCCGCCTGACTGACATCCACATCGATGCCAAGGACTACGCTGCCGTCTACTGTTGAGCTTGTCATGATGTCACCACCTTTAAATATTTTCTAAAATCGATTGACGTAGTGCGGCACATATGGTATACTATAACCAGCTCAAAGAAAGGAGGCCGCAGACATGGGGACAGAAGCTGAGCGGCAAGACACTCGGAAAGCTATGGCGTATGATATCATTCAGATCCTCAAAGAGAGACCCGAAAAGCAAAGCTATACCACAGAAGAGATCGAAAAGATCATCCACGTCTATTTGACTACGGCAGACCAAAAGTGACGGAGCGGGGCCGGGAGACCGGCCCCATTCCCCAGCGGAGGGAAACATGGAAGAGCGGAAAGAAACGCCGCAAGAGCGGTATCATAAGGCACATACCGTAAACGTCAATATTCGGCTTATGAAAAATACTGAACAGGACATCATCCAAAAGCTGAACAGTGTCCCAAACAAAGCTGGATATATCAAGGCTCTTATTCGGGCAGACATGGGGAAGTGACCCGCCAACACGGCCAGTGTTCGAGACTGGCCGTGTTTTTACGTCCCGCCCCACTCCTTCATCAGCGCTTCGTCCGCGCTGGTGTATTTCCGCTTGAAGTCTACAAGATGCCGGTTCTTCCGATACCATTCCATATCGGACTTGTCCAGCTTCTTCCCCCGCGCCAGGTGGTCCCGGATGCGGACCACCTGGGCGAAGGTGCAGTCGCCGATCTCAGAATACGCGGCGAGAAACGTCCACCAGTGCATATGCTCCACTGCCCGGACCTCGCTGCCGATGACTCGATTGATCGGTGGGACGATCAAGCTGTAGTCTTGCTCCCAGTCCACCAAGCGCGGGGCCTTGCGGGACGAGCCGTCGCGATCGTGATCGATGAATCGGATACCGGCGTCCACCGCGTCCTCGTAGTGCTCCGGCGGCATATCGTCGAAATCGGGGAACAGGCCGATGAGGACGGCCAGCGCCCTGTCTTGCCCGTCCGCCTCCGGGTCGGAGAGATCCAGCAGGACGTCCAACACACAGCGATAGTCCGTCCGTATTGGGTAGGTCACGCCTTGGACTTCTACACTTTCCGGCAAGCTCCAGTTCATTTTTGATACCGGGCGGTGTATTTCTGGTACTTCGCCTTGTACTTGTCGATGCGGGCTTCCGCCTGGTCCTTGATGCTCCCGATGTTGTCATCCATCTCATCCACGATGGTAAGCATCAGGTTGAGCCACACAGGGAAGCCGCTGGCAAACGCACAAAGGCTCATGTCGCCAAATACGGCTGCGCACACAGGCGCACCGAACAGGCCGTCCAGGACCTCTCCCATCTCCTCGTCCCGCTGCTGGGCGAGGCTGAACGCGCCCTCCAGGCCCTGGAGATCTTCCCCCTTCTTGGCATAATCGTTTTGGAGCTTCTCCATCTTGTCGATGGCGTCATACAGCCGCTGCGCAAAGACACGGTCCGCCGGGTTGAATGAGACCTCGCACTTCCCGTTGAGGGAGTAGGAGACCACGCCGGAGTCAAAACTGAGTTCTTTCATAGATCATTCCTCCATCGCAGCGGAAGTGGCGGGCGTAAAAGTCACAGCGCCGCCCGCGCCTTTGCTGACGGTGCCGACGGTGCGCTTGCCGCCGTATGTCACATCCAGCGGCATCCCGATATTGCCGCCGCCCGCGCCGCCCAGACTGGAGGGCTTGACCATGCAGGACTCATACCGCTCGGCAAAGCTGCCAACGAGAGATTCTTGCGCATCGGTGTACCAATGGGCAATCAGCATGTCTTGGTTGGAAAGAGCCTGGGCGTCCTGCTCCACCACGGCCAGGTTCCAGATTTTTTTTTGGCCCTCGTCTGCGGAATCCAGCTCGCACGGGTCGAAGGTCTGCGTGATGACCGGCTTTTTCATGGTGCCCCAAGTGTTCCCCAAGATATCCTGCTTAGTCTCTTCGCCCCAGTCGTATTCAGCGGTGCTGTCCTCCACGCGCTTGCCAACCGCAGACCAGAGGGGGAGCGTGTTCGTCCCGACGTTCAGGTATGCGATCATCAATTCCCGCGCTATCGTTTGGCCGGGAATGGTATTGAATTCAAAATCTGCCATCATATCACCTCATATGTAATTTTCATCATGATCTGGTGGTCCTCGTCCCCATTTTCATATGGAGCATAGAGGTCCGCGTAGGACGTCGGAGCGACCCGAAGCACTCGGATGCCGTCTCCCAAGTCTGGCATGTTTTGGCTGGCCCAACTCCCCAGACGGTTGAGCTGTTCATTTGCCTCCAGGCTCATGTCCATGCTCTTGCCGGGCTTGATACGGTATATCACTTTGAAGTTGTACTCTGCCTCATAGCCGCCCAGGATGTATCGCCGGTTGACGAAGGCGGTGGTGATCGTAGACATCGCCATGCCTGGGACGTCCGGGAGGAGATGTGATTCTGGCACGATCATATCTCTTGAGATGTCGTCAGGCAACTCAGGATATGTGTTCAGCCAGATCAGCACGTTCCGGTCTATCCTGTCCCGTTCGCTGTCCGCGACTAAAGCGCGAGGCTTATCGCTACTGATCGAGCTCATCCTTCACCAACCTTCCTGCTGCTCTGGTCCATTCGTCCATGTTCATACTTTTGGAGGCTTCGAACCAATGGTCCGTCGCGTCTTTGTGGTGGTGCGTTTTGATTTCAAGCGGTCTCTCTATTGGATGCTTGTGTTGGCCATAATGCGAAAGAACTTCCTTCCCGTTTATGGTACGCAAATACGGCGGGTCTTTGAAAACCATGACTTTCCCGTGATATAGGTATCTCGCATACGGGCCAGGGTAGATGATCGTTCCGTCTACGACTTGGACTCGGTTATATAGTCCCGCCTGGGATCCAGAAGCCGGGACGAACGGTTCCGTGTCTTTGGCGATCTGGTTTGCCAGCGCATGTGCCGCCCTTGGACCGGCCTGGCTGAGTTTCTTCATCAGGGCGTCGGAAAAGTCGTCCCGGATACTGATCTTTAGATATCCCACACTAGTCGCCCCCTATCTCAAAGTGTTTCAGCCCGCCATAGTCCATCACATCTATCTTTGTGATGTTATAGGCGTCATCGTACATGGTCTCTACCACGCTGCGGACCTTTTCCGGCCTCGTCCCTTCCGGCGGCAAGGCTACGCCTTTGACGAAGAACGTGTAGCCGTCCACTCCTGCGCCCTTCGCGCTGATCGCCAGCGTCCAATGATCCGCCTTGTCCTCGGACCTCCAAAACTCGATGGGCGGCATATACTCCTTCGTTTTTCCTGTGACGGCATCCACAGCCTCCACGTCGAACGGGATGTAGACATCCACCGCATCCGCACTGGAAAGGCCGCTCTCCCGCACATTCGCGGCCTTAGACGCGTTCACGAAAACGCCTTTGAGGATGGTGATGTGATTGATCACTTCGCTTTCGAGCGTAGCCTTGTCCGTTTCCACCGCCACATTATAAAGCGTGACAGTATGAGGGAACATGGAAGGACGGCAGGCGTTGGCCCGGCGCGGGGCGTTCATACGGCGTGGTGCAGGCATGGATAACTCCTCACTTTGAAGATCCCGGCGAAGGCAGACAGCCCGCCCAGGTAGATCATGAGGGCGTCCGCCTTGCGGCTCTTGATGTTCTCCACCTCGGCGGCGGAGAGGGCCGAAGAGCGATAGCTCTTGGACCAGCCCCCCACCGTCTCGCTGGATACGGTTTGCTCTCCCGAGTAGGCGGACGCGGTCATGATCTCTTCGTCCAGGAGGATGTCGGCGATGGCGCAGGAAGCCTTTTTGACGGCCTCCTGCTGCCAGCCGTCCACCCGGTCGGAGACGCCGCCGGTCACCGCCCGGATGTAGTCGGAGGCCCGTTCAGACAGCCGGGGGAAATCCTCCTCCGAGATCGCGTTCCCGAAATAGGCGTTCAGGTAGAAGTCATAGTCGGCATACATCCCACGGGCCTCCTTCCTCACTTCGTGCGGGCCCTCTGGGTGGTCTGCTCGTCGTTCAGGGCGGCGGTGCTCTCCCCGATGACCTTGATCACCGCCACCTCATCCATGCGCTCATAGGAGGGCAGGACGATCTCAGAGGCGAAAACGTTCACGTTCACTGGGTGCTCCTCGATGATCCGGGTGATGGCCACGCCGGTGTCCACGATGCTCACCTCGGCGGTGGGGGAGGACATCAGGTCCGCTTCCTCAGGAGTGGTACCATACCAGGTGCTCCCCAGCGCCCCGGAGGGGAGCAGCGCCACATAGCCGTCCGGTACGAAGGCGTGGGCCACACCGCTCTCGTCCTTGTACTGCTTGTCGTAGATGGCGATCTGGACGCGGGACGTCCCGCTGATGACGCTCTTGACCTCATCGTCGGTGAGATAGCCCAGGGTCAGGCCGCTGGTGGTGAGGTAGCGCTTTTTCACCGCGTCCGTGGCGGACAGCAGGTTGAAGGTGGCCGTGTTCATGACGGCGATGACCGGTTCGGTCCCCGTACGGCTGCGGACGCTGTCTTTCGCGGCCTTGAACACCTGGAATGGGTCGGCGGTGGCAGCGGACGTCCACAGGTCGTTCCCCGTCAACGCGGTGTAGTTGCTGGCTTTCCATGCCCCGTCTCGATCGTAGTTGTAGACATAGGTCACGCCGTTGGCGGAGATATCGATCCCCACGTCGCCATCCTTCGGGAACAGCAGTTGCATGATCATCCGCTCAGGGACCACGTTCGCACCGGCGATCAGAGCGTTGGCGTCGTCAAATACCCGGTCGATCGTGGCGCGGGCATACGGATCGTTGATCTCCTGGACGCGAAGCAGCTCCTGGCGGTCCTTCTCCTTGATCTTGAAGCCCTCGCGGAAGAACGGCATCTCGGTCTCCAGCTTCTTGACGCCGATACGGTCCCGGAAGGTAGCTTTCGCATCGAAAGCGGAGGGCATCAGAGACACAGGGAGCCCCTTCGAGCCCTTGATCCAGAGCAGGTCCAGGCCGGCCTTCTTCTTGGCCGGGAACAAGCCGGACCCCAGGTAGGGGATCTGGTTGGACGCGACCTCCTCATACTGGGCCGCGATAGCGTCAGGTGTGAAAAAACTTCTCAGGTCCATATGTACCTCCTCACTTCGTGTCGGCGGCAGTCACGCCGATGTCGTCGCGCAGGACGATGCCGGGGACCGCCGCTTTCAGTGCGGCCGCGTCATAGGTCACGCCGGAATGTGCCTCCGCCTTCTTCTGGTCGATGATGCCCCGCACCACCAAAGCTGCATTGGGGTTCTCCTCGGGGTCCACATCGTACAGCAGGATGCCGTCAGCAGAGGCGGGAGCCGTTTTCTTGCCTTTGATGGTCATCGGCGTCCCCGCCTTGACGGCAGTGGCCTCCGTCACGGTGAACGGGACAGCGTCGAAATCGTCTGCGGCGAGGATCTCGATCGTCCCGCCTACGGTCGTTGTCTTGAACTTCATGCGATCTCTCCTTTATAAGTAATTTTTGAGCACGTCGCTGGTCGCCTTCGCCTTGGCCGCACGGGCCGCGCCCATCTCTCTTGCCTGGGCCACGTTGGCTGGGACGGTCTCCGGCGGCGCTCCATGCCCTCCGCCGCTGCCGGACCCGGTAGCGAATCGGGGCACGGGCCTGTCCGGGGCGAACGCGTCGGGGTCCGCCTCGCGCTGGGCCTTGATGAAGTCGTCCAGGCCGGCCAGCTCCCCGTCCTTCAGCTCCAGCTTCTGCTCCTTCAGCGCGGCGGTGAAGGCCCGCTCCGCGCTCTTGGAGCTGAACTTGAGGGACTTCCCCGTGATGGCCCGGGCGATCGCGTCGGAGTAGTCCCGGTCCGCCAGCTTGGCGGTCAGCTCGCCCGTGTCTTTTTCGTACTTGGCCTGGAGGTCCGCGAGCTGTTTCTGCACTGCCGCGACGTCGCCGTTGGACTTCTTCAGCGCCTCCAGCTCCGCTGTGGCCGCAGAAAGCTTCCCCTGCGCGTCCGCAAGGTCGGCTTTCGCCGCGGTGGTCTTGGCCTTCTCCTTTCCGATGTCCGCCATGTTCTCGTCCAGGATCTTGTCGATGGCGGCATCCTCAAGCCCCAGGCCCTTCAAAGATTCTCTCGTCATGGTCTCTCCTTCACCGCTTCGCTTTTTTCGCGTGGGTCGCTTCCACTGCGGCCCCGTAGTTTTGCGACTTCGGGACGGTCAAAAATAAAGAGCCATCAACTGCTCCCAAATCGGAAGCTGTCGATGGCTCTTGGCTCACAGGCTCTTGGCTCTTATGCGATATTCACTTCAATGTCGTGCTTGCACGCCTTGCACCGGAATGGCATATTCTTCACTTTCGTATCCGTCCGAACTGGGAATAGCGCCTTGCCGCAATGGGGGCAGCAATACCAGCTACGGTCATGAATGACCCTGACCATACTATTTCAGCCGCCCTTCCAGCGCCATCTTAGCGATGGTGGCCATTGCGCGATCCATATCTCGCTTTCCGTCCAACGTATCAAATATCGGGTCATCTTCAGGATACGGCTCTGCTTTTTTTAAAAGCTCTTCAAAATAAGCTTTTTGCTCAGGTGATAAATCGCACGCCATATTCTTTCGCCTCCACTCCAAATGCTTTCACATTCATGGCGCTTATGTTTCTTCTTTTGCCATTTCAAGAATCTTCTTTGCCGTTGTGGCTCTCATTCGGTCAAAATCCACTTCTCCATCCAGAGTGCGCAGTTCTGGTGCGTCTTCGTCGTACGGTTCTGCCAGTGCAAGGTCGGACTCTAACCGTTCCTTATCCTCTCTTGATAAAATTCGCGCCATATTCTCCGACCTCCTCTAAGAATTTCTCCATAATCGCTATATACTTTCTCACATCTGACGATCTTACTGCCCCCTGCAATCGTCCCAGCACAGCATTATAAGCCTGTAAAAATCGAAACCCATCATAATCATCTGTTTTTATTAACATATATACATTCCCAGAGTTGCCTACAGCAGTTATAGCCTGCATATTTTCGTTCATTACAAATGGGGCTATGTCTGTATGGCTAAACAGTTCTCCGCTTGGATGATTATGAATGAGAATATGCGGACTTGCATAACGTGGCAACGAAATCGTCTGCTCCGAATCAGCGCCGATACGCCGCTCTATCAACCGCATGTCCGGCGTGTAGACCGCCCCGGCCTCTGTGCCCACCGGCTTTTCCTTGACGGCCCGCAGCAAGTCCCGATGAGCCGCTTGCAGCCGCTCTGCCTGCTCTATGCTCCAACCCTCCGGCTGGACCAGCGGTACGCGCTGGATGGCTTCTTCGGTGATCGGCACCCCCTGATATCCTGTATCTTTCAGTATACCAGACCTTGAACTTTTTTCAAGCAGTTTTTCCGCCTTTGCATAGGAGGCGTAATCCACATACTGCACCCTCATCCGCTCCCGCTGCTCCGGAAGGCCCGCCGCCTTGCTGAACGCTCGGTATTTCTCGTTGAGCGCCCGCAGCTTCGAGCCAGCGGCAGCGGCAGCGTCGCTCAGCCCTGCGGCCTCGAACGCCGTTTTGAACCGCTTCTGCTTTCGTATCTCGCGCTCCACGCGGCGCTGCATCTGGGTGCTGCTGTACCCATCATATTCTTTACCCTCAAACGTAAACTTGTGATTTTCCCCTTTCATATCATCAAGTTCTTTTTGAGAGTACGTTGGTTCAGAAACGCCTTCTATGTACGGCCAAAAACTATGTCTGCAATTTTCATTACTAAGCTCCGCCAATCCCGGCCACATTACCGTAGCCGCAGACTTCTACAAAGTCAGGATATTTGGCGTTACTCATTTTAACCACCTCCCCCTATTCTCTGCGTGTATAGGTTCTGTCAAAGCGCGTTCAACCGACCAACCGCGCGATCTTATTCTTCTGGAAATCGTTCCCCTTGAAAAGCCAAGTTTTTCTTCCCACTCAACCGCTGTATGAGTTTCTCCGTTAAATGTTATAACATTATTGCTTCTCCGGTTTCTCGCTTGCTCTTTAGCCCCAATCCAACGACAATTTTCTGGAGAATACCCCTTGTCATTTTCAATTCTATCAATGGTCAGCGTCGAATCGTATCCAGACGATAATGCCCACTCTTTGAATTTTTCAAAATCATCTTTCCAGTCGTCGCAAACAGTGATTCCACGCAAGCCATAATAATTGTAATTGATGCTGTTTTCATCATAGCACCTTCTACGCATACCAATCCATATAGAATACAACTTACTTCTTTTCCCATTTTCTTTTGACGCACCGTGTGTGGTGTGCCCCTCGGTCGCTCTTTCTTTTCGCAGACAGCCACAGCTCTTTATTGCGCCGCTGGTCAGATTCCCACCCCTTACGACAGTCTTTCTTCCGCAATAACACTGGCATATCCATCTGGTCTCACCGTTCTTACTATCTGCGCGTTCAATTACAGTTAAAAGTCCATACTTTTTTCCTGTTTTATCTATAATCCTTTCCATAATTACCGTCTTTCGTAATTCGCCTTTTTATGAAACATGCTGGCAGGCGGCAAGGCAACCGCATTTTTAATTATTTTTCTTAACGTTTCCACCGATAAATCCCACCTTGCCACGATTCATGATTAACAAAGCCCGTTCCTGTGTTCCGCGCCCCCAGGTGGGCCGTCACTTCCAGCAGATCCGTCTCCAGGTAGTCCATGGACTGCTCCCGGTACTTCTGGTTGAGCTGGTTCACGCCGGTCATCACCGCGCGGCGAATGCAAACGTCAAGCTGTTGGATGCCTCCGCGCTCGTACTTGACCGCGTTCCTGACCGGGGCTCCATTTTTATCGAACGCCACGCACAGCCCGCTCTTCGCCAACTGCCGCACGGCCTCGCCGATGGCCTGGTCGTAGCTGATCGCGCCGGACATGATCTGGAGCTCCGCGCTGTCCAGGGCCCACTGGTACGCCTTTGCTGGCGGAAGCATGACCTTGTGCCGTCCGTCCCGTACCAGGAACCCCATGGACCGGGTGAGGTTGGTGAATCCATCGACAGTCTGTCGCCGGATAGCGTCGATATCCCGTTCGTCCACCAGCCTCTGCGGAAAAGTCACCTGTGCGATATCGATCATCGATGTGTAGTATCTTTGATTGCGCGCCACTACATCGTCCAACAGGGCCTCCAGCTTGTCCATGCCGACGCCGGTCGTCTTGGAGATGGCCCTCTTGATGTCCTCCAGATCCACGCCGTGGGAGCGCAAAGCCCGGACGTCCTGGACCGTGACCTCGTTCAGCTCGCCGGCCAGACGAAGCCTGGAGCAGATCTCTTCCAGCAGCTTCAGTTCCAGGCCCCGGAACAGCTCCGCCAGCTCTTCGGGGAGGGCATCCAATATCTCCGGGCTGAACGGATAGCGCGGCATTTACTCCACCTCGTCCTGTTCCTCATCCGTCATATCTTCCATATCCGGCAGCATCTTCCGGGCGGTCTCCTCGTCTTCGCCGAAGTAGCGCATACGGTATTCCACCGGCCCAATAACGGAGGCGTGAAGGAGCTGGAGCCCCATGGCCATGTCCTGCCGTCTGGTCTCAGGATCGTCCAGGACCCCGTCGCCCCAGTTGTATCCCACGCTGTACTCCCCAGCCGGAGCAAGCTGCGCCAGGTCGCACCACGCGTCCATAGCGTAGATCAGATCGTCCAATGTCGTCTGGAACGTTTTCTGGATGCAGTCCTCCGTCACATACTGCCGGTGTTTGGTCATGATCTCCTCGGTGGCCGTCTTGTTGACGGACTGCGGGTCGGAGATCGTTCCGAAAGCGAGCCCCACATTGAACTCGATGATCTTCAAGATATATTGGAGCCCGTCATATAGCGCGGTGTTCCGCAGCTCCGGGCTGAACTGCTCGAACAGGTTCCCATCCCTGGTAAAAGAGCCTTTCAGGAAAAGGCGGTCCCCGATCTGTCCTGCATCGATCTGCGTGGCATCTGAGAAGATCTTCCGCTCCCCGCTCTTGAACTCCCACCAGATACGCTCCCACTGCAGGTCCGCTTCCCGTATGAGGTCCATCACCGCTCCGGAATACACGGAGACCCCCATAGGCGAATCTGGCTCCACCCGATTGGCTATCGGCGGCTTGAAATAGGAGAACAGCGGGCCGGTCAGACCTTCGATCTCCTTATGCTCCTCCAGTCCTGCCCATTCCTTTATGGCATCGAGAGGGACCTGAGTACCGATCCCGCCGTCCCGTCCGCTGCGGAATGCTTTGTTTTCCACCACGTAGACCTTGCTGCCATCCTCGCGTATCTGGAAGTCGTGGTACTCCAGCTTGACGAACCAGTCTTTTCCCTGGCGCACAGGTTTGCTCTCAAACACGCCGCCTATCGCCTTGCCGGCCCCATCGAAGCGGGTCGGCGTGAAGCGCGTTGTGAAAGCGTCCACCAAGATGCGGCCATCTTCCGGGTACGGCTTGAGGCACACCCCGCCCAGGCAGAGGCCCAGCTCCAGATCGATCCCGAACCTTGCCACCGCCAGTTGCATCTGCCGGTCGATGTACTTCGCCCTTTCGCTGCCGGACACGGCCACAGAGAACTCCGTCAACGCATGACGGGCCAGCTCCCGACCGATGGCCCCCGGCAATCCCAGCGGCCGCACATCGCAGCTCTCCCAGGGAGGGTGGTCGATATACATGGAATACCAGAGGTCGATAGCGTCCTCCATCTTCCGGGAGGCGGCAGGGAGCACACTGAACTCCTTCTCGATGGTCCCGGCAGGGATCGTCACTCTATCCTGTTTCGTGTAGCCGAACTTGTTCAGCGCCCATTCGATGATGCCCATGTATCTCCCTCTCTTGGATGCGATATCTCCCCCGCCTCATATCAAGATCGCGGGGGCCTGGTTCGCCATGCGCCCCACTATATCGGCGCTTATGCCATCCAGCAGCTCTCCGACCTCGGCGGCACTGTATGTACGCTCCGTCGCCTCGGGGAGAGGGAGCACCGCTTGCCCGCCGGTCAGCTCCGCGCTGGCATAATGGGCACAGATCGCCTTGTACTCCGGGATGGGGTTTTCCTTGGCCAGCTTCATCCACATGGAAGCCACGCGGGCCCGGGCGTTTTTGGCTTTGGCTTCGGCAAGCGCGGCCTTCGTTCCGTCCGTCAGGACGTCGGCGCTGTACGAGCCGGTCTTACGGATCGCCGGGAGGACGGTGCCCGTCACCCACTTTCGGAAGGGCCTGGCTTCCGGCTTGTCAGAACGGAGGATGACGTCGTACAGGCCCGACTCGTTGATGATGGTCGTATCCTGCATCCGTCCGATGGGGTCCGCCATACGGACCCCATCTTTTTCATCATCCTCAAGCCTAGCCGCAACATTCTTATGGTTCGCAATGCCCAGCACCATACACACATCCTTGAGCACGAACCACGGCTCCCCATCACGCATGATGGTGCGGACCTCATTGCTCTCATAGTTGAACACTTTCAGTTCGTTCATGACGGATATCCTCCTCTTTTTGATAGCCGAGCCATTCACGCCGCCCCGACGAACAGCAGCCGGAAGGTCTCCCGACCCTTGGGCGTCACCATCGTCTGGGTGCCGCTCCACTGGGTCTTTTCGTTGAAGCACTCCTTGACCTCGAACAGGCCGCTATCCACATGCTGGGCATAGGGCATCAGCTTGCCACGCTTGTCCCGGTAGATGTACTTCTTGTTGGTCAGGAACTGGATGAAGTCCCGCTCCCTGACCTCCAACTGCTTCGCCGTCTCCCGGAAATTGGTCAGCAGGTTCCGATCAACCAGTTCGTCGAAGTAGTCCGCTTTGGGCTTCATGACCTGCGTCTCCACTGTCAGGGCGGAGTTGGCGATCTCCAGTGCCGAGATGCGGGCCTCCCGGTCGGCCAAAGTCTTTTGCGCCACCATCAGCGCTTTTGCCATCAACTCCTCCGGCGTCATGTTCTCCTGCCCGTGGATGTATCCGCCGTTGCGGCGGATGGAGGGGATGACCTCATCGGCGATCTTGGCTTGGAACGCCTCCGCGACGGCGTTCTTTGCCTTCATGGCAAGGCGGTAGAAGATGTTTTCGGGGATAAAATCACCCTTTCCCAACTTCTTGGGAAAACCAATTTCCTCCAAATAACCGTTCACCGTTTCCCAACGGACATATTCCACACCGCTCTTCTCTTGCGTAAACCCCAACCCACGAGCACAGGTTTCGAGGTCCAGGTACACAACGCCATCCTTCTCATAGCACTTGATACCCTTGATGTTCATGATTTGCAGTTCGTTCATGATGATGCTCCTCTCATTTAGCGGCGATCTTATACGCTTCGCTGCTGCGGTGCTGATCCACCACGGAACGGATAAGATCCATTCGACGGCGTTCGTCCTGTCCGCAGTCTACCAGACCTTGATATGTGATTTACAATTCGGCGGCTCGCCTCCTACATTTCCCATATTCTTCAACTTATTGCTTGAATATTTTCCGCTTTTGGCACACGCTTCGCAAAAGAATAATCCGCATTCCGGGCAAATCTCTTTTGGCTCCACAATGCTGAACACCATTCCGCAGCCGTTACAACGGAATTTAGAAAAAGAGATATTTTCAATGTTGCCTGTCTGCATTTACGTTTTCCCTTTTCTGCTCGTATCTTTTGTTCCATGCGGAAATAAACCCCGGAAATATATCTTCTTCGTACATATCCACTTCATGCTCGTCGAGATAGAAAAAGAAGCAATCTGGCTCGTGCCATCCAAAAAGCCCGAAATGGTTGCCTGTATTCATTGGAGTGCCACAAAACGGGCAAGGTTTTAACTCTATCTTCTGTTCATATGGATGGATTCCCATCTTCATCCTCCTAATCCCAAATAGACCTGTGTTCCTTTTCGGCAGATTTTTTGACAAGGCGCAAGGTCTTCACCATATATCGCACGGCATCCATGCAGTGGTCGTTTTCCTTGAGCGGCACATCCTCGCCACGGTCAACAGCATTGGTGTCCCAGACGTTGTACAGGCCCGACTCGTTGATGATGGTCGTATCCTGTTTGCGACCCATGCTATCGGTGATGGGTGTTTGGCACACCTCATCCTTATCCAATCGCCTAGCAACGACCTTGTGGTCTGATATGTCCAAGATCCGGCACACATCCTTGAGCACGAACCACGGCTCCCCATCACGCATGATGGTGCGGACCTCATTGCTCTCATAGTTGAACACTTTCAGTTCGTTCATGCTAGATATCCTCCTCTTTTTTGATAGCCCATCGAAATGTCCCTGTCATATGCCCGCAGACCGCACTTCCCGCGCCATGATAGTGGAGCAGAAGTACCGCATGTCGTCACAGGCGTGATCCGCTTCTTTTATCACCGTATCCATCGACGCTTCCGTGTCCCAGCGGTATGCGGCGATCTCCGACAGCAGGCCCCTGCAGTCCCTGTGGATCAGGATCCGACCGGCCTGCAACAGCGACGCCGTCAACCGGATGCCATCCACGACGCTGTTGTCTGCGTCCCACACGGCGAACCTCCCGTGCCTCCGGATCGTCTCCTTGAAGCTGGCTGCGGATGGGTCCACGACGATCCGATCTATCTTCTTGTCTCCGGCCAGCTCCTCCAGACCTGCATAATGCTCTTCATCCGTGCGCTGATGGTTCCCAGGCTTCCTGCTGTCATAGTAATATTCGCCGGCGCGATACGCCGTCCCCCGCCACAGGCACCAAAGCCCCGCCGAGGTCGGGTTCACTGTGCCATAATCTACCGAGATATACCATCTCCCCCGCTGGAGGGCTTGCCAGGGTATCTCGTCCACCACGTGGCCCTCTTCGCTGAACATGGGATACACCAGGCCCTCGGCCACGCACCGCTGCCCAAGGATGTCCCGCTTGTACCAGATGCTGGACGGATCGTACTGCGCCTTGATCTCCTCCCGACGCTCGTTGGAGATGGAGAGATTATCGTCGATGGTGAAATGCTCGTATAGGTAGCCTGAGAGACCGGTCCTTGCGTAATGGTCTATGTAGTCCTCATAGATCCGATGGTTCGGGTTGCAGGGGTTCAGGTCCCACAGCACCAGCGGGTCCTGCGCTGCCGCCTGACGGCCAAAGGCCACCTTGATAAACGACTCCCGACTGTCGTCGCTGTCGTAGTGCTCATTGATCTCCGTTGCGATCCACAAACCGTAGGAATTTCCTAAGATACGCTTGTAGCTGTCGGCCTTGCCGCCCCCGGCGAAAACGACCACCTTCTCGCCGGTCTGGGTGTAGAGGAACAGTGCCTCGTTGTCCCGGTATTTGCCCCACTTACAGCGGCCACGGAACAGGGCCTCCAAACCGAAACCATTGCATACACCGATGTTCAGCTTGGCATTGCCGATGGTGGAGCCGGACGCGAGGTGGATCTTGTCCCGACACAGCTCCAGGTGCGCTGCGGCGATGATGCAGTGGTCGATAGTCTTTCCGGATCGTATCGCCCCCTCCGCCACGCAGATGCGGCTTTTCAGGGCATTGTGGATGTAGTATTTATGCTTGTCCGAGAAGTCGGACCAAGGGATGGTTTGGGTGAGGGTCATGTCATTCAGCCCTCAATTTCTCCGCCAGCGCGGTCAGGTCTTCCACGGTGGTCTGTTCTTTCACGTCGACCGGCTTGTCTCGCCATTTATCTGGCCTGCGGTTCTTCAGCCAAAAGATCTGAGCCGTCGTATCGGGCGGGACATGCTTCAACGTCTGGATCACTTTTACGCCGTCTTTGTCAGAACGCTCGACCCGTTCCTCCTGATAATCATAGCCGAGCGCCCGTTTGAGCAAAGCGTTTTCGACCTGGATATCAACGATTTCTTTTCCCTTTTTTAGGGCCTCTGAAATCTTTGGGAATTTGTTTTTCCAGTCGTATAGCGTTGATGGAACGATCCCCATCTTTTCTGCCATCTGTTCATCGGTCAGCCCCTCCTGGGCCCACCCGCCCAACAGCAGTAGCCCGTCCTCAGTCAGCCAATATCCAAACTTACCACGGGCCACTCTCATCACCTCTTGCTCCAGGTCTATCTCAACCAAGGAGAATGTTTTGCATTTTGATCTGATAGAAAAGGCTGCGGGAACATACCCCGCCATGCGTTTCCTCTCACAGTGCAGCTCCCGGTCCATGCGCCGGTCCACTGCATATAGCCCCTGCCGCTTCCCGCTACACAGAGATATGAGCTTCAAAGAACGGCACATCTCCCACATCCGGGGCAGCGGACCGAGACCCGCTGCCCCTTCGTGGTCAAGAGGAGGAGGAGCATGGGTGGGAGGATGGAGGGCTCCCACCTGCCTTATTATCGCATAAAAACAAGGTCAAAAAGTCGCATCTTTCAATCGAGCAGATCTCGGTTCCTCGCCACTTCTTCAAAGAATTTGCGCTGCCATCTTGCCGCTGTGGCCCTATCACACTTGACAGCAAGTGCGACTCCGTTCAAATTGAGTGTAATCGGAACGCTCCAGTGCAACAATCTGATGACCTTCATCCTCGCTTCTCCGCCATCCATGTGTCTTGTAGCCTCTATGGCTCCTTGCACGGCCATCTGATCTCTCAGGGCTACGCCAGATAGCTCCTTCCCCTGGCGGGCTGGATATGCCCGTATGATCGCCTTTATATGCCCCCACCACGAATAACGCATATCGTTCTCCTAACCCCCTCCTCCGGCCTGCGGCGGTATACCGGCCCCACCAATTCGATTTCTTTATCCGCCCAAACGGTTTCGCCGTCATTGCATCTAAGTCTAACGCGCTCATCAGCCTTAGCTATGACCAACGCCCAAAACCCGCCCGGCGTTATCCACACCGGCTCCCCGTCCATCCCCCTCAGCTCCTCCAGGGTGAGCGGGTCGTTGGGCTGCGAGGCGATGGTGGGTGCGGCGTCGATCTGCCGTTTGCTGTACCCGAAGATCTTATAGCCCCCATCTCCGTCGAACACTTCTTCCGCCATGTCGATCTCAAGTCCATCTGCATCGATCGGTCTCATCCGTCTTTCCCCCTCCTCCCCTCCGCTGCGTCGCGTCTGGCCCTGTAGCGCAGCCTCGCCTTCGCGTTCTTGAGCTCCTTCATCGCGATCCCGAGCTCCTGGCAAATGGGGCCGCTCCTCAAGCCGGCGCGCAGCAGGGCATCTATCCGAGCGTCGAGCTCGTCATAGCATCCCCATGTCCTCGTCTGCTCTCCCTCGTGCGGCGCACAGTTCCCATAGCATCGTTTCCGTTTGCAGTCGAGGCAGCGGTCGATCGCCGTCTGCGGGTCGCAGGTATGTACCTGCTCCGGCGGGTCCGGCGGGCTGACCCACGGCCTGACGGCATGGCTGATCCCATATGGGTCGTACAGCTCGACTGCGCTCGAAAGTCCTGTCATATCGTCACCTCCCCGATCTCGATCTCTACGCGCGGCCGCTTCGCGTCCACGTGGAACTCGTCAGAAAAGCCCGCTATCTGCGCCCATCCGTCATTGGCGAGGACCCCGGCCTTGACCAGCCCATCCTGGATCACCTTCCGCCCGAACGAGCTTATGTTGTCTTTGTCCCTGCGGCGGTCTCGTTCATACCAGGTGTGCTCATCCAAACCGGACGAGTGGGCCGAAAATCGCGCAACTGCTTTTTGGCGCACTGCTCTACCACCCGCTGGACCTGCCGCTTCATGGCTGCGCCCTTCTGCCTGTGGGAGCGTTCGGCCGTGATGAGGTCGTTCAGCCCCGGCAGAGGCCCGGGGACCACCAGCTTCGCCATCATGCCCTCCAACGCTCCCTCCAGCCTGGATCGAGATCGTCGAGGAACTTGTCGATCCATTCGTCATGCCTGCGGACACGCTCCAGGCTCGGGAGACACATCGCGTTCTTTGCCGCAGGGCCCGTTCCCGCCGGCCCGGCACATACAGGGCGCGGGCACCGTTTCGCGATGTCCGTCACGTCCGGCCAATATTTGTTCTCCCTGAAGTATCCTGCCACCGCATCCCTCACATCGTCGTGGTCGAACGGTTCCAGGACCAGGAACCACGCGGAGCGCAGCATCGGGTCCGACAGGTGCTTGTCCCCAGGGCGGAAGATCGCCAGCAAACGGAACAGGTCGTCGATCTCATTTCTTTTCAAAAAACCTCACCTCTTGTCGAGAAGGCGGAGAGGAAGCCTCCGCGCCTACGTACCAGGTATAAGTCTCCTCCTCTTTCGTTAGGAGGATGATAGTTTCAAGTCTTAGAACGTCTATACAGGAGCACTACGTAACAGGTCAGTATATCTACGTCTTTGTCTTTGTCTATGTCTTTGTCTTTATATGGCTGGCGGATATACTGGCGGATACACTGGCGGATATACTGGTGGATATACTGGCGGATACACTGTAATGGTTACAGTATATTTTTAAGATACACTGTCGTTTATACTGTAATTTTTACAGTGTTTCTCACAAAGAGCGTATTGGTTCGGCATCCCCTTCCGCCCCTTTTTGTAGGTGATGAACCCGGCCTCCACCAGCTTGTCCCGCGCACGGATGACCGTTTTTTCAGACTTGGTATCTGTCATGAGCATCAACCGCAAGTTATCTACTCCTACGTACTCCGGCCAACCCGCTCTATTGAAGACGTACAATAATTTGTAGAACATCAATTGTGAGGACGCTGGCAGAGCGTTGGTTTCGAGCCATTGGTTGAAGTCGTTCAGATAGTCGATGTAGGTCACTCGCCTCACCGCCTCAGAAGGGAAGGGAGCCGTCGTCGGTCGGTCCGGAGGTCCAGCCGCCCGGCGCAGCGCCATGTCCCGCCGGGGCCTGAGGGCTCCCGGACGTGCCGGCGCTGTCGCTGTCCCGCCGGGCATCGGCGAAGTATACGCTGTCCGCCACCACCTCGGCGGAAGTGCGGCGGTCGCCGTCTTTGTCCGTCCAGTCCCGCATCTGCAGCCGCCCCTCCACCACGGCCATGCGGCCCTTGGTGAAATAACGGCTGACGAACTCGCCGGCGCCCCGCCAGGCCACCACGTCGATCCAGTCAGTGGCGCGCTCGCCGGTGTTCTTGTCCTTGAAGTCCCGGTCCACCGCGAGGCGGAAGCTGGCCACGGGGATGCCGCTTTGGGTGTGGCGCAGCTCCGGGTCGCGGGCCAGGCGGCCCATGATGACGATATGGTTCAGCAATTCGTATCCCTCCTGTACTCAATGTAGATCGCGCTCTTGTCTTCGCCCTTCCGCCTGTGCCGGCGGCC
>OOIH01000445.1_pt1 | contig 26286 bp, 36 predicted proteins | sample 1691801 | NCBI WGS metagenome assembly OOIH01 (sample SAMEA1061690, study PRJEB22710) | metagenome
TAACCGACCGTACTCGTCCCGCTCGAAGTTCTCCATATCTTCAACTGTGAATACTCTCATTGCTCCTTACCTCCCGTAAATTATGTATTTGAATTCGTTCTTTATGCTTTCGTCAATATTTGCTGTCTGCCCCGGCGAAAACACTAACCGCTTGTTTTTGCGAACAAAGAAGTATTCATCTTCGCCGATGTGCCCGTCTATGCCGTCCTCACGGCTTATCGCAAGCCCCTTGTGTAGATTGTCCGCCCAGTCCTTGAACTTGTATCCGCGCTCTTTTAGGCGCTCGCTTATCGATTTTAAGTCAAACATAGCTCAATCCACCTTTATAGGCATGCCGCCGCAGTATCTGCTAAGTGCTATCTGCGCGCCTCTGACGCTCTTGTATCGCTTGTTAACATCCAAGTGATTGTTGACACTGTTCCTGCAACGCAATGTCGCTGCGCCGTCCCTGTGCTCTGTTATGCTGTATGAGCCGCAGCTGTCTTTGTAAATTGCTTTCATATCCTACCTCCTCTAAGGCTTGTCCCGCCTTATTTGTTTAATCAGACCGTAGCCCGACTTAATTCTTTAATGCCTTATTGATAGCCGCTTCCTGCTCTGCAAGCTGCCGCCTGCGTAACTCTACCCACTCTTTACGGCGCGCCTTTGCAGCTCTATATTCGGGCGATAATATTTCCATGCAGCCGTCCCATATCTCTGGATTTTTATCCTTATCTACTACAATAGGATTAGCCATGAACTCCTCGTCTGTCATGACCGTGCCGTCCGCAAAGATATGTGTTATTACTACATCGTCCTTTATTCTTGCCATAGTCTTTAATATGTTTTGTAAACAAACCTTGTTACGCGTTGAAAGAATTAACTATATCCTCAATACTTTCATTTAAGATCACAGACATTCTCTTTAATGTATCGTACTTTGGAAACGAGGTCCCTTTGCACCAAGAATACATCGCGCCTTTAGATATCCCTATCTCTTTTGCCAGCGAAGGTATTTTGAAACCGTGTTTACGTAGTAATAAATGAAAATTCAAACTATTGCCTCCAGTAAAGTCGTATTTTCTCGACTTTGCATATATATGATAGTCGAATTTATACTACTTGTCAAGCGTCTTGTTGAAAAAAAGTTGATTAAAATAGACTTTTTTAATACACTACAAACAGGTGCAATATATGAACATATTAGAAATTAAAAAATTTATGAAAGATAACCGAATCACTTACGAATATCTTTCAAATGCTTCAGGTATCCCAATCGGCACCTTGAAAAGTATTTTTTCGGGGCGCACACCCAATCCACGACTTGACACGATTGAAGCTATAAAAAAGGCTCTCAATCTTGACGATCAAGAGCCTATTATTGACAATCCCCTGCTCTCAGAGTTGAATAAGCGCGGAATTAGTCTTGACGATTTAAGGAACTTATCTCCTGCTGATATTGAGTTGCTTGCTCGAATGGCTGAGAGCCTTGTCGCGAAGAAATAAGCGACAAAAGATAATCGACAAAGATTTTCTTATCGGCTTCAGACATTTTAATGTAAGCATCTGTAAAATGCTTAAGTTGTTGGTCTGTCATAGTTTTCTCCTTGTTTGTGTTTTAACACTTCGTCGACAAGCGCATTATTATTGTATAATGCAATTGAAATAAATGCAATAGATAAATTTTTAGGAGTATCATATGCGAAGAAAAAAATTTTTTACCAAAACTAATATGGACAAAATCGAGCGCAATTATGGCGAATATTCGGGCTCGGTAGTTGCAAGCTTTATTTTGTTTATGTGCACAATTGGTGCTATAGTGGCGGCGTCCTCTCCTTTAACAGATTCTAAACCCACTAAAATAATCTTTGGTATTGCTGCTGGTGTTTTAGGCGTAATATCCATTTTTTTATGGTTTAGGGCAAAATATTTGCACGCTATGCAAATACAAGCGGCTGAAGAGGAAAGATTGAAAAAAAGACGCGAAGAGATAGCCCGCATGAGACAAAAAGAAGAAGAGGAAGCGAAAGCTCGTAGATCGCAAAAAGAATTACTGTTAAAGGCTGACATTATACAAATAGATAAAATGAATGGAAAAACATTTGAAGAATATGTATGTGTGTTATATAACAAATTAGGCTATGAAACTAAACAGACACGATTAAGCGGAGATTATGGCGCGGATATAATTGCCGTCAAAGATAATATCAAGACGATAATTCAAACTAAAAGAAGTATCAACAAAATTATACGGATTTAATGACAATCAAAAAAGACCGTTTACATATAAAAAAGAAAGATTACAAAAAAAGATAAGCAGAGCAGCAACCATATGAAAGCAGCATTATACACTCGAGTATCTACACAGGAGCAAGTAGCCGAGGGCTACTCTCTCGGCGCACAAGCTGAAAAGCTCCGCAATTACGCTAAAGCCATGGATTACACCGTGGTGGACCTATACTCAGACGAGGGATACTCTGGCGGCAATACCAATCGCCCTGCTCTTCAACGCCTTATAAAGGATATTAACGATAACAATATTAATATAGTATTAATATATAAGCTGGACAGATTGTCTCGTAACGTAAAGGACGTATTAGAGCTTGTCGAGCTGTTTGGCAAAAAGAATGTAACGCTCTTCTCAATGACTGAGAATATAGACCTCTCTTCCCCGTTTGGACGCGCTGCGCTTAAAATGAGCGCAACTTTTAGCGAGCTCGAGCGCGACACTATAACCGAACGTATGCAGCTTGGCAAGCTCGCAAGAGCCAAGAGCGGCAAATATATTGCGCCGGGGAAAGCACCGTTCGGTTATCGATATAATTATGCGACAAAAAAGCTCGACCTTATCCCCGAAGAGGCGGAAATTGTAAAACGAGTATTTAAGTTGTATATCGACGGCATGTCATTAAGAGATATATTTAACTTGTGCAAGGTTGAATATCCCGATGTACATTTCTTTCAAACGCGCAATTATATGGGCGTTAAAGCCATGATAATGCGTCCAATCTACGCAGGATACTATATTTATCGCGGCGTCATGTATAAGGCAAATAATATCGACAGCATCATCTCGTATGATACTTGGCTGAAAGCCAACAAAGTGCGTGAAAATAAGGGCGAGATACGGCGTCAAAGCTCGCCCTACCTCTTAACGGGACTAATCGTCTGCGCTCAATGCGGACAAAAATATACGGTTAAGCGGTCTGACCGCTTAGCCAACGGTAAAAAATATAGATACTTTAGTTACGGCTGCGCTGCGCGCTTAAAATACAATCCTCACGAGCATGATCATAAATGCAGCAATCAGATATATAGCATGGACAGTCTAAATAGTGCTGTAAGTGAAAAAATCAAAAATTTAGATTTTTCTAACGCGTCTGTTGCAGAAATTCAAAGCGAAGCCTCTAAACTGATTGAGGAAAACGCCAGCCTCTTTAAGCAAAAAGAAAAGTTACTCGACATCTATATGGAGGGATATATAGATAAGGACACCTTTACCCTGCGCAATAAATCCATAGAGGACAAAATCACTCGTAATAATACTCTGATTGAATTAGAAGCGCAAAAAACCGTTGTAGATAAAAATATTACTTTGAATTTCCTTAAAAAGCAAGTAGCTCAATGGGATACATTAGACATGGTTGCCAAGCGGCAATTACTGCACTTACTGCTCAGATACATCACTGTCGACGGAAATAAAATTAATTTCGTTTGGCGAATTTTCAAATAATCGACATATATAAGTGATTTTTTTATTTTTAACACATATTTTTTATGTGTTTTTTGATACCTAAGATTTATAGCATTGCCGCATAAAACACATAAATATATATGCGATATAGACACATATAAAGGAATTTTCATATATATTATAAACTATTAATTTAATTAAATCAAGGGGACTAATTGTCCCCTTTTTCCTCTGCTTTTGGAAGATAATTATTGAGCCAGCGGTCGGCGCGGTCGCACCATTCTGCTTTTGAGCGGAGAAAGTAAACCTCGTCCTTGGTGGTATTGTCCCAGCCAAACATATGCCCGCTCGTCCAAGCCCATGCCATTGCTACGAGCTTAACTGCGCATTCCGCGACCGTCGCCCAGGATAGGTCAAGAACGGCGTCGACGGTGATAGAGGCGGTCAACGTCATGGTGACCAAGCTCATGGCAATTTTTTTAACCTTGTAAAAAGTCTCGTTCTTGCGAGGGTCGCGGGGCAAAAATCTATTGCCCGAGACCTTGCCGACCGTAATCAGCATTGATTGGTCGAACTTCTTGCAGCGCATGCGATTAGCCTGCATGATAGCCCGTATCTGCCTGCGCGTAAATAGCTTGACCGTGCGCTCCTTGCCGTCCACATTGCTTATGCGTTCAAGTGCTGCAAGGTCCTTTCTTGAGAGGTTGCTATATTCATTTATGTACTTATTGTAGCTTACACACGCGCTGACGAGCAATCCTTTACGACGATTTTCGAGGTCCTCACGCTTATGCTCTTCGCAGAATTTATATAGATAATCAATATTGATATTCTTGAGCAATCTGCCGCTTGCTTCCGTATACGCTTCTACAGCCTTAATATACGCTTCAGTATTCTGCCCTTTGAGCTTAGCGCGGGCTAAGCTATTGCAAAACAGTATGTACGCAAATACGCAGAGTATGACTATTTCGTATGTAATGGCGCCCCAGTCTATTTTTATTGCGGGCTTGAGCGACACAAAATATATAAATACGACCGCTACAATCAAAGCGATATTGGTTATCAGATAGATAGTCCCCTTAACCGTCTTTTTAATAGGATTAAGCTCGGGCAACTCCTGTCCGCTCTCTAACTTTTCCATAACTTAATTAATCTCCTTGTAGTCAATTTATTTGCCCGTTATTAGGCGGCGCGGGACGACGCAAGTAATTACCTATCCCGCACAGTATCGCGCCTGCAATGTTGGCTATTAAGCCTACAAGCGCGATTAACTTTATCTGCGTAATAATGCTCTCAAGAGCCCATGCAAGCAGGAATATAAATACCCACATGACAGTTGCCGTCGGAGAGCGCAGAGCTATTTTGAAATGCTTAAAAAGCGGTATGCAGCACAGCATCGCGGCAAAGACAAAGAGAAAGCCTACCTCGCCGCTATCTACGTAATCTATCCATACGGGGAATTGCGTCATTGCCGCAATTAAGGGGGCTAAGATAGCCCCCACAAGTCCTGTGTAATAAATGATATTACCTTTCTGCCGCCTGCTCATCGGTTATACCTCCGTTAATCAATCCCGTAAGGCTGACTTTGGTCTCGTGCGGCAGCTCGCTCATGTCTATTAAACGCTGCACTACGCCGAGCAATGCCGCTTGCTTGTCCGCGGTAGTCTTGCCTGCGTCTGCAAGGACCGCAAGCGCTGCGCTCTCGTCCTTAAGCATTGCGTTGGTATGATTTTTGATATCGTTAACTTCGTCGACGAGGGCGTTAAATACTGCTTTTAATTCGTCCGTAGAGGCGTTGCCGCTCTTGCATATTTTGATAAACTTAACAATCTGCGTAACTACGCCTATCATGGCGGATACCGCTGCTACGCCCGAAACGCCTGCGAATGCTTGTACAATAGTCTGCCAATTAGCTTTAATCCACGCGCCGAAGCCGCCGTTATCCTGCGTGTCCTCGACAATCTCCGTGTCGCCTGCGCCGTCGCCCCCGGCAATCTCTTCTGCCCACGTTTGACCGCCGCACAGCATGAGCGGCACAAGTATTGCGCAAAAAATAAGGACGATTGATATCGTCCACTCCATTATTGATTTTGATTTATTAGTCATTGTTTTTTACCTCCGAATAGATTTAATTTGTAAGCGCCGCGTATATCTTCGAGCGCGGCTGTCGTTGCGCGTTGATAATCATCGAGTTTAGCAATAGCCTCCTCGTATTTCTTTCGCACCGTGGCAAGCTCTTGCTCTGTCTGCGCAATTCTCTCGAGTATATTGCCCAGCTCGGTATACCCAAGTAAAGGCTCGTCCGCCTGCTTAAAGATTGAGTGCACACAGATAGGCTCGCAAACAATTACGCGCACTATCTTGCCCGTAGCGTCTGTAAAGTGCAACTTAAGCTGCATTATTCCGACCTTGATATCTCGCCGTTCTATGCTCGCCTTATTGCCCTTAATATCTATAATGCGAGTAGCGGCTATACCGCCGCTCTCTTGCATGTTAATCTCAAGGACACACGCTTGCTCTTCGGGCAGATTATCGAACTCAACGGTTATCCCTCCGTTCTCGATAAGCAGCGCGGTATTATTGACGCGCTTAGCCCCGTCGCCTATAATCCTATACGTCGCTTTGTTCATCGTTGAATGCCCTCCCGATTAAATCTTCGAGCCCGTCCTCGGGTATCGGGATACCCAGCTCAATCGCGTATCTAAGGGCGAACGTCAAGGCGTGATTAAGCTCGTCGCCGAGTATCTCCTTGAACTCCTCGAAGTTCTGCGCTTCCTGCGACAGACGCGTGTACGTCTGTATAGTGGTTGCCTCGTCTATTAGCCCCTGCACGTATGTATGCGCCCTGCAAAAAGGCGAAACGCCCTCGGGCTGTCCTGTTACCATATCTTCCATGTTGATTACCTCCTATTTATTTTGTAAATTGACCGATATGCGTTGTCCTTGCACTGCTCGCAGTAGTCGTAATACTCCTGCCACTCGGCGGCTTTTGCTGTCTGCTGGCGCAATATCGCAAGCTCTTGCGATACGGTATAACGTTTGCGTATTAATCGCTCCACTTCCTGCTCGTACTGCTTTTGCTTTTCCTCTGCCGTCGGCTCGGGAAACGGCAAGACCTTAGGCAGTCCGTCCTCGCCTGTAACAACTACTCCGCTATTGAGCATGTCATTAATCTGCTCGTCTGTGTACTCGGGCAGCGTGCCCTCTTCGTTTTGCTGCGGCACGAAACCGCGTATATTTTTATCCCAATATCCCATATTGTTCTCCTTATATTATTTTTTTGTAAGCAACTTGCTCAAGAGTAACATTTTGATTCAAATTATGTATTTTCCAAGTAGTATCTGAAACAGCTAATACACCAACCTTTGTTAAAAATAAAATTGGAACTGAAAAGCTATCTGCGGCTTTAACATTAAATCCGTTTGAAACCACCCAATATCTTGTGCCCAGCAGATTTAATAGACAAGCAAAAAGATAAATACCATTTACTGTAGGCGATTTTAATCCTGTTCCACCTATCGTCCAACCGTTGGCAGTAGATATTTCAAGCTGTGTGGGGTCAATAAGTAACGCTTTTTGCTCTACCTCCAAATTCTTATTACTATACGCCCTTACCCATAATCCTCTCGAATAAGTTCCGCCAAAATCCCACGTGAGGACAAATTTATCGGCGCCTTCCCCGACAACAACGCTTCTTGAATATAAATCATATCCGTCTGCGTAAAATCCGCTTCTTACATCATTCAATATTGCCCCCTGCGTTACCGTCTTAAATCCGCGCATTGCTTGTCCGTATGCATTATAGATATCTCCTTTTGTAAATCTATGCTCTCGCGCAATATATTCTAATATTGCCGACCCGTAATCTGTCTGTGACGTAGCATCTCTTGCCTGTATCGTTGCGTCGTAATCCAAGAATACATTCGGATCGCTTTGCGCATGAAATTCAAGACCTGTACGACCTACGTTGCCAAGTTCTATGTATGTGCTTTCTTTTCCGCTGTAAATAGACGCTCCGCCGGCAAGTGTCAGCCGTCCTGTAACTGTGTCTCCGGACTTATTGACTTTGCCGTCAAGTTGCTCCTGCGGGTCGCTCGTAAAATCAAGCGTCGGTTGAAAGACACCCCCGACTTGCACTTGCGTGCCCGTTACTTTAGACTGCTCTAAGGCTTCCTGCGCTATCTCTCTCGCCTCATTTGCGGTAGTAATACCTTGCTCCGCCTTAACGTCGACTTGTGCTATGCCCTGCTGTGCGCTGCTGTCTACACGATTAATCTCGATATTGAGATTATTAATCTGCGACTGCGGGTCGCTCACAAAACTAATAAGACCTTGTCCGACGCCGTCCACATTGACTTGTGTCTTTGCGTTAATCTGCGACTGCGGGTCACTGATAAAGTCGAGCGTTTTTTGAAAAACGCCCCGAACTTGCACCTGCGTGCCTGTGACCTTAGATTGGTCGAGAGCCTCCTGCGCTATCTCTTTCGCCTCATTTGCAGTAACACGTGCGTGCGAAGCTATGTTGTATGCCGAGTTCGTCGTTGTGGCTAGTACAATAATCTCTCTCTGCATATGCTCAATATCGGCAGAATTTTCCTGCAAATACTTAAGGATTAGCGCGTAGACGTCCTCGGACGGCGCAGGCGGAAGCTCGGGCAATATAGACTTCTCGACCTCGATATTTGCGAGGTAAGACGTCTGCTTGCCGTTGCTAAAAAGCGCGCAGAAAGCTATACCGACCGTACCTATTTGCGACGTTATAGCTGCTGAAAGCTGGTATGTGTACGCGCTTACGGTCACCCCATTAATGACCGTATCTACGTACTGCATAGGCTTATAGCCCTCTGTAGAGCCGTCGGGCAGACGAAAGCCCACTTGCATTGCTACCGTCGACGGAAAAGGCGTAAGGAGCGTTATTGTGTTGACGCTCGAGCCTTGGTAGATGTGCTCGGGCGATACAACTTGCGTTGTGCCGTCCGACTTGATGTAAATTACCATTGTTACCTGTTTTACCTCCTAAAAATTTATATAAATATCCGGAGCTTTCGCGCCCGGTGCTAACTCGATATTGTCGCCGAGGAACAGCTCGTTAGTCTCGCCGTTAATAATCGCCCACGACTTATATGTCTGTCCTGTAGTGTTAGTCGGCGCGGTTAATTTAATGTATCTTGTCCCTCTCCCTATTTTATAAGAGCTTATTCCGAGAGTGTCTGCCTTATCTCGCAAGATAGCCGCACCGTCAAGGTTAACTATGTTGCGCAACTGATTAAGGCGATACGGCAACAATACGATTGACCACCTTATAGGCTTTCCGGTATAAACCATGCGATTTTTTGCACAAAGCTCCGAGCCCATGACAATGCTCTCGTCCACCGCTTGGTGGTGGTACTGGAGCGTAAGATTTATCTGCTCGCGGCTATCTTTATCAACCGCTATAGGATTAGATGAAAAATCTATGTATGTTGCCCCTGGATTAGCTGTTGCGGTGTCTATTGATGGCAGTTTGTCAAACAAACCATGTTTAACGGAAGCCGGCTCGCTTATTTGATTAGCCCAAGTCTCCTTTTTTTTATCAATAGCATAGTTATAGTACTTCATACTTAGCCAATAAAAACGCCCATAATAGTTCCCGTAAGGAACATCACGTAATGACTTTCTGCTTGATGTAAATGCTTTTGCCTTTTGACCTGCTCCGTAATTATCCTTAAAATCCCACTTAAATAACAATGAGTTGCCAAAAGCCATAGCTGATACTGCTCTAAGAATAGGAGCTTGTACAGCACTGCCTACTCCACCGTCTGCGCTTTTCTCAAAGCCCTGCACAATCGCGTTATGAGGTGACCGGTCCGTATCCTTTGTAGGGTTAAATGTGAAATAATACGCCAGCAGTATTCCCCTGTCGGTTATAGACGGAGCCTCACTGGGTTGCGATGTATGTGCAAGGAGTATGAACTCCGAGCGGTTTATATCCCTTTTGACGCTCTGTCTTTCCGACACTTCGTATTGCCTGCGCGCCGCGTTAATTCCAACATTTTGATTGAGGCGATTAAAGTTAGGCGTTAAGTACAGCGTGGCTACGATAAAGTCCTGCTCGGCTAATATATCTACCTGCGAAATGTATTTGTCGGCAAAGAGCTGCCCTATCTTCGGCAAGCTGCTCCACTTTTGGAATTTGTAAGTAACAATGTAAAGGTCGTTACCGATACGGGCGAGGTAATACTTCATGTTGTGTCCGTAATACGAGCTCTCCACGACATTTGCCGCTTGATTATAGTATAGTATATTGTTGCGCGGGTGCGAGTTACGGTATGGCTTGTATTGGCGCACACGCGCTCCGACTATGGGCGTGTAATTTACTCGATAGGCAAAGTTTGCTATCGAGCTTGTTTTTTGCAAGTCGCTCTTTTGCTGTTTTGCAATCTCAACTGCGGCATATTCTTGACTATCTATCCCCAATATTTTCGCGTCCTCGGCTTTAACTGTAAAGCAATCTATAACATTGCTGCCCTGTGTATAACGCAGCGCATATTTTTTGCTTTTAGGAAAACTGCCTACGTATGGACTTAATGTAGCATACTCTGCGTTCTCAAATAGATAAGGAGTTATATCTCCAATATTACCCGAATCAGCCGATACTGCGCCTTGCTCTACTTTATTTACTTGGTATATCGGAAACTGCATATTAAGCTGCGCATGGTCGTCGTCCACAAAGTAGTCATTCTCCCCGCCTCGTAGCGTCTGAAAGCCATATCTTGACGGCTCTGTAACCGTTCCTTGAGACTGGTCTATGCTGTTAACCATATTCTCAACATAGCTTTCTATACCGCCGCAGAAACTCTCTGCGTCCGTTGTGTGCTCAAGTGAGAGATATCCCGTAGCGTCGGGTGGCAGCGTATACACTTCATCTGTGCCTGTGAGCGTAAAAGATATTATACTCGCCGTGTTGGACTCAAAGTTCCACTTGAGTTTGGGGATAGCTCCGAGATTATTTGTCGTGCCTATCTCGAGCAGTACCTCGTACAGCGTGGCGCGTGTAAACGTATACTCGGGCGCAGGTACTTTGCTGAACATCTCGGCGTACACGGGGTCCAGTTTGTAAAACGGCTTTTCGTCGAGCGTACGGCAGCTTACGCCCACGTCCAATACGCGGTTGATAACGTCCGTTACACTTCGCGGCTTTTCGTTGGGGATATACGCTATGGCTTGGATAGTATAAACTAATCTTGCCCAAGTAGGAGGAAGAGACCCCCGTTCAGAATAATATTCAACAGTTAGCGTACCAACCTTGTTGGATAAATCTATACTGCCAAATATAGCCCCATTCTCGGGTTTGCCGCCTGTCGAAGGAGGTGCAGGAACTAACTGATTATATATTTCTTCTCCATTCAATTTAACAATTAATGTTGTAGGATTGTATATCGGGTCAGAACTGGTCTCTTGGTAATATGCGTTAATTTGAACTAAATCCAACTTGCCTTGCGCAATATTTTTATAATAGCGAGCATCTGTGGAAATATCAAATTTGGTAAATTCAGTATTTGAATTCGTTTCTGCTCCCTGTATCCAATTCCCCGCATTCTGATATGTATGTCCAAGCGCATAAGTTGACGTAAGCGTGTCTACTGTGACACGCTCAAGTTCTTTCGTCAATTCTATTAATTGAATTGTTTGATTAAATAACATTGATTTTACTCCTTTATTGTTTTATAATTTAAGCACCCACTGGGAGGTCGGTGCTTATGATGACTTTTATTAATAAATACAGCCGCTGGTTTTTTTTAGTTCTATTTCTTGCTATATTTATATTGCTATTTTTTCCTATATACCCTAAAGAAGAACGAACTCTTTATATGTTAGGCACTGCGTTATTTTTTCCATTTATGCTTTTTTCACCTGCCCCTATTTATATAATAGGTGAAATTTTTGTAATACTCGGAATTGTTTCTTTTGTAATTATATTTTTAATCTCTATAATTAAAAAAAAGCAAATTCATAGCCATTCTTTGCCCTTTGTATTTATTTTAATTGCAGAAATTATAAAGTTAATTTCTTTGTATGAAATCTTCTGTTGCGACCCATATTTTGCCCCATATACTGATATATTTACTGACATCGCTCCCGACTACGTCATAATCACCATAGCCCTGCTCATGCTTATAGTCGACATTGTGCGCCTCAGCCTGTACATACACGCACACAAGGACGCTATACACGCAAAGGCAGCAGATATCAGCGCAAGCCTTAAGACCAAGCTACAGCGCGAACACAAGCCCACAAAGGACGAGCGCATTGCAGAGCTGGAAGAGCGTGTTAAGCAACTTGAGGATAAGCAGGACGAATAACGACTCTATTGACTTGCTCGTTGTCTTAGAGTATAATATTAATGAACAGGACAGCAGAAATTTACCGCTTAGCTGCTAATTAATGGAAGGGATGCGGGCTTCCCCTGTTTATCTAAACGTCATCATTCGTTGGTGACGTTTTTGCTTTATATCTTGTATTAAAAGCTGTAAGCAAATAGGTAATTTCTTGTCCGTGATATTCGGGTGCAATAACCACCATTTTGCCGTTATGTATAAACTGAAAATCCCCACGACTATTCTTGCCGTAATATTGACCTTTTTCTATCGTGTCGGTTATTTGTTTTACAAAGTCATTAACATCTATCCCCTGTCGCTCTCTTTGCTGTATGATATGTTGCAACCCCACGGAGCTGCTGCCCCACAGCAAGTCAATATCGCCAATATCTTCGCGATGAAATGCTGCTTTGACATGTCCTTGCCTTTCTTGCATTAACTTATCTATAGCAGCTTGCCCTTTTACTCCAACATATTCTTTGCCCAAGAGATTATCAAGCTCGGAGGATATTTGCTTTTCTTTTTCCGACTGCTTATATTCAGCTATTCGGATTTTTAGATTATTACGAGCTTTGCTTAATTGCTCTTTAGAGTATCCTGTGCTCCCCCCGCTTGTCCGTGAACTTACCGCTATTATCTCTCGGGTGCTTATCTTCGTCCCACATGTTTATCCACCTCTTTATCAAGTCATTGCCGCTTGCGCGTCCTGCTTTTGGAACGTGTAAACGACCTCTCGCTCTACCGTTACGCCGTCGTCTATCACCTCTAAAAGCACAGGCGTAAAGGGCTTAAGCCTTATATACTCGGCTACTTGGATTGTAAGCACGCCCACGTCGAGCGTCTCGTCGAGCTTATAGCCGAGCGTAAAAGGTCTGTCCCAAGTGCCTATCTCCTGCCATGCTGTTCCGTCAAAATAAGATACCTTATATAATGTCATTGTTATTCTCCTTATTGGTCTGTAGAGCGACTGCGATTATACGTAGCCGCGCGCTCGCGCATGATAGTGAGCTGCGTATCGCTCATGCGCTTGTTGTACTCGTATGTATCCGCTTGCATTGCCGCAGACACTCCGAGGCTCAAGCCGAACGCCAAGCCGCCTACTATTCCGCCAGCAGCTATAGCCGCTATCCCTGCGCCGGCAAGCCCTATGCTGCGCTTGGCGATGTTGATGTCGCGCTGGAGCTGCATATTGCCCGTCTCGACGCCTACGCGCCCTACTGAGTAATCCGCGAGCTGTATTATTGATGTGCCTATACCTGCAAAGGCTACGGCTTTACGAGCGTTTTGCATGAACGCCTTGACGGGATTAAGCGGTGTAGCGCCGCTGCCGACCGAGTTACTGTCACCGGTCGGGCTTGAAAACCCTGAACCGTCGCCCTCTGTTGCGTAAATGTTTATAGTAATTTGAGGGTCGCTGTATTCTGCCATGATATACTCCTTATAATATCGGCGGTTGCTCCGCGTCGCCTACCTGCGTGGCGTTAGTAAAATGCACTTCGAGCTGCGGAATATCTCCAGCAGAGCCGCTGCATATGCCTGTGACGAGCACTACTGTGGACGTCTTGGGACTTTCCCTTGTGTAGGCTACTCCGTCGTACCATGTGAGCGTATGCGTCTGCCCAAGCGGCTTATCGCCGTGTATTTCCTTGACGAGTTCAGCAATTATGGGGGTATTGGTATAATACATGCCCCATGTGTATTGAACGCTCTGCGTCTGCGCCTGTACGGTCAATATCGGATTGTTGACTATGTTGTTGCTCGAGGGCGTCTTGTCGTTCCTAACAGACCAGTTCAAGGCGAACATTTTTTCGCCGTCCAGCTCAATAATAATTGCGTTAGAAAATACGCCGTTTTTTACAAACAAATAGTCGGCTTGAAGCGTCACCGCGTTGCCAAACTTCATGCTGATGTTGTCGTATGGTGCGGATACGTTAGGCATCTGATATATCGCCCTGCCCGCATACTCGCCGACTGTAAAGTCCTCGCCAGTGTTTTTCTCTACAAACTCCTGCACTATTGCAAGGACTTGCTCAAGTTGGTCGCGCGGCGCGAGTATATTCAGATTATGCGTAGCGTAAAAAATATCCAGCCCTTGTAGCGGTATAACCGATGACGGCATAGGGTCAAGCTCGCCCGTGATTATCTGCGCTTGCGGAGCGTATATCTTCAAAGCTTGAGCGCCTACCTTATTGGCTGCGTATTTTATGTCGAAAGTAAACCCTACGTTATCTCGCGCGGCGATCGCGTTAAGCTGTGTCTCAAGGGTTGTTGCAAGCCCGCTTAAATCAATCATACTATTATCTCCATTTTGCCGTTTAGACGGCTTGTAAGCTCGTTCGCAAAAGCTATCGCGGCTTTTTCAAAAAATTTCTCGTTTGGATTTTTTGCGCCCTGCCACCTCGGGTGCACCCACGGACCGTCTACGTAGGGGAAGTACGGTGCGATGTTCTTATCAATATACAGCCGATACCTATCGTGCCCCAAAGGCATTAGCTTTGTCGCATTGTATCTCATATTACCCGTATCGACAGGTACGCGAGCTTTGAACGTCCATACCGATTGTGCTATCGCCGCCCGCACATCTTGTGCTGTTATCATTGATTAATTCCCTCCAGTGTCTTATTAGTCTCGTATAGCTTCAATACATACATCTTGCGCCTCTTAGCTTTAACCCACCAAAGGACTTGCGGCGCTATCTCGTAAACGTTCTCGATAACCTCGTCAATGCCCCACATGCTGCCACGCCAGTATATATAATCACCGATAGCATAATCGGCACTGTATAACGTGCTGATATATGTATCATGGCCTGCGGCTAATATATTGCCCGCAGGGTTGACCCACGTCTTTGTCTTTTCCTTTACCTGCTCAACCCGTATGAGCTTCGCTGTGTTGTTTGCCGCGTGTTCACCTTGCGGCACCCACCGAGCGCGCTCAAACTGGTTATGACCTAATGCCAAATCGCCTATCATGTCAATACTCTCCTTTGTCGTAAATACATGCAGGCAATACCCTCATGACTCTACTCTGACACAGGCAAAATCCGTAATTGGTAAGGGGGATTTTGGTATTGGTAGCTACTTCGTCCGAAACGCTTAAGTCGCCGCGCAAATCCTCGGGACGCATTGCCGTGCCTTTCGCTACGTTCAGTCCCGAAAACTCGTCGGGAAAACCGTTAGATACGTTATATTCCAACTGCGGAATAAGCAGCTCGTCGCGAATAAAATCACGCAAATCGGGAGCTTTTGCCATGAAGCGCAGCATGATATTACTGGACCAGCAGCGTTTACGGATATACTTGTATACTTTTTGTGCGGACTTTTTGCAAAACCTTAACGCCCGAGTTGTATTATTCGCTTGTCCGAAGTTTTCGAGCTCTTCGTTTAGATTTATTCCTAAAAGGTTAAGCGCTCCGTTGGGAGTTATGTAATACATATGAGTGCTATAATCATATGCCATGTAGTCGTCGGAATAAGGAAAGACTTTTGTATTACAATCCATGTCTTTTACCTCCTTGATTTTAAGGGATTGATTAAAGGCTCAATCCCTCAAAAGCCTTGTAATTTACTTTGCTGCCGTCTTAGTAAGCGCTTGATGTGCAAAAGCCTGCCACTTTGCAGTCTCCTTAGCCGTCAAGGCTACGGTTGCTGCCGTATAACCCGTTGCTTCGATATTGATATTCACAGCTTGTCCCTTGGGGATAAGCACGTTGTAAGTACCGTCGCCGTTGTTGGTGAACTTGTAATCGGTATTGGTGCCTACAGTAGAAGTAAGCGTCGCGTTCTTAATAGGCGTATTATCCGCGCTATCGGTAAGCGAGACGATTACGTTGCTTGTTGCGTCGCCGTTGGGCTTGAGATAATCCATAACAGTCTCCACGCTGACAGGATTGCCGTCGTCGTCGAGGACAACTCGAGTAATAGGCTCGACTTCGTCGGTAGCCCACTTCGAGGGAGCCTTAACAGGCGCAGGGGCAAGAGTGGTCTTAAGCTTATCGGGTATATTCCAATCGCTGGATACTATGAGGAATATCAGCCTATACGCCGCGCCGCCGAACTTGGTATAAGGGAACGCTACGACGCCGTCGTACTCGGTACTCTGCAAGAGCCTCATCTCCCTTTTGGCGACGCCGCCGCCCGCATATGACCAAGGTGTCGAGACAATGCCAAGCACGCCGTCGAGAGCGCCTTGGTTCAAACCGAGATACTTCTCCATAAGGTCTTGATGCGTAGCGTTGAACTCGGTCATTTCGTAGCCGCGTATACTTCCGCGGTACTGCGAGCCCTCTCTTACGGTTTCGTTCTCATCGAAGCTCGGCTTCCAGAACAGGTCGTTCGATTGAGGCGCGTTAATGACGAAGCCTGTCTCGGGCGTCTTTATGTATCCGAGCAGCCTATTGCGCAGCATAAGAGCGCGTCTGCCTCTGAATTCACCAAGCTGCGTCTGCGGGTCGCCGTTGGACATTGCAGCGTCAAGGTCGTTTATTGCCTTGACCATGTAATTCTTGTCGTAGGCGTTATTCTCGTTAATGACAATAAAGTTATTCGCACCCGTATTCTTGCGATAGCAAGCGTACGCTATCATCTTCGCCATGTCGTAAGCGTCCATGGCGTTAATGTCGTTATCCGCAATGTTAGCAATCGTCTCGGTTACTTCGTCAAAGAGCATAGTCTCTAACTGCATCTGAGGGAAAAACCAAGGCTGGTCGTCCAATTCGCGAATAGGAATAGTGAATGGCGTGGTAGACGGTATCAGCTTTCGATTGACATTTATAATGCCGTCGTTTCCGGTAGTACCCGCTACACCGCCGCCGCGTACCGTACGAACATGAACGCCCGTATTGGTTTGAACCTGTACTGTTACGCTGTCGACTTTCATCGGACTGATTGTCGCCGTAAAAGCCTCAGTCTTAGCAATGCCGTCACGCACAACCTTGCCTGCCCTCATTGCTCTTGCCAGCACGGGCGAAAGTGCCGCGGGAATTAAAGAGCCGTTTACATAGGTGTAACCGCCTCTCTTGGTTATTGCGCCGCTGGGCGCAAGTCTCTGTAGTGTGTTTGCGACTACCGCTTCAGTAGTCGACTTAGGGATAAAATCTGCCATATGTTATATGAGCCTCCTTTTTATTTACTGGTTAAAAAAGTCAATGACCTCTTCCTCGTCATCGTCGTCGGCTTCTTTTAAGCCTCTTTCGGACTTTTCGTCCTTGCCGTCGTTTTTGTCTTCGTCGGTGCTTTCCGACATAAGAGCCTCAAAGAGCTTGGTTATGCTGTCAAGCTTTTGCTCGATACTGTCAAGGCGCTTTTCGAATTCGTCCTTATCAGACTCTTCCTTGCGCTCCTCTTTCTCTTCGCCCTCGCTTTCGTCGACCCTGTCCTTGGCGTCCTGCTTATCCTCTTCGCCCTCGGCGCGCTCCTGTGCGGCAACGCTCTCGTCTATACGGTCTTTTTCCGTTTGACTGTCGTCGCCATTTGCCTTAATGTCCTTTTTAGCTTCGTCTATCTGCTCTTCGGTAGACTTCTTCTTTTCGTCATCTGACTTCCTGCCAAAAATTGCCATTATCCTTGATGCCTCCTTAAAAGTTTTTTTTGTATTAAAAAAGACGGCTGTTAACCGTCTGATTTTTTTTAGATTTTCATGCGAGATTTGCGCCCCTCGTCTATCGCTTGCGATTCCTGCCATACGTCGGCAAGGACGTCGCTGTCCCATATCTGAACACGGCTGGGATAATATGCAACGTTGTTGCGCTTGCAATACTCTCTATAGCGCTTATAGCGAGCCGCTGCCACTTTCTTTGCCTTTTGAGCATCTTCTCCTATGGACAGCTCGGCGACCAGTCTTGCGTCGCGTACGCCCCTTTCCATAGCACGCTGTGTACGATTAATCTTGCGTTGCTTTTCAACAACGTCGGCAGGGACCTCGAACGGACGATTACCTTTCCTATACGGGATAAGGTAATGTCGACAGTTATACCCGCTTATACAGCCGTTTTTATACGTCTTTCCGCTTTTTGTCGTGTAAAAAACATCGGTCGCATTAGTTAACGGCTCATACTTAATGCCGTCAATAACGCCGCTTTGACCGCTCATGCTGTATAATCTGCCTTGATATTTTTGGCAGCGGACCGAGCAATTAGCATGCGTGCTTATCCATACGATGTCCTCGCCGTCGTCTATGAGTTTCTGCCTCGCCTTTTGCTTCTCTTCCCACCTTACGGACATCTCAGAGATGTTGCGTAGCGATACCCGCGAGGAGTAATCGTCTTTTGCTGTCGACATTGCGAGTTCATCAAGCGCGCTGTGGACTTTTTTCATATAATCCTTAGCGTACTCGTTTAGCGGTTGCGCCGTGTCGAAGTAATCCGACCGATACGCTCTACGTATAACGCGCTCTGCGCTCTTGTCGCCTCGCTCCGTGTACTTGACGACCTGCGGCAGTATCTTAACATTTACGCCCGCCATGGCTGCGACAAAAGCTCTATACGCTATTGTTGCAAAAGCGAGCAAGCTAACTCGCGCCCGCTCCTTAAGTTCTGCAATCTCAATCTCATCAACAGCCTTGCCAACCAGTTCCGTTATCTTGCGGTTAAGGACTGCCCATGTCCACGCCCCGAACACGGCGGCTCGTATAAGCAGCTTAATCTCCGTCTCCGTGTCCTCAATAAGCGCGGTCTGCCAGTTTACCCCCTCGTCCTTTGCTTGCTTTAGATAATGCTTCATAGCCCAAGTCCGAGATTATCAAGTCCGTCGAAGGGCTGTGCTTGCGCCTGCCGCTGCTCTTCAAGAATAAGCGCGTACATCTCCTCTACTGCTTCCTCGTCAAGGTCGGGATTTGCTTTAGCTATAGCGGTCTTGTTGTCAATCAACCCCGCATCTTTGAGATTGCGAATAAGCTCGACCTCTTGATAAGGATTGGAAAGCGCGCCCTCATTAAATACAATCTGGCAGTCCAACGGTTTGCCTTTTGCGTTTACGAAGCCGTAATACTTGAGTACTGTTTTAGAAAGCTCGTTTAATCCGTCAACAAGCAATTCCCTCGAGTTTTTAACGGTAAGACGCGTGTTGTCTTTATCTGCCGTTACTTCGGTCGCAGTCTTTTCTACCCCATTGTGCAAATACCCTGCTAAGGTAGCAGGGCTTAATCCTGTGAGCATTGCTATCTTGTTGAGTATCCTGTCAAGCTCGTTGCCGTAATCGTCGGTCTTGAGCGGCACTTGATAAATGAACGGAGACGCGTCGGTAGGGTCCATATACTGCGCTCGTTTAACAATCCTGCCGTCAAGCCCGCTGTTTATACTGCTGGCTACCTCAAGGGCGTAAGCTCTACGCTCGTCACCCGCCACTCCTGCGGGAGCTTGCGATATCATTTCGGCAGGAATGACGGCGAAATCTTTACTCAGATATTTACTCTCCTCTTTCTGCGTGGTAGTCAAGTCGTACTCGTACAGGGCCTCGCCAGCTTTTGCCAGCGTGCTGTCTGCAAAGCAACCGTACTCATCCATGCCTGTTGCCGCATATCTATTTTTAAGCACGACAACGCCAAGATTGTCGAACGGAAGGTAAAAAGTCTTATTTAATATATTGCGCTTAAACCTGCGCAAGACAAACGCTTTAACGTGCCCGGGGAGATGCTCAAACTCTATGCCGCGCGTGCCGTCTCTCCTGCCGCCTATATCTCCAAACATTGGCGAAGTTGCAAGTATCGGTCCCTCGTACATGCGATAGCGTATGCATGGCTTATCCTTTCTGTAAAAGCGTTCCTCAACAAGATAATAGCCTCGCGTCTCTTCCGATACAGTCACGCACAGCGGATTAGCAGTCAATATCATGATTAGCGCATAAGTAGCGGTTACATTATTCTCGTTGTCGACCTGGGCAAAGTAGCGATTGCCTTGCACGAAATTAATATCCAGCTGACCGTTACCCTCGACGTCAATCTTTGCGAGGGTAAATCCTATGGCGTTATGTATGGGCAATTTTTGCTTGAGCTTAGCTTCCAGTCGACGCTTGGTCGCAAAAGCCGCCATAAAGTCCTTAGCTTTACGGTTGCCCTTAAATCGTATGCCGCCCGAGAGCGTCAACATAGCGCTTATATCGCATACAGCTGCGCCTATCTTGGAACTCAATATACCCTTGTTGTGTATTCCCCACACATAACCGTTGTACCACTCGAGATTACGTCGAACTACCGTCCAGTAATATGTCACGTACTCGTACGGCGCAAACGTGAAAAACGCCGTGCTGTTGATGACTTTCTCGTTGTTTAGAAAATCCGCACTGCACCACGCCCCGAATATCGGCTCGGCAGGCGAAGTCGGTACAAGCATCTCTTTAGATTCTACCGCGTTGCTGTTCGCGTCTTCTGCTATTTGATAAAAATCTGCCATTATCCTGCTCCTTAAAAAAATTGTTTTGTATCAGAGTAGACTAAATATGTAAGATACTTGGTCATGTCGATACCGTGGTCGTCTTGATTTTTCTTTATCTCGCCCGTTTTCTCGTCATAGATGTAGTTTTCAAACTCGCGTACGATTTCCCCTACTTGATTGTCGGGAGATACGTTAAATAGCAGCATACCCTCGCGCAGCAGCACTCTCACGCGGTTAGTGTCGCGCAAGATACGCTTATTGGTCGCTGCCGTCCATGTGATGTGACCGAGCGATTTGCTACGTTGCAACATGCGCATTAAGTTCCAATTTGCATTATCCACCGTGCCGCTGCCTCGTATGTAATTTAACTTGTACTTCGCCATAGCGCCGTCAAACCAGTCACACACCTTTTGAGCAAGCTCTACATCATCAAGCTGTCCGTGCTTGCGCGGGTCGTAGTACATAGCGTCAACGCACAAGAGCGCGCCGACAGAGCTGCCGTACTTAAGCTCGCACCACAATCCGAAGCATGTCGGGTCGTTTTTATTCGCTGCGTCACCTGCTACAAAATAGCGACTTGTAATGTTCGCCACCTTGCTGCGGTCAATGGCTGTAATGACATGCTTCTCTCGCTCAAACTGCGGGAATACCAATCCCGACATGTTAACTATCTCGCCAAGATACCAATATCGATAAAAAAGCGGATTATTCCGCTTCATCTTCAATATCTCGGCTATCATGGCAGCGGATAAGAGATTGTTGCGCGCCAAGTGCTCCCACGTTGTATAAAGTAATGTCGCACCATACTTAATTTTGTCATCAAAGTATTTGACCGACCAGTGCTGTCTCGTTTCGGGCGGGTTGAGGTTGTATACGAACTTAGAACTACTGTTGATGTACTTATTCGCCGTAGTCTCCAGCGCCGTAATATACTTACCGTCGTCAACCTCGTTTGCTTCCTCTACAACTACCATTTGCAACTTGCCCGACGGCGGATAAAAGCCTTTTGTACGGTTGATATCTTTGTTAAGCGGAAAGAATTGTATAACATTCCCCGTGCGATTATGCGTTATCTGATACGGCGAGCCACACACACGGAAATCCGCCTTATTATCCTTTCGCGATAAGGTAAATCCCATTATCCTCAACGTCGCTTGCATGGATGAGAATATACTTTTTCCAATATCTCCGTCCTCAGAACGACAATACCAAATATCACCTATTCCCTCGCTAATGAATTTACCTATAACAAACTCTGTATTAGTTGTCTTACCAGTCGAACGCCCTGACTTACCAACATAAGTCTTTGCGCCAAATACTGACGGATTTAGCACGTCACCGTTTAACAGCCGTCGGTTAAGTCCCTCTTTGTATTCTTCACTCTCAAATAACTTCATTTGTTCCAAGCTATGATTGGGCGTTAATATCGGCAAGTAGGTGTCTAAAAACTTAATCTTGCTTGTCGACATTGCTCGCCCCCACTATCTCGAAAATGACCTTGTGCCATTCGGCATTACTGTCCTCGCCTTGCGTCTTGTCTAATCCCTCAGCAAGCCTGTGTACCTTTTGGATGTTGACAAGCCCCGATGTAAGCGATACAAACGCTTTAGGCTGCTTCTTGGCAAGCTCGATTATGTCCTCTACGCCTAACCTCTCATATACTTCAAGCAGCTTGTCATGCGCTTCTAATACCCTATCATTACGGGATAAAATACGGGTAATCTCTCGTTCTATTTTCCTCTCGCGTACAGCATTCTCGATTTCCCCTATATTTTCCCTGTCTTTTTCCTTTTTTTCCCGTGTCCAGCCTACGGCTGATTCCTGTAAAGTTTTATATGGAATTTTTTTCTTTTCCGAGAAGTCTTTGAGGTTTTTGTAGTCGCCGTTGATAAAGGCGATCTTTAATTTATTCCAATTATATTTCGCCATGGCAATCCGTCTCCTCTATGCTTAATCTCCGCTAAAACCACTCATAAAGCCTACCGTTGTCCGAGCAGCAAGTAACCTTACGGTTTTGCGCGGCGTAAAAACTTATTATAGCTTTTACACCTCTGCGATACACTGTACGTTTACTCGCTCCCATATCCTGTGCTATTTGCGCGACAGACAACTCCGCATATGACTGCGTATATTGCGGACATAACTTTACCAAATACCCTAATTCTGTTTTAGCAGCTTGCCAGCCGCCTACTGGTTTATGTTGGCGCATCCAACTGCAACCGCTCCTTGCATTTTTGCAAGTCCAACATATACTTGCTTTCGGCATATTCCCTCCTTTTCCCCACAATGAAAAAAGACACCCATTACGGATGCCTTTTTTAAGGGGGGGTAAGATTATGATTGACACAAAATGATTGACTACATTGTTTTACGATACTATTATAACACGTTAAAACGAGCAAAAAGTCGCCAACTTTTTGAAAATAATTTTTATGGCTCGATTAGGTGATGAAAAATGGCGTATTCGCGCGCTTTTTTAATAACTTGCTCTTCCCACTTAAAGACAGTCGCTCGGTTAATATGTAGCTTGTCTGCAAGTGCCTCGGTCCGATATCCCTGCCAATATTTCAAGTCGATAAGGTTAAGATACTCATCGTTATAGTTGCGCGTAAAATACGCTATTGTGGACTCTACTACTTTACACCATAGGTAATACTCTGATGACAGAATATCCAAGATGCGCATGTCGTAGCCATGCCATGTCATTGCGCTACTCTTGCCGCCGCGCTCTTTATACTTGGCACATACGCCGCTTGCGCAATCTGCTATCTTCTCCGCTATCTCTCCGCTGCGCAACTTGTAATACTTAAACGCTCCTTTAATCAACCTACGCTCTTCTTTCTCTGTCATGATTATACTCCATTATTTTTTTTGTATACAACTTTTTTATATCCCAATCCATTTCATTTACATGACCAGCCGGTCGAAAGCGCCAATCGTAAATATCGTATCGTTCCGTAACCCTTTTATGCTGACTAGCTTATCCATTTTATTCTCCTTAATATTTAATAAAATCTTTGCCGTAAATCTTGTTAAGCTCTTCTATACAATGAGCCATACCAAGCCCGTCTTTGGTAGGTTTCCAAAGTCCGTCAGTATCGTAAGCACCACCACCCATACAGTACTCATACTGTCTTGGGTGAGTTTTCTTTAAGCGTTCAAATCGACTTTCGCCTTTTTCAAGGTGTGCGCCAAAACCACAGAAGATACAGCCCGTTCTATCGCAACCCGTCGTGCAAAGTTTACTTCCGCAACCTTCCATGCAACATTGTCCGTTCTCGCCTTGTTCTACGACTTCGCCATAGACACTTGCAAGCGGTAGGCTGTTCTCTTTTATGTATCGCAATATATCTTGCTCGGTCCAAAAGCTCATCGGATTGCTTATAGGTTTTTTCATATTAAAACCATTACAACCATTTCTCAGCCATTGTTCCGTACGCAATCTGCTTTCTTTTGCGGTCTGTGCTGTTATGGGAACTTTACCGCTCCCTTTTGAGTAATCGTGTACGGGCTTTTTCTTCATAATATTGCAACAGTAATGCGATATTATGAAGTCCACGTAAAGCAATGGTTCGTACTTTTCTTTGTTGAATAGGCTTTTATTGCCGTCCTTATCAAGTGCCTTGCCTTGTAACTTTGCCAAGCGGTAAGAATATTTTCCTGTTTGTAAAGCCTTTCTTCCTTGCGATATACACTCGGCAACTTCTTTTCCGATAAACGGATAGCCATACTTGCGTAAAACTTCGTCAAAACGCATTTTTGGACGCAGTATCGTCACGTTATCGAACTGCTTGACAAACCTTTGTATTTCGGGGTATTCAAGTCCAGTGTTTACGAATACCGCTTCTATCTCCTGGTACATTTTGCGGACGATATGTAAAAGCACTGTGCTGTCCTTGCCTCCACTAAACGACACATAAACGCCGCCCACGCCGTAATACTGCACCCACTCTCTTATACGAAGTTTTGTCAGATATATTTTTACATCAAGCGGATAGGATTGTAATATTGTCAACTCTTCTCTACTTGGCATTATTTCTCTCCTTTTGCCCTACCTCGATAAGCTCTCCGCTCTCGAGCATATTCTCAAGCTCCCACAGCTTAAGGGCGTACAACATAAGCCTTGTCATGTCGTCGCCGTGATTAACGTTAATAACCTCTATTTTGTCTTTTGGCGTTAATCTTTCATACTTGTTAATTGTCCTATTCGCAGGTACAACATTGCCGTCGCAATCAAGCGTTATTCCTTGGACATGCAGCGCTTCGTAGATTTCTGTGATTGTACGCTCTAAATTTGCCTTGTCTCTCTCCGCAGCTTCTTTGGCAGCGATTGCGTTTGTAAGCTCTGATTCCAGTCCGCCTATGTATGCTTTTGCTTGTCCTAATTCAACAGATAAGCTATCAATTTTCGCGTTTAATGCATCTATCGGTCTCCCTAATCCCTCTTTTTGTATTAAGATAGAATATGTGTCATTTAGATCGCCTGTCTTAATCCATACCCCGCCTTTTGAACTGCCTTGCTCAAGCAGTTTACGTGTCGCATCTAAAAGTGTAGAAATTGCATTGTGGGCATCAAGTGCCTTGTTTTTGTTCCTTAAATCTTCTATGTAATTAAGCACATCGAAGCAATCAACCTCTTCGTTGATTGCTAAATCATCTGCCTGTTGCAAGGCTTGTATTATCTTTTCGTCTGTCATTGCTCTACCTCCCAACTATTACCTATTTTGCTGTAGCTTTCCTCGTGTAGTCCGTATAGCTCGCACAATGCTACTTTTACCTTTTCAAACTCTACATCGTCGTCATAAGCCATATATTTTTGTATCTGTTTATGGTCGATATGGTCTACCGCCCAACATACTTTTTCCTTGTCCCATACCACTCTGCCCACAAGTTCATTTTCATGTTCGCTTCCGTCAAATAAGAATTGATGTACTCCGATAATGTCTCCGCTGAAAATATCTTTACCGTCCTTATCTTCCATAACCCACTGCCCTACGGTTTCGGGAATAAGTTTTTTTTTGCAAATATCTCCGTAAGGTCTGAATATTTTCGCTCCGACTAAATCGTACCAATAATACCCCATTTTAAGTAATTCCCAATAATACCACTCGCCTTTAATTTTGCAACCGTTAATAATTATTGTCGTCAAGCCGTCTACGTCGGGGTGAAACCCTCTAAATAATATCTTTTTCATTATTCCTCTCCTTTCAGCTCCGCAAGTCGGCGTTCGGATTCTTCTTCCCATTGAGCATATCGCAAATTTTCTTCTCTTATTAACTGCTGAATGCGCTCGTTGTGTACTTTTTCAAGCAATATGGTTTTTCCTATCTCTTTAATGTCAAATTCTCCCTCGTCCCATACTTCGGTCACGTCTACACCAACATCAAGCTGCACCCACTCAAATACGATTTTCTTTGAGCCGTTATGTTCATTATAGATATGTATCATATCTATTTGCGCCCAATGTCTATCATTGTCAATTATATAAACCCTATCGTCTATATCGCACGGCAACTCCACAATCTCGCCCTTTGCCTCTGCCTGCTCCTTATTCTTGTAGGCGACCCACTTTGTGCCATAGGCGGAGTAAGGGTAAAATCCGCTATAGCCATTAAATACATGTCCTTTGTTTTTGTTTTTCATGAACTCATAATTTGCGCTTTGATAATATCTACCATCATGCGGAAAGTCACCCGCTACAGGTTGCTTAATTATTACCCATACCCAGTCGCCTGCTTTAAGAGCACGAAGCTCGTCTATTGTTAATGGTTCTCTTTTCATACTGCCTCCATAATATCGCTCCATTCTCTCACTTGGAACGCATCTCCTAACTGTATTGTGTTTGGAAAGTTTGATTGAGTTGTTTGGATCGCGTACTTGTCAATCTC